>Ga0070684_100000736_pt1 | contig 22685 bp, 16 predicted proteins | sample KBSC723LmetaG_FD_65653 | JGI IMG/M metagenome (GOLD analysis project Ga0070684, IMG submission 65653) | Corn rhizosphere microbial communities from Kellogg Biological Station, Michigan, USA - KBS C7.2-3L metaG | ecosystem: Host-associated > Plants > Roots > Rhizosphere ...
CGTCTTTATCTGGATCATTTTCGGGGCGCTGGCCGGTATGTACGAGCACAGCGCGCTCGATCACCCATCGCAATTCGTAATCATGGCGGCGGTGCTCCTTGCGTTTACCGCCGCAACCGCCTTATACAATCGCGCGCGTGCCCGCACCGCCACCCTTGACTTTGAAGATCAGGCCCCCGAACTCATCACCACCCTCGGCCTCCTCGTCGTCCCCGAGCCCCGCGCCGACGAAATCGGCAAGGCGAAGATGGGCTGAGTCACCTGCCCGGTAAACAACAAAGGCGAGACCAGTGGCCTCGCCTTGTTCTGCCGATGATCTGAACTACACGCTCGCCGCTTACGGGGTCTCAATCTCTTCGGTCAGAATCTCGCAGGCCCGTATGCAATCGCCTCGCCCCACATCGCGATGCGTCACCAGGCGCACAAGCTGCGGACCCACCGAACTCGCGAGCACGCCGCGGGCCTTCAGCCGCGCAACAAGTTCGGAATCGCTCAATGCGCCGGAGAGCCGGAAGATCACGATGTTCGTCTCCACCGTTTCCGGATCGATCTCGACACCCTCGGTATTCGCCAGCGCTTCGGCCAGCAGGCGCGCGTTCGCGTGGTCCTCGGGCAGCCGCTTCGGCATTTGTTCGAGCGCGATCAGCCCCGCCGCCGCCAGCACGCCGGCCTGCCGCATTCCTCCGCCGAGCGCCTTGCGGAAAATGCGCGCCCGCGCAATCAACTCCGCCGACCCCACCACGATGGAACCCACCGGCGCGCAAAGTCCCTTCGACAGGCAGAACATCACCGTATCGAAGCCCCGCGTGAGTGACTTCACATCTGTGTTCAGCGCCGCCGCCGCGTTAAAGATGCGCGCGCCATCCAGATGCACCGGGAGCTCACGCTCTTTTGCGTTTTCCAAAATCTCCTGCATCACAGCGAGCGGCGTCACGCGGCCTCCCGCCATGTTGTGCGTGTTTTCCAGTTCGATGGCGCCCGTGGCCGCGCGGAATCCGCCCCACTTGTAGATGACCGGCTCGATGTCCTTCCACGTCAGAATGCCGTCCGGGGTCGGCACAGCGCGAATCATGCAGCCGGAAAACACCGCGGCGGTCGCCATCTCCCAGTCGAGAATGTGCGCCTTCGCCTCGCAGATGATCTCCTGGCCGGGCTGCGTCAGGCAGCGCAACGCCACCTGGTTTCCCATGGTGCCCGTAGGCACAAACAGTCCTGCTTCGCGCCCGAACATCTCTGCCGCGCGCCGTTCCAGAAGGTTGATGGTCGGGTCTTCGCCGTATACGTCGTCGCCGACCTCGGCCGCAGCCATGGCGGTGCGCATCTCCGTCGTCGGCCGGGTCACGGTATCGGAGCGTAGATCGATCAGGTCCGGTACTTCGTACAATTCGCATACCTCGAAATCAATTTCAGTTGTCAGTTTTTCTCTACGGAATCTTGTCCATCGGCAATTCCATCACCGGGGTTACGCGTCCGTTGTTCGACGCGTACGCCCACAGCCCATGGAACGCCTGGCGCAGCGCGGGCTGCGCCTTCAGCAGAGCTCCGAGTACCGCAATCGCCTCAGTTCTCTGCGCCGCCGGATCGGTCACGCCGCTGGTCTCGTACGTTATGCCGAGATCGGGCTCGTGCAGCGCCGCATCGAATCGCACGCCGTCAATCTTCCAGGTCCGGTCTCCGGTCGTAACCGAATACGGAAACTGCGGCGCGTGCGGTACCTGCGCCAGCTCCTGGTCCAGCTTCTCGAGATTCGGAGAGGTAATGAAGTCCACCGGCAGCAGCAGGTATCGCGCAGCCTGGTAGCAGAAGTAAGCTGCCCACGGAGAATCGGACTTGGCCAGCTCGCGTGCCCGCTGCCAGTACCAGACGCCGTCGTGGCCGCCCAGCATGGCGGGCCGGATGAATACGCCGCCCAGCTTCCATGCGCCGCCGTCCTGGCCCAGGATGAACACGATCTGTCCGATGATCGATTGCGTGGAACCCGGCGCGGGCCCTCCCATCACGTATGCCTGCACCACTCCAAATCTTCCGGCCGGCAGGCTCGACAGCGTGATTGTCACGGTCATAGATCCGTCGGCATTCGAGCAGAAAAACTGCGCGTCGCCGGTTCCGGTCTGCCCTGTGTTGTCGAGCAGGTACATGCTGTTGAGCTGCGGCTGCCCGCCCTTGACATCGGCCGCTCCCTGCTCGATCGCGCTGTGGATTCCTTCCCATTGCGCGGCCACAGCCGGCAGCAGAGCCGACTGCACGGTGCCCATATCCTGCTGGACCACCGCAGTCGCGAGCTTCTGCCCGGCGCTCGCCAGCCCACCGCGGTCTACCGAGTTCATCTCCGCCTGCGAGGTGCAGCTTGAGGCATGACCGGCCGCGGAGGCCGCTACGAAACCGCCGAGAATCAGCGGGAAAGCCCAGTTCCTGCAGAGATGCATCGACAATCGCTCCGCCCCGCATGCGGGGTGTGTTGGACGAGAAAAGGCCCTCGGTTGTGAGCGTTAACGGGCCACTGCTAGTCTAGTACATGGAGAGGCGCGGGCCTTGAGGTCCGCTGCAGCCTGGTCCTTATGGGTCACTCGAAGGACAACGCGACGGGAAGCCCCATCTGCCTCAGCAGCCGGATGGCGCTCGGGTCAGCTTGCCTCGCACTGCTGGCGGCTGGCTCCTTCGCCGCGGCGCAATCGGCCTCGCATCCTGCCAAAGCGCACCGCCCGCGCGCCGGCCACCCCGCCGTGACCGCTCCGGCTGAGCCCGCACCGCAGGCGCCGCAAGCCCCTGAACCGCCCAAATGGCCGGCAAATGAAGCAGCGAAACAGCCATCCATTACCTGGAACAGCGAGGGCCTGCGCATCCAGGCGTCCAACTCCAATCTGAGCCAGATTCTCAACCAGATCTCCACGCAAACTGGGGCAAAAATCGAAGGCCTCAGCAAGGACGAGCGCGTGTTTGGCGAATATGGGCCGGGGCAGGCGAAAGATGTTCTTGCCCAGCTTCTGCACGGTACCGGCTACGACTACCTGATGCTCGGCGATGAAGGCCAGGGAGCCCCGCGAACCGTGATCCTGACCGTAAGGAAGAACACGCCCGCTCCCAGCGGAAATACCGCCGCGAACCCCGTGCCAGACCAGCAGCCGGACGATGATTCGGTTGTGGAACCGGACAACGATGAGCCAGAACCGCAGCCGCAGGTGCTTCAGCCTCCCCCGCCGCAGCCGCAGCAGCAACCCGAGAATCCGCAAGGCCCCATGACTCCCCAGCAGCGCATGCAGCTCATGCAGCAGCAGCGCCTGCAACAGATGCAGCAAATGCAGCAGCAGTATCAGCAACAGCAACAACAGCAGCCGCAATAAGTGCGGCCGCGTTGAAATCTGTCTCGCTTGAGCTGTGTGTCTTTATGCTTTGGCGTTCGCTTTTGCCGCCGCCTCGCGACGCTCGGCGAACTCCCTGGGCGTGGGGATCGGCGTGAGCGAGCGCCCTGCGAACATGTCACGGAACATGCTCACCAGTTCCTCATGAATCCTGCCATTCGACGCCAGCACTTCGCGGCTGTCGAGGTGGAACTGCCCGCCGGCAAAGTCGCTCATCCGCCCGCCAGCCTCATCCACCAGCAGCGCACCCGCCGCCGTGTCCCACGGATTCAGATTGAATTCCCAGAACGCTTCATACCGGCCGCAGGCCACGTAGGCCAGGTCGAGGGCCGCGGAGCCGGCGCGCCGCGCCCCATGCGAACGCAACGTGAACTCGTGGTAAAAGTGGACATTCGGGCTGTCGTGCCGCTTGCGGCTGGGAAAACCCGTCGCGACCAGCGATTCGGCCAGATCGGCAACGCGCGAAACATGAATCGGCCTGCCGTTCAGCCGCGCTCCCTTTCCGCGCTCGGCGGAGAAAAGCTCGTCGAGCATGGGGTTATAAATCACGCCGGCCACAATCTCGCCGTCCTGTCCCGAGCCGCTGTTGGGCTTGCGCCGTTCCAGACCCATGGATACGCAGAAGTGCGGCAGACCGTGCGCGAAATTCGTCGTGCCATCCAGCGGATCGACGTACCAGCGGAACTCCTGCTCGAGGCGCTCGCGCGTGCCCTCTTCGCCATAGATGCCGTGATTGGGAAAAACCTCGCCCAGCCGGCCGCGGATCAACTTCTCCACCGTGCGGTCGGCTACCGTGACCAGGTCCACGTCACCCTTGTACTCGGTCTCGACGCCCTGGGCGAGAAACTCGCGCAGCCGCGCACCCGCTTCGCGCGCGATCTCTGAGGCTTTGGGAACCCACTCAAGCTGGCTTGCGGATTCGTTCACAGGGCCGGTCCGGATGCTGCCCCGGCGTGCGCCGAATTCTCCATCGGCCCGCGGCGTTTGCCCACCTCGGTAACGGTGCGGATCTGGTGCTTGTAGATGAACAGGTTTGGCTTGCCCTCGCGGGTCAGGCGCAGCATACCGTCATCAAAGTACTCGATCCAGCCCTTCACCACTTCCCCGTCGCGCAATTTCACGCTGACCGGAATCTTGCGTTCGCTCAGGGACTTCAGATAGAGCGCTTCCTGCCCGGTTTCTCCAGGCGGAGGCATTTTGGAACGGCGGCGGTTCGGCAGAGGAGGCGTCATAGTTGCCATTTTAGATGCGCCGCCGAGGCAAACGACATATCCTTAAGAGCCTGTCAGGATTTCTTTTGCAACACGACCCTTGACAGGATACGGAAAGAGTTTATATCAACATATCTGTCCCTCTTCCCTGCACCCGGAGGTCACGTCCATGCCCTTTCTTCGCGATTTGAGGATTGCCATCCGCTCGCTCGCGCGCGTACCCGCCCTCTGGTCCACGGTCGCCCTGACCCTCGCCCTGGGCATCGGCGCGAATGCGGCCATCTTCACGGTGGTGCGAGCCGTGCTGCTGCGGCCCCTCGCCAATCGCGATGAGGACAAGCTGCTTTACGTGCGGCAGAGCGCGCCGGGCATCGGTGCGGAGAATACGGCCTTCTCGGTTCCCGAGATCAAGGACCTGGGCACCGGGCTCAAGACGGTGAAGGAGATCGGCACGTTTTCCGAGATTGATTTCACGGTTGTGGGATTGGGCACACCGCGTGAAATTCCCGCCGGGGTGGTGGATGGAAACTACTTCGACGTGATGGGTCTCAAGCCGGTGCTGGGCCGCCTGCTGGGTCCGTCGGATGACGGGCCGAATGCGCCAGGCGCCGTGGTGCTGACCTATGGATTTTGGCGGAACGAATTGCACTCCGATCCCAGTGTCATCGGCAAGACGGTGCGCCTCGAGAGCGGCCAGGGAGCGCGGGGCGCCACCATTGTCGGCGTCCTGGAGCCATCGGTGCCCTACCCGGTGGCAACGGAGATCATCGCCAACGTGGTGACCAGCCCGCATCATCTTTCGGCAACCATGGTGACGGGCCGCGAGCACCGCATGACGGAAATATTTGCGCGGCTCGCTCCCGGCGCGACGCTCGACCAGGCGCGTGCGGAACTCAACCGCTCCTATGGGGCGATGGTGGCTGCTCACCCTGAGGTCTACAAAACGAGCGACCGCTTCCAGATCGCGGTCTCACGCATGCACGAACAAATCAATGCGCGCGCCAACACCGTTCTCTGGTTGCTGTTCGCGGCCTCGGGACTGCTGTTCGTCATCGCCAGTTCGAACGTAGCCAACCTGGTGCTGGCGCGGACTGTGCGCCGCCAGTCAGAACTCGCAGTGCGCTCGGCGCTTGGCGCGAGCACCGGTACCCTGCGCAGGTCGCTGCTGGCGGAAAGCCTGGTGCTGTGCGGCACCGGCGCGATTGCCGCGGTTCTGCTGGCAATTCCCATGGTGGCGATTCTCGGCCGCTATGCCGCGCGGTTCAGCGTGCGGGCGAAGGACCTGTCGCTCGACTTCAGCCTGGTCTGGTTCGGCATCGCGCTGGCCCTGGCCGCCGCGGTGTTCCTGGCATTTGTTCCGCGCCTGCCATCGCCGCATGGGACGCAAGGCGGCCTGACCGGCCGCGGGGGCCGCGTGGCCGGGGGAAGCAGCCGGCGGTTGCGCGTGTTTGCCGTTACGCAGATTGCGGCATCGTTTCTGCTGCTGGTGGGCGCCTGCGTACTGATGAAGACATTGTTCCTTCTGGAGCAGACCCGGCCGCCGTTCGATTCGGCCAGGGTGCTGGCGCTGAATCTCCCGATCATGTCCTACGGCAAATCGGACCAGCAGATCAGCGAGTTCTATCGTGACGTGAAGCAGCGCGTTGGCGCCCTTCCGGGTGTGGAGAGCGTAGCCGAGGGCTTCAGCGTGCCGTGGCGCGGGGACCGGGAAAACAGCATCAGCTTCACGTTTGCCGCGCAGGGCGCCCGGCGACTCGATGGGCAGGATTTCCGCGCCAACTTCCGCTCCGTATCGCCCGGCTGGTTCCAGACCATGGGCATGCCGATGGTTGAGGGCCGCGACTTCAACGACGGCGACAGGGAAGGCAACGAGCGCGTGGTGATCATCAGCCAGAGCCTCGCCAACCAGCTCTACCCCGGGCAGGATGCGCTGAATCGCAAGATGTGGTGGACCGATGGCGTGATGAAGTTCATCGGCATCAGCGTCGAACCGCGGCGCATCATCGCGGTGGTCCCGGATATCGATGACGAGAACATCATTCCTTCACCGCAGATGACCATCTATCAGCCCGTCGACCAGGAAGGATGGGGCGGACGGCTCTTCGTGCGCGCGCACCAGGATCCGTATGCGCTGGTGCCCGCGATTACGCAGACCATCCACCAGATGTCGGGCGATCAGCCGGTCGAGAAGGCCGCAACGCTGGGCGACGTTCGCGCGGAGGTGCTCGCGCCGAACAAGTTGAATGCAATTGTCTTTGGCGGGTTCGCGGCGGTCGCACTGCTGATTTCCGTGGTGGGCGTGGCCGGTGTGCTGGCGTTCAACGTGAGCGGCCGCACGCGCGAGTTCGGAATTCGGATGGCACTGGGCGCGATGCCGCGCAACATCCTCGCCGGCGTGCTCTCTGAGGGCGCCGCCATGGCGGGCATCGGCGTGGGGGCCGGGGTGCTGATCGGGTTCGTGCTGACCCGCACCATCAGCCACACGCTTGCGCCGATCGATCAGCCGGGGGCGCTTGTCTTCGGGGCGTCGGCTGTGGTGATTCTGGCAGCGGCGGTGATTGCGTCGGCGGTGCCTGCCGCCCGCGCGGCGCGCGTGAACGCCGCGGAGGCGCTGCGCACCGAGTAATTCACAGCGCGTGATGGAGATTGAACGGAGGCGTGCTGCGCAGCTCAATCCACCGGCACACGCCGTTTGGGCTGCGCCGGAGGCTCGGAGTAGTAACCGGTCTTGTAACGAATATTGAACGCATCGGCCGCGGCCCGCGGAACGGTGACTCCGATGCGGTGAAAGCTCACGCCGGGCACCTGGTTGCGGGGGTAATAGCCGATCATGTATTGGGTCCGCAAGTCGTCGCTCACCTTCGCAAACGCCTGATCCAGGTCACCCGCTTCCACGTAAAAACTCTTCCCACCGGTTTGCTCTGACAGCGTAATCATGGCATGCTCGCCGCCGATATCGCGCCCCGCGCTCGCCGCAATGGGCACATCGATCACCGAGTAAATCATGACTTCGCCGCGCAGAGCTTCTTCCTTCGCCTCTTCGTACGACCTGCCCTTGACCGTGTCGCCGCCGTCCGACACCAGCACCAGCACCTTCCGGCCCTGGCGCGTGGCAAGGTTGTCAGACGCAAGATAGATTGCATCATAGAACGCTGTTGCTTCGCCGCCCTGCAACGAATTCAGGCCATGATCGAGGCTCGAGACCTTGTTGGTGAATGGCACCAGTTCAGTCACGTCATTGGAAAACTGAAACACGCTCATTCGGTCCTGCTGGCGCATCAGGGCGTGAATGAACTTTTTCGACGCGTCCCGCTCGCGATTGCGGTCCTTGAACGTGCTGGCACTCGTATCGATTGCAAGGATGAGATTGAGCGGGATGCCGAGGTCGCGCTCAAACAGCTTGATCTCCTGCGGGCGTCCGTCCTCCGTCACGCGGAAATCGTCTTTGGTGAGCCCGCCGATCACCGCGCCGTTGCTGTCCGTCACGCTTACAAACACATTGACCAGCTTCGATTCAATGCGGAACGTCGTACCCGAATCCTCCTGCGCACGGAGTGCCGGCACCAACATCATCGCAAGCGCAATCGAAGTAACCGCCAGCAATACGCCCCCGAACCACCGGACAATCCGAAACTTGTGCGACGCAACGGCACGAGTACCGCCGGTCTCCAGACCGGCTGTCATGCGGGTCTCCTGACCCGCACAGCTCGCGCGACAACTCTGCAGGTGGCCCCGCGCGCTGGACGCCCTTCTCCTCTCCCGCAGAACCCGCACGTCCCGCAGAACCCGCAAGCCGCTAAGCCCCATGCGATTTCTCCAGCGGGCGGATTGCAATGTTTTCGGGGAAAGGTTCCCCATCGGCCCACACCACCCCGTCTACAAACGTCTCCTTCTTCCAGATCGGCACCGTCTTCTTGAGCGTGTCGATCAGCCAGCGCGAGGCTTCATATGCATGCGACCGGTGCGCCGACGCTACCACGATCAGCACGCTCGTCTCGCCCACCAGCAACCGCCCCAGCCGATGCACGATCGTCACATGCCGCACGCCGAAGCGCTCCCGCGCCTGCGCAGCCAGTTCGCGCATCTGCTTCAGGGCCATCTCCTCATACGCTTCGTAATCCAGGTGCAGCGTCTTGCGGCCGCGCGTGTTGTCGCGCACAATGCCATCGAACGCGACCACTGCGCCATCGCTGCCGTGCTTCGCGGCGGCCAGCAGCGGCACAGCATCAATCGCCTCGCGGACCAGCGCCGTCCGGCCGCTCTCGCCGCCCGCTTCATCCGCTCCGCCCGACACCGGCGGCAGAAGTCCCACCTCGTCACCTTCCCTCAGCACCTGCCCCGCCCCCGCGTATTCGTGATTCACGCTCACGGCAATGCTCGACCACGTTCCCGCAGGAATCCCCTCACGCTGCATTGCAAGCCGGTCCAGCAGCGCGCCTACGGTTGCGCCGTCGGGCAGTTCCAGCGTCGATCTGCCGAGCCAATCTTTCAGAATTCCAAATGGAAGTATGTGAACCCGCATCGTTTCGAGAATATCGCCTCAATGGTCTTAGACGCAGAACAACTCGCGCCGGGTCGGCAATTCTCGGTTCCGGCGGAACGCTCGATTCGCAACCCCGGCCCAAGGAAAAAGGCCGGCAGGTTTGCCGGCCTTCCTCTGCCACCACAGCGGCTTTTAAGCCGCGGCGGTGGCGGGCTGTTCGGTTGCCGCCGCCATGGTCACCGCACGCGCGTTGAACTGCGGCAGCGCCACGTCGAGCACATCGTCGATGGTGCGGGCGTAATGAACTGAGACGCCTTCCATCATCTCCGCCGTCAGGTCCTCTTCCACGTCCTGCTTGTTGTCGGCCGGCAAGATCACCGTCCGCACCCCCGCGCGACGCGCTGCCAGGAACTTCTCCTTGATGCCGCCCACCGGCAGCACGTTCCCGCTGAGCGTGATCTCGCCCGTCATCGCGGTCAGAGGAAGCACAGGCGTATCCTTCAGCAGCGACGCCAGCACGGTCGCCATCGTCACACCTGCCGAAGGCCCATCCTTGGGAATCGCCCCCGACGGCACGTGGATGTGGATGTCGATGTCTTTCGTGAAGTCTTCCTGCAATCCCAGCCGGGCCGCGTTCGATCGCACCCAGGTCAGCGCGGCCTGCATGGATTCCTGCATCACCTCGCCGATCTGCCCCGTGATGGTGAAGCCTCCCTTGCCCTTCATCTTGTTGGCTTCGATGAACAGAATGTCTCCGCCGGCAGGAGTCCATGCCAGCCCCACCGCCACGCCCGGCCGCTTCACGCGCTCGGCTACTTCGGTTTCCACGCGCACCTGGATATTGCCCAGGAACTCCCTCACAACGTCGCGCGTGACAACCAGCTTCTCCTTCTTGCCTTCGACCACCCGCCGGGCTTCCTTCCGGGAAATTGTCCCGATCACCTGCTCCAGCTTGCGCACGCCGGCTTCCCGCGTGTAGTGGCGAATCACGTGCCGCACCGATTCCTCGGGGAACTCGATCTGCTCCGCCGTGATGCCGTTTTCCCTGATCTGCCGCGGGATCAGGTAACGATTGGCGATGTGCACCTTCTCCTCTTCGCTGTAGCCCTGCAGCGGAATCAGTTCCATGCGGTCGAGCAGCGGCGGCGGCACCGTGTCAAGCATGTTCGCCGTGCAGATGAACAGCGTCTTCGACAAGTCGAACGGGACGTCGAGATAGTTGTCGCGGAACGTGTTGTTCTGTTCCGGGTCCAGCGTCTCAAGCAGCGCCGATGCCGGATCGCCGCGAAAATCGCGCCCCAGCTTGTCGATCTCATCGAGCATGATCACGGGATCGCACGTCTCAGCCCGCCGGATGCTCTGAATGATCTGCCCGGGCAGCGCGCCGATGTAGGTGCGCCGGTGCCCGCGAATTTCCGCTTCGTCGTGCATGCCGCCCAGCGAAATCCGCTGGAACTTCCGCCCGAGCGCTCGCGCAATCGACCGCCCCAGTGACGTCTTGCCCACGCCGGGAGGCCCCACAAAGCACAGGATCGGCCCCTTCATGTCAGGCTTCAGCTCGAGCACCGACAGGTAATCGAGGATGCGGTCCTTCACCTTCGTCAACTCGTAGTGGTCTTCGTCCAGGATCTCCTTGGCCTTGCTGATGTCGATCTTCGAACCCGACGATTTCGACCACGGCAGCACCGCGAGCCAATCAATATAGTTGCGCGTCAGCGAGTAGTCGGCGGCCATCGGAGACATGCGTCCCAGGCGCGACAGTTCCTTCAGCGCCTCTTTCTTCACTTCTTCGGGCATCCCCGCTTCGTCGATTCTCTTGCGCAGATCCTCGATCTCGCGCTGCCCCTCGTCCTGCTCGCCAAGCTCCTTCTGGATCGCCTTCATCTGCTCGCGCAGATAGTAGTCGCGCTGCGACTGCTGCACCTGGTCCTGCACTTCGTTCTGGATCTTGGCGCGCAACTGCTGCACCTCGATCTCCTTCGCGAGATGCGTGTTGATCAGTTCCAGCCGCGAACCGACCCCGGGTGTCTCCAGCAGCATCTGCTTGTCGTCCGTGGTCAGGAACGGCAGCGACGAGGCGACGAAATCCACCAGCCGGCTCGGCTCTTCAATGTTCGCCGCGATCGTCCGCAACTCATCGGAAAGCGTTGGCGACTCGGAAACGATCTGCTGAAACTGCCCGATGACGATGCGCACCAGCGCTTCAATGCTGGATGTCGTCTCGCCTTCCTCGGCTTGCAGGGTCTCCACCTCGGCTACAAGAAAGGGCTCGGTCTGCACATAACGGACCAGCCGAACCCGCTCCACACCCTCGGTGAATACGAACCGGCTCTGGTTCGGCATGCGGACCACCTTGTGGACGGTGGCCAGCGTTCCCACGTTATGCATATCGCCCGGACTGGGCGCGTCGAGGCGCGGATCCATCTGTGCCGTCACAGCGATGGTCCGCTCGTCGCCAAGCGATTCAATTAACTGGATCGAGCTCTCTCGTCCCACCGTCAGCGGCAACACAGCATGGGGAAATAGAACGGTATCCCGCACCGGCAGTACGGGGACACGCCGCAGCCCGCCCGATTGGGCGCTTACCGGTTGCGGCGGAATAACAGGATTCTGATTAGACATTGAGTGTCCTCTTATCAACTTCTCTTACATTAGAGAGCGCAGTATACCAAAAGTTGCGCAGTTTCTGCGAAATCCCACTACCCCGGGTACGCTACCCACGCGTCCCCTGTTCCTTTAGACCGCGATTCCCCCGCCTTGCGGTTGCCGAGCGTTCCTGCCGCCACCCAGGTTGCTCCGTTTCCTCGCCTGGACCCACGACACCGGTCGAATTTGCCCCCATGCGTTATCGGCCACGCTCCCCGGAAGGTTGAGCGTGGCCGACTGTGGAAGGAAATAAAGGAGTGCGACCCTGGCGCCATGGTCTGGATCCCCGAAATCCGGTATGGAAAGAAGATGGCGGCCAGGCCGGGAGGATTTCCGGCCAGGTCATTTGTTCTTGATGGCGGACTCGATCTGTTCCCATACCCGGTCGGGCGGATCTTCCACCGGAAAAAGCTGGCGGGCCGCCTCGGCAATCGTCTCAAGGTCTTGCAGCAGAGCGCGGCAAAGATCGCATTCCCGCACATGAGGGTGGGCCGAAGCGTTTTCGCCCGATGCAATCAGGTCAGGCATCTGCGCCTGAAATTCCTCGCATGTCATTTTCGTGGTCTGGTCGTTCATCGCCGCCCCTCCCTTCGGGGCATGGTGCGCATGGCGTCACGCAGCTTCAGCCGGGCTTTGTGCAACTGCGATTTGCTGTTGCCGATGGAGCAGTCGAGCATTGCGGCGATTTCGTTATGCTCGTACCCCTCGATGTCGTGCAGAACAAAGATTAATCGATAACCCGCCGGCAGGTCAGAGATTGCGCGCTCCAGCGCCAGGCGGTCGATCGATCCGGCCAGAGACAGGTCCGGAGCTCCGAAACTCCGCCCAGGCCCTTCTTCCGGCGTCGGCTCCATCGCCTCATCCAGGCTGATCACCGACAGCCCCTTCTTGCGCAGGTGCATCAGCACCACGTTAATCGCCAGCCGATGCAGCCACGTGGAGAATGCCGAGTCGCCGCGGAACGTCGCGATCTTGCGGTGTAATTGCAGGAACGCTTCCTGGGTCAGATCCTCGGCTTCTGCCACGTTGCCCACCATGCGAAGGCAAAGCGAGTAGATTCTCCGCTTGTGCATCGCGTATAGCTGCGCGAACGCATAATGGTCGCCGCCTTGCGCCCGTGCCAGGATGTCGGCATCGCTACCCGGAACCGGCGGGGGAGAAGGCACCGCTTGCGGTGCGGAACTTTCCTGGGCGGCTGGGGTTTCTGCTTGCGTCGAGGCAAGCTCCGGCGAATTCTCGCCGTCCGGTTCGGCGGCCGTCACGGCAGCCGATCGAAGCGAGCTTCCTTCAGGAGTGTGCATGGATAACCTGCTTGGCGTCATTCGTTTCCTTGGGGGATCGACCGAAAGGCCGCGAAGGGCTGCGCCGCTCATGGATTCCTCGTTAGTATAAGGGGCAGCGGTTTGAAGTGGCAGAAGATCGGCTGAATAGCCGGAGTCGTAGCCTCGCTGATGTCTAATTAGATGCAGCTTCTGTGACATGTGTTGATTGTCCGGCGGGTGGGAGCAAGACCTTGAAGTGGATCATGGGGGATTGGTGCGGCAGGGCTCGCATGAGCACTCGCGTGTGGACGTGCCTTTTCGTCGCTCTCTGCCTGTGTCTTCGATGCGCCGCCGCGCAGGACGTTCCTGAAAATCTTCCCCCTGACCCGATCGCACAGTTTCAGGGGCAAACCGTTCGCCACATCTCTTTTGAGGGAGTGGCCGCCGAACGCGTGGCTGTGTTCGGCTCGATCCTGCCCCAGGCCGTCGGATCTCCCCTCACCCGCGATAACATTGCCGCCAGTCTGCGCCGGCTCTTCGCCACCGGTTTGTTCAACTCGGTAGAAGTCGCCGCCCAGGACGGCCCCGACGGTCTCAACCTCATCTTCCGCGGCACGCCCCGCATGTTCATTGGCACCGTGGCGGTGAATGGCGCAAAAGGCGCCACCATGAATACCCAGCTCGACCGCGCGTCGCGCCTCAATCCCGGAACCCGCCTTACTGATCCGAAACTGGCCCAGGCGCTAACCTCCATGCGCCAGGTCCTCGCCCAGAACGGGTACAACGAGCCGAAAATCGACCGCAAGCTTACGCCCAATCCAAAAGAGCTGCTGACTGACGTGTCCTTCGACGTCGTATCGGGGCCCCGTGCGCGTATTGGCACTGTCGAGCTCACAGGCGACTCCGGTCTTACGGTCGAGGAATTCCGTCGTTACGCCCACCTGCGTCCCGGCGCGCAGGTTGACCGCGACACAGTCAGCCGCGCGCTGTCCGCCGTTCTCAAGTACTACCGCAAACAAAACCGGCTCGAGGCCGAAATCAAGCTCGAGTCACAGCAGTATGCCGCGCATCGGGTCGACTTCCGCTTCACCGCCAACCGTGGCCCGCTGGTCAAGGTGCTGATCGAGGGCGCTCCGCTCACCGAGGAGCGGCTGAAACGCCTGATCCCCATATGGGAGGAGGGCAGCGTCGATGACGACCTGCTCAACGAGGGCAACCGGCGCCTCCGCGACTACTACCAGAGCCTCGGATACTTCGACGTGAAGATCGACCACCAGATCCAGTCACCGCACACGGGCGAAGTCCACATCGTTTACAACGTCAATCTTGGCAATCGCCGCAAGGTGGAGCGCGTCTCCATTGAAGGCAACCATTACTTCGACTCTGCCACGCTTGAGGAGCTACTCAACGTGCACGCAGCCAGCACCACGGAGCGCCATGGCATCTACAGCCAGGCGCTGGTCGCCGGCGATGTCGCGGCGCTCAAGGCGGTCTACGAGAACAACGGATTCTCTGATGCGAAGGTGACACCGGAAACCCTCGGCGGCGGCGCCCTTCCCGGCTCCGACGCCGCCAGCGCCCGCAATGCCGACGAGCCCCTCGTCGTCGTTTATCACATCGACGAAGGCCGCCAGCAGCGCGTCGGCTCGGTCCGCTTTGAGGGCAATACCCATACCGATTCCGCGGCACTGCAATCGCTGCTCAACACTGAAGCGGGGCAGTTGCTTTCTCCGCGCAACCTGGCGGGCGACCGCGACACCATCGCCACCGACTACATGAGCCGCGGCTTTGAACAGGTCCGCGTCGATATGGATGTGAAGACCAGCAACGCCGATCCGGCGAAGGCCGATGTCGTCTTCCACATCAGCGAGGGTCCACAGATCTTCGTACGCAACGTGCTGATCACGGGTCTGCACTATACGCGTCCCGCCACCATCGCGCCCGCCATCAAACTGCACGCGGGAGATCCCCTGAGCCAGTCGGCCCTTGAAGAGACGCAGCGGAATCTCTACGAGTACGCACTCTTCAATGAGATCAACGCTGCCGTGCAGAACCCCAACGGCGGAGAGACCCACAAGACCGTTTTGCTGCAGGCCTCAGAGGCCCGACGCTGGGCTTTCACCTACGGCGCTGGATTCGAGATCCAGACGGGCACGCCTGTAAACGGCTGCGCCGGCCTCATCGCCAGTGGAGTATCGTGCACACCCAGCGGCAAAACCGGCATCAGCCCGCGGGTTCTGCTCGCGCTTACGCGCAACAACCTGTTCGGCCGCGAACAATCTGCGTCCGTGCAGGGCACCTACGGATTGCTCGAACAGCGCATCGACCTGATTTATCAGAACCCAAACCTTCTGGGGCATCGCAAGCTCGGCCTCACATTCACCGGCGGATACGCGAACAGCCAGGACGTCACCACCTACGTCGCCTCTCGTTTCGAAGCGGGCTTTCGCTTTACGCAGACATTCAACCGCCCCGGCGGCGGGCTATCCCGCGCCAACACTTTCGTATACGGCTTTGACTTCCGCCGCGTGAAGGTAGCCGAAGACAGCCTCCAGGTCTTTCCAACGCAGAGCTTCGTACAAGCGCTGTCGTCCGCCGTACGCGTCGGCGGACCCAGCTTCACCTGGATCCGCGACACGCGTGACAACCCCGTCGATGCCCATCGCGGCACCTACACCAGCTTCCAGGAATTTCTTTCGGCCGCGCCGTTCGGGGCCGAAGCCCACTTCAACCGCATCGATATCTCGAACTCCAGCTTCTATGGCTTCGACAAGGGCCGCTTCGTGCTCGCGCGCAACACCCGCTATGGTCAGGAGCGAGCCTTCGGCCGGGGCAACACTGCGTTGCTTCCACTCCCCGAGCGCCTCTACGCCGGCGGCCCCACCTCGATCCGCGGTTTTTCCATCAATGCGGCCGGCCCGCGCGATCCGCAAACCGGCTTCCCCATCGGCGGTGCCGCTGCGTTGGTCAACAATCTCGAACTCCGCCTCCCGCCGCCCACGCTGCCTTATTTTGGAAACACGGTCAGCTTCGTGCTCTTCCACGATATGGGCAACGTCTTTAATAACTCGCGCGACGTGTGGCCGAGCCTGCTTCACGTCAGCCAGCCCGACCGGGATGTCTGCAAGGTCCTTACGCCCCCCCAACCGAAGCCCGATCCCCCGAATAAAGGCGAACCCTACCTGCCTGAACCCGGCTCTCCCGTAACTTCCACCGGCCCTCATGGCGGTCCGAAGGGCGCCTGCAGCTTCAATTACTTTTCCCAGACACCGGGGCTCGGCCTTCGCTATCACACGCCGGTCGGCCCCATTCGCCTCGACTTCAGCTATAACCTGAATCCGCCAATCTACCCGGTCGACGTTGACTACTCGCAAAAGCAGCCCTTCTCTGATCAGCACGTCGGCGAAGCTAGTCACTTCAACTTCTTCTTCAGCCTGGGGCAGACCTTCTGATGCGTTGCGCACTCCCAATCCGCACGGCCGCCGCTCTTAGCGCGCTCCTTTGCATCGCGCTGCGCTGCCCTGTCGCGCCTGCCCAGTCCGCTCCTTCGGCTCCCGTCGTCATCGACCGCGTAATCGCCGTCGTCAATAACCGCCCCATCCTCTCGAGCGATCTCGACGACGAAATGCGACTCTCGGTCCTCGAACCCGGAACCACCGGCGATAAGCCCGACCCGCGAAGCGCTCTCGAACGCCTGGTAAGCCGCACCCTGATCCAGCAGCAGATTCGCCGCGAAGAAGAACAGGCGGCCGAGCCCTCCTCCCAGCAGGTGAGCGATCGCATCCAGGAACTCCGCCGCCAGCTACCCGCCTGTCTCCGTGCGGACTGCGCCTCCGACGCGGGATGGGATCGCTTTCTCGCAGGGAATGGGCTTACCCAGGACGAGGTGAATGCCTACATGCGGCTGCGCCTTGAAACCCTCAACTTCATTGAGGACCGCTTCCAGCAAGGCATCCGCATTTCGCAGGAGGAGATCGAGGACTACTACAACAAGACATTGCTTCCCCAGTACCCCGCCGGCCAACCCAGGCCCACGCTGGAATCCGTCTCCCATCGCATCGAAGAAATTCTCCTGCAGGAAAAGGTGAACAAGCTTTTCGGCGCCTGGCTCGACAACCTCCGCCACCAGGGCGACGTCGAGATCCTCGATCCCGCGCTTGAATCCCCCAACATGCCGTCCAGCAACAGCGGAGGCGGAGCGTGACTGTGGCCGGAACCGAACAGACGACCCGCCGCCCGCGCAAGCGCCGCATTCTGCTGAATGCGGCCGGCATCGTCGTCGCGCTTGCGGCGATCGTCGGAGCGCTCGCCCTGTGGGCCAACTCCGCTCAGTTTGAGCGCATGGTGCGCCACCGCCTCGAGGCCGAAATTGAAAACGCCACTGGCGGCCGCGCCGAAATCGCCTCTTTCAAATGGAAACTCTTTCGACTCGAGTTTGAGGCGGGCGGCATCGTCATCCACGGCGACGAGCCCGCCAACGAATCTCCCTACGCCCGCATCGATCGTCTCCGCGCCCGGATCAATCTCCTCGGCTTCTGGTGGAGTCCCCGCGTTCAACTGCGCGAGCTCATCATTACCCGGCCGCGGCTTCATCTCATCCTCTATCGCGACGGCGCCACCAACCAGCCGCACCCCGCGCGCCGCGCCAAATCCTCCGGCGGCTCGCCCATGCAGACCCTGTTCAACCTGCAGGCCGGCCACGTCGCCATCGACCAGGGCCTCATCGACATCGACGACCGGGCTGCCGACGTTCTCGACGCGCGCAACCGCTACCAGCCCCTCGATGTGGATGGCAACGACGTCTCCGTCTCGCTGGCCTGGGTGCCTGCCGCTCCAAATCGCCAGGAGAGCTACCGCATAGACGCCGCCGTTCGCGACCTCGACCTCACTCACGGAGGCGCCCTCGCGAAAACCCCCTCGGTCCACGCCTGGATGCAGGCGTCGCTCGATCTGCTGCACGATTCCGCCGAACTCCGCTCCTTCCGCGTCACCGCCCGCACGAAAAGCGCACCCGACCGCACCTTGAACATCACCGGGGCCCTCAGCCACTTCTCCGCGCCGCAGTGGCATGCCATCGTCCGCGGTGACCTCGACCTGCATCTGCTCGATCCGGTGCTCGGCTATTCCGACGCCCCCGAGGGTATCGCGCATCTCGACCTCACGTCCGGCGGTGAAAACCGCGCCTTCCGCATTGACGGCACCGTCAACGTCCAAAAGGCCGCCTACATCGGCACCGGGGTCACGGCGCGCGGCATGGACCTTGCGACAAAAGTGCACGCCGACAACCACGAACTGCACATCACCTCCATCGCCGCTCGTCTCCAGCAAGGCGGAGAAATCGACGGCGAACTCCTGCTGGAAAACTGGCTGCCCGCCTCCTCCCCGGTCATCGTTGAAGCCGCGCCGCCGTCCTCGCCGAAGCTGTCCCTGCGCAAGCGCCTATCCCGCCGCCTGCATCCCGAACCGCCTCCTGCTCTTCCCCCGGTCAAGGCGCCGCCGCATTCCACGCTCGTGACGAGTCCCCTTTCCGTCATCCCCGTCAACGGAAAGGTCAACGCCATCTTCCGCAATGTCTCCGTAAACACGGTGCTCGACCTGGTCAGCCGCCCACCCTTCCAGCGCCTCGGCATTGCAGCCCTGCTCAACGGCCCCGCAAATGCCGTGTGGACGCACGGCGACGTCCGCACCCTCTCCGTCACGTCAAACTTCGCTCTTTCTCCCGCCGCGCCCGCCGCCAATGAGGCTCCCGGCAGCGGCGTCATCGACGCCACATACACGCAGAAGGACGGCGCCGTCGAGCTGCGCCAGCTCGATCTCCATCTGCCCGCCAGCCACTTCGCCGCCAGCGGACGCTTCACCGCCTATCCCCTCACCGATCCCGCGTCCCTCACCGTCGACTTCCATTCCGGCAAACTGTCGGAATTCGACACTGTTTTTCGCGACCTCGGCCTCGCACGCGACGGCAAGACCGGCGTGGCCGCGCTCCCGGTCAACCTCGAGGGCCAGGCTGACTTCCGCGGCAACTGGACCGGCTCCCTGGCTTCGCCCCGCCTGAACGGTCAACTTCAGGCGACTCAGGTCTCCTTTGAACTTCCCCCGTCCTCTGCTGCCGGCTCCTCGCCCCATGTCTTTCGCTGGGATTCGATTGAAGCCGAAGGCTCCTACGACGCCGAGCACATCGCCATTGTTCACGGCCAGTTGCACCGAGGGCAGGCGCAGATTCTCGTGGACGGCACTCTCACCGCGGCCCCGTCTGACATGTCCCGCCCGGGCATCCAGGCCTCCGAATTGAGCGCCAATTCCATCCTGCACATGACCGCCCGCGCGCATGATCTCGACGCCGCGGACGTTATGCCGCTGGCCGGCATCGACGCGCCCATCACGGGAGCCCTCGACGCTCGCATCACGGCAGACGGCCCGCTCAACGCTCTCGGCGGCGCCGGCTGGCTGCAGCTCAACAAGGGCACGCTCTACCAGGAGCCCGTGACGACTGTTCGCCTGGAGGGCGCCCTCAAAGGCCATCTCGTCACCATCGCCTCGGCCACCGCAACCAGCCCTGCCGGCACAGCCAGGGTGCAGGGCTCCTACGATCTGGACACCCGGCGATTCGACATGCAGGCAAACTCGACCGCGCTCGATCTCGCCAGGCTTCAACACGTCGGAGCGTCGATGCCCGGAGTCGCCGGCCGTCTCGGCTTCGCCCTTGCCGCCAAAGGGACCTCCGAAGATCCCAGCATTGAAGGTCACGGAGCCATCGATGGCCTTTCTGTTCGCGGCCAGTCTTTCGGCCGCTTTGCATTCACCGCTCGCACCGCCGATCACGCGCTCGTCTACATGGCAAACACGGGGTACGACTCTGCGGAGCTATCCATTTCCGGTCAGACCGATCTGCGCACTCCCTACTCCACCCAGGCGAGGCTGGATTTCTCTCGTTTCGATATCGCGGCCATTTTTCGGATCGCCAGCATCCAGAGCATTTCAGCCCAATCGGCCCTCAGCGGCACCGCTCAGGTAGCCGGCCCACTCGCCCACCCTGACCAGATGCGCGGCGATTTCCGAGTGCAACAGGTCGCCGCTACCGTTGCCGGCGTCCATCTGCAGAGCGAAGGCGGACTTCACGCAGCCCTTGATAATGGACGCCTCACGCTCGACCCGCTGCACATCACGGGCGACAATACCAATCTCCGCGCGCAAGGAACCGTCGGCCTTACCGGCGCAGCCCGCATCGACTTCGCCGCCGGCGGCTCCATCAATCTCAAGCTGCTTGAGACTCTCGACCCCGATGTCACCGCATCCGGTGACTCCCGCTTCCAGGTTGAAGCCCACGGTCCACTCGCCAACCCCGACCTGCGCGGCCAGGTCGAATTCCAAAACGGCGCCCTCGCCCTTGAAGACCTGCCCAACGGCCTCAGCCAGATCCAGGGCACGCTCGAGTTCAATCAGAACCGCCTTGAAGTTCGCTCCCTGACCGCCATGACCGGCGGCGGAAAGTTGTCTCTCGGCGGATTTCTCGCTTACCAGCACGGAATCTACGCCAGTCTCACAGTCTCCGGACAATCCGTCCGCATTCGCTATCCCCAGGGCGTAAGCTCGCTCGCCGACGCGCAACTGCAACTCGTGGGAACGCAGTCCAGCTTGCTCCTCTCCGGCAACATCCTGATCACGCGCTTCAGCGTGAGCCCCGATCTCGACATCGCCGCTCTCGCCCAGCAGGCCAACGCCGTTCAGTCCGTCGCTGCTCCCAACGCGCCCTCAAAACACGTCCGCCTCGACGTGCGTATCCTCTCCTCGCCTCAGCTCAATTTCCAGAATGCCTATGCCAAGCTCGCTGGGGACGTCGATCTGCGCCTGCGCGGCACCGTCGCCTCTCCCTCGCTGCAGGGCCGCATCTCCGTCACCGAAGGCGCCGCCACGATCGCCGGCACCCGCTACGAGCTGCAGCGCGGCGATATCACCTTCACCAACCCCGTTCGCATTCAGCCCAATATCGACATCAGCGCCACCGCCCGCGTCGAGGACTATGACATCAGCCTCGGACTCCACGGCACTCCCGACAAGCTCGCCGTCAGTTATCGCAGCGACCCCCCTCTTCCTGAAGCCGACGTCATTGCCCTTCTCGCCCTGGGCCGCACCCAGAGCTCACAAGGTCTTTACACGCAGCAGCAGCAGGAAACCGCCGGCCTGAACCCCTCCACCGACGTACTCCTCGGGGGCGCCCTGAATGCTACCGTCAGCAGCCGTGTTCAAAAACTCTTCGGAGCCGGCTCCGTCAAAGTCGATCCCAGCTATCTCACCGCCCTCGGCAACTCCACCACCCGCATCACCGTCGAAGAGCAGCTGGGCAAATATGTAACCATCACCTACGCCACAAACGTCGACACCACCGCCCAGCAGTTGCTGCAGGCCGACATTGCCATCAACCGCCATGTCTCCCTGCAATTGACCCGTGATGAATCGGGCGTGGTTTCCATGGTCGTCAAGGCGATTCGGCGCTACCGGTAATTGCGTTCTGCCGCGCCTCCCACAAGCTCTCTGTCCTTTATGCAACCTTCATTCCGGCCTTCGCATCTGAACCTAAGATCAGACTTGTGCGAGGACTTGTTTTGAAGACCGGTTCCCATTCGATGAAGGCCGAACGCCGGTCCGCCCCTCTCGCCCTGACTGCGTTGCTTTCCGCTCATCCGCAGGCTGCTCCGATCCCGGCACACTCCATCTTCGTCCCCCACCTTCGCGACAGGGTGCGCATGGCCGGGTCGTCAGAGATCTTCTTTGTCGTTTATGTGGATCTTCGCCGTGGTGTCGCTGACCTTGCGTGCGCGCAACGCGTCGGCTTCGTCAGCCAGGTCCCGTTCAAATCTCTGTTCCCCGCCATCCGCTAGCGCAACCCGCCCTTTTCATTAGGAATTCCCTCCTTATCTGTTTCGCGCCAGCGCCCCTTTGCGCTCGCCGCCGTGGCTCGTTTCGAGGCGCCGCAAAGCACGCAAATACGTCGACACCCCCATTGGCCTGTGATAGCCTGCCAATGTCATACCACAATAATTTTCTGGCAAGAGGATGGGATAATGCGCTTCCCCGTCGTGCGTGAGCGTGTCCGTGTACAGGGCCTGAACGGCACCTTTCTGGTGCTCTCCGTCGATCGCGCGCGAGGGGTGGCGGACGTGATTTCCACCACACGCGGCGGCCACGTCGAGGAAAACGTTCCTATCTCCTCCATCCTCCCACTCGCCGGCCCCGACTCGGAAACCGACACCGGTCCGAAGCCCGGGCAATCCGCCTGAGCCAGGTTTCCGCCTACTCTGAAGCCGCCCGCTTCCGCGAATCAATCATCAGCACCGGGTGCCGCTTGCTTCGCGAGCCATCTCCTGTCGCCTTTTCCGCCCTTTGCCGGCCCCCGCTGAACTTCAGCAGCCGCAGGCCGAGCTTTCGGGCCATCCTTCGCAGGCGCTCGCGTTCATATACCCGGTACACCGTATCCCCTCCAAACTGTTCCTCTCGCATCCTCCGCTCCTGGTTGCCGTCCGCCCTGCTATGACGCTTCATTTCCTCCAGAGGGATGCACCGGGCTCCAGGATCGAATTCCGCAATCGCGGACATAACCTTGTGAGTGCTGGCGCGTGTCTGCCCGGCCTCGTGCCAGGGACGTACTCGCACGAGCAACCGCGTCAGGTAAACGCTAGTCGGTGCCTGCGGCGGCTGCATTTGCGGATTGCAGCCGCCGACCGGG
>Ga0070684_100000737_pt1 | contig 22677 bp, 23 predicted proteins | sample KBSC723LmetaG_FD_65653 | JGI IMG/M metagenome (GOLD analysis project Ga0070684, IMG submission 65653) | Corn rhizosphere microbial communities from Kellogg Biological Station, Michigan, USA - KBS C7.2-3L metaG | ecosystem: Host-associated > Plants > Roots > Rhizosphere ...
TCTTGTCGCCCTTCTCCAGCGCCGTCTGGTACTGGAAGGCGGCCTCGGCGATCTCGGACATGAACCAGCCGTCCTCGATGCCCCGCAGGAGCCCCTTCGTCACCGGGGCCTCGCCGTTGCGCGTGGCCGTCGCCAGCGCCTCGGTGTCGGCGTGGGTGAGAACGGAGCCGCCCATGGCCAGGATGCGGTCGAAGATCGCGTTGGCCTCGGCCTCGATCTGGTCGGTGAGCGCCTCGACGTACCACGAGCCCCCGAGCGGGTCGGCGACGTTGACGACGCCGGTCTCCTCCATGATCACCTGCTGCGTACGCAGGGCGATCTCCGCGGCCTGCTCGCTGGGCAGGGCGAGGGTCTCGTCGAGGGCGTTGGTGTGCAGCGAGTTGGTGCCGCCGAGCACCGCCGACAGCGCCTCGATGCCGGTGCGGACGACGTTGTTGTACGGCTGCTGGGCGGTCAGCGAGACCCCGGCGGTCTGGGTGTGGAACCGCAGCCACTGGGCCTTCTCGGTCTGCGCGCCGTACACGTCGCGCACCCAGCGAGCCCAGATGCGGCGGGCCGCGCGGAACTTCGCGATCTCCTCGAAGAAGTCGACGTGCGCGTCGAAGAAGAACGACAGGCCGGGCGCGAAGACGTCGACGTCCAGGCCACGGCTGAGGCCGAGCTCGACGTACCCGAAGCCGTCGGCGAGCGTGAACGCCAGCTCCTGCGCGGCCGTCGAGCCGGCCTCGCGGATGTGGTAGCCGGAGACCGAGAGCGGCTTGTACGCCGGGATCTGCTCGGCGCAGTACTCCATCAGGTCACCGATCAGGCGCAGGTGCGGCTCGGGACCGAACAGCCACTCCTTCTGCGCGATGTACTCCTTGAAGATGTCGGTCTGCAGGGTGCCGTTGAGCTTGCTGACGTCGGCACCCTGGCGCTCGGCGGCGACGAGCATCATGCAGAACACCGGGACCGCCGGCCCGCTGATCGTCATCGACGTGGTGACGTCCTCGAGCGGGATCGAGTCGAACAGCACGTCCATGTCGGCGGCGGAGTCGATCGCGACGCCGCAGTGACCCACCTCGCCGAGGGACTTCGGGTCGTCGGAGTCGCGGCCCATCAGGGTCGGCATGTCGAAGGCCACGCTCAGGCCGCCGCCACCCCGGCCGAGGATCATCCGGTAGCGCTCGTTGGTCTGCTGGGCGTTGCCGAAGCCGGCGAACTGCCGGATGGTCCAGGTGCGCCCGCGGTAGCCGGTCGGGTAGAGGCCGCGGGTGAAGGGGAACTCGCCCGGCCACTCGGAGGTCTCGGTCCCGTACGCCGGCTGCACCTCCATGCCCGACAGGGTGGTGAAGTCCGCGTCGCGGATCCGCGACCGGTCGTAGCGGTCCTGCCAGCGGGTGCGCGCGTCGTCCATGCCCAAATAGTAGGACGTCCTACTAGTTTTCCCTAACGGAGCCAGCGGTAGACCTGGCCGTCGCGGATCGCGGCGTCTCTCGGTGGCTTGGGCGTGGGATGCCCGCGCAGGTGGTCGAGGACCTGGTTGCGTCCGCGCAGCGACACGTCTCCGTCCACGAAGTGGAGGTACGGATGCAGCAGCGGGCGTACGGCGTGCCACTGCTGCCGCTCGACGAGGTCCCACGCCCGTGCGGTCGGGGCCGGTAGATCGGGCAGGTCGTGGAGCATCTGCGGCGTGCACATCCGCCACGCGTCGATGACCAGCTCTCTCATCTCGTCGTCGTCGAGCCGGTCCAGGTGGGCACACACCCACTGGTACCTCAGGTCCGCCTGCCCGGGCAGGTAGAAGGTCTCCGGGTCGGAGGCGACCAACCCCGCACGCTCGGCCTTGGGGAATCCGAAGCCCAGGTCCTTCTCGTCGGGCGAGAACGCGACGAACACGATCTGCTTCACGCGGAACTTGGCCCGCCCCCGGACCTCCACCTCGTAGGCACGCGGCAGCGCGGAGGCCACCTGGCGTACGTCGTCGGAGGTGGTCATCTCAGTCGAAGTCGCCCGCCGCGCGGCGTACCGGGCGGAGGAGGGCGGAGAGCTCTGCGAGCTGCTCGTCGGAGAGCGCGCCCAGGGCGAAGTCGGCACCGACCAGGTCGGCGGTCGCGACCTCGACCAGCGTCCGCCCGGCGTCGGTGATCTCGGCGAGGATCGCCCGGCCGTCGTCCGGGTGCGGCCGCCTGGTGACGAGCTCGTCGGCCTCCAGCCGCTGCACGATCGAGGTGATCGACGTCGGGTGCACCTGCAGCCGCTCACCCATCCTCCCCAGCGGCAGCGAGCCCCGCGACGAGAAGCACAGCAGCACCAGCGCCTCGTAGCGCGCGAAGGTGAGCCCGTGCGGCCTGAGGATCGCGTCGAGCCGGCCGAGCACCAGCTGCTGCACGCGCATCAGCGACGTCACCGCGTGCATCGCCGGCACGCCGTCCCACCGTCTGCCCCACTGGCGCGCGGCCTCGTCGATCGGGTCGAACGGGAGCCGCGGCATGGGCGCACTCTAAACGGGGTGACCGACGCCCGGCGGCCCGCGGTGCGACGGCGGACCATGACCAGCGACGGCATCAGGTCCCGGGGTACGTCGTACCGGGGCCGGTCGCGCTCAGAGCTCGGCGAGCAGCGTCTCGGCGGCGGCGTACGGGTCGGACTCCCCCGCCGCGACCTGCTGGGCCAGGTCGTCGAGCTCGGACCGCCCGTGCACGTCACCCCACCGCGCCCGGAGCGCGGTGAGCGCGATCGCCTCGATCTCGTCGCGAGCCCTCCGGGTACGTCGTACCGCGAGCTCGCCGGACGACTCCAGCCAGTCGTGGTGCCGGTCGATCTCGGTGGCGACGGCGTCGAGGCCGTCGTTCGTCGAGGCCACGGTCTTCAGGATCGGCGGCCTCCAGTCGCCCTCGGCCCGCTCGGCCAGTGCCAGCATCGAGCGCAGCTCGCGCCGGAGCGTGTCGGCGCCGTCGCGGTCGGCCTTGTTGATCACGTAGACGTCACCGATCTCGAGGATCCCCGCCTTCGCGGCCTGGATGCCGTCGCCCATGCCGGGCGCGAGCAGGACCAGCGTGGTGTCGGCGAGTCCGGCGATCTCCACCTCGCTCTGACCGACGCCGACGGTCTCGATCAGGATCACGTCGCAGCCGGCCGCGTCGAGCACCCGGATCGCCTGTGGGGTGCTCCAGGCGAGGCCGCCGAGGTGACCCCGCGAGGCCATCGACCGGATGTAGACCTCGCGATCGAGCGCGTGGTCCTGCATCCGGACCCGGTCGCCGAGCAGCGCGCCACCGGAGAACGGCGACGACGGGTCGACCGCGAGCACGCCGACCCGCCGGCCCGCCGCGCGCAGCTGCCCGACCAGCGCCGCCGTGGAGGTCGACTTGCCGACGCCGGGCGAGCCGGTGATGCCGACGATCCTCGCGTGACCGGTGTGGGGAGCCAGCGCGGCCGTCACCAAACGCAGCAACGGCGACTCGTCCTCGACCAGCGAGATCAGCCGCGCCACGGCACGCGGGTCACCGTCGCGCGCGCGGCCGACCAGGTCGCCGACGGCATCGCCGTCGCCGCGGTCGCGACGCACGGAGGGGCGAAGGCCCACCTCAGGCGGGGACGCGAACGATCAGCGCGTCGCCCTGTCCGCCACCGCCGCACAGGGCTGCGGCACCGACGCCGCCGCCGCGACGCTTCAGCTCGAGCGCGAGGTGGAGCACGATCCGGGTGCCGGACATCCCGACCGGGTGTCCGAGCGCGATCGCACCGCCATTGACGTTGACCTTCGACTCGTCGAGCCCGAGAGCCCGCGTCGAGTCGATGCCGACAGCGGCGAACGCCTCGTTGAACTCCACCAGGTCGAGGTCGGACGGGCTGATCCCGTCCTTCTCGCAGGCCTTCCTGGTGGCGTTGGCCGGCTGCAGCTGCAGCGTCGAGTCGGGGCCCGCGACCATCCCGTGCGCACCGATCTCGGCCAGCCACTCCAGACCCAGCTCCTCGGCCTTCGCCTTGCTCATCACGACGACCGCGGCTGCGCCGTCGGAGATCTGCGACGCGGAGCCGGCGGTGATCGTGCCGTCCTTGCGGAAGGCGGGTCGGAGCGCCGAGAGGGACTCGACGGTCGTGTCGCCGCGGATGCCCTCGTCCTGCGAGACGACGATCGGGTCTCCCTTGCGCTGCGGGATCGACACCGGGACGACCTCGTCGTCGAAGAGGCCGTTCTTCCACGCCGCGGCGGCCTTCTGGTGGGAGGCCGCGGCGAAGGCGTCCTGCTCCTCGCGGGTCAGGCTCGTGTGGGCCTGGTTGTAGTCCTCGGTCAGGGCACCCATCGCCTGCGAGGTGGCCTGGTCCCAGAGCGCGTCGTAGGCCATCGAGTCGACCAGAGTGACGTCGCCGTACTTGAAGCCCTCACGCGACTTCGGCAACAGGTGCGGCGCGTTCGTCATCGACTCCATTCCCCCGGCGACGATGATCTCGGCCTCGCCGGCCCGGATCAGCTGGTCGGCGGTGGCGATCGCGTTCAGGCCGGACAGGCAGACCTTGTTGATCGTGATCGACGGCACCGAGAGCGGGAGTCCGGCGTGGATGCCGGCGGTGCGAGCGGGGTTCTGCCCGGCGCCGGCCAGGATCACCTGGCCCATGATCAGGTAGTCGACCTGGTCGGCGGAGACCCCCGCCTTCTCCAGAGCGCCCTTGATGGCGACACCACCCAGCTCGGCGCCCGACATCGACTTCAGACCGCCGAGCAGGCGACCGATCGGCGTACGGACCCCGGCGACGATGACGTTTCCGGACATGAGGATGCCTCCCACCAGCAGACGAACGTTCGCACTCGACGATACCCAGCGGCGCGCGCCGCCCGCGAGGCCGGAGGTCCGGTGCGGTTGAGGAAAACCTCACACGCCGGCCCGCCCCTCGCCGTACGACGATGTCTCCATGACTGTGGACCTGCCACGCGACCTCGTCACCGCGATCGACCACGTCGGCATCGCCGTGGCGGACATGGAGGCGGCGAAGGCCTTCTACCGCGAGACCTTCGGCATGGAGACCGTGCACGAGGAGGTCAACGAGGAGCAGGGCGTGCTCGAGGCGATGGTGCGGGTCGGACCTGCCGGCGACGCGTCCGGGGCGATGATCCAGCTCCTGGCGCCGCTGGACGAGAGCTCGACGATCGCGAGGTTCCTCGACCGGTTCGGCCCGGGCATCCAGCAGCTCGCCTACCGGGTCACCGACGTCGAGGCCGTCTCGGAGCTGCTGCGTGGCCGTGGCCTGCGCCTCGTGTACGACGAGCCCCGCCGCGGCACCGGCGGCTCCCGGGTGAACTTCGTCCACCCCAAGGATGCCGGCGGCGTTCTCATCGAGCTCGTCGAGCCGGCGATGCCGGCCTGACCCTCGGGCAGCGATCACCTGAGCCATCCGTCACAGAACCGCCACGGTCCGGTCACACTTCACTAGGGTGCCGAGCACCCACCCGTCGATCCCGAGACCTGGAGACGACCCGTGCAGCAGATCCTCGAGGCCATCTCGTCCGGCACCGCAACCCCGGAGGACTTCGCGGCGATGGAGGTGCCCGCGAGCTATCGCGCTGCCACCGTCCACCAGGACGAGGTCGACCTGTTCGAGGGGATGGACGCCAAGGAGAAGGACCCGCGCAAGTCGTTGCACATCGACGACGTGCCGCTGCCCGAGCTCGGACCCGGCGAGGCGCTGGTGGCGGTGATGGCGAGCGCGATCAACTACAACACCGTCTGGACCTCGATCTTCGAGCCGATGCCGACCTTCGCCTTCCTGGAGCGGTACGGGAGGCTCAGCCCGCTCACCAAGCGGCACGACCTGCCGTACCACATCGTCGGCTCCGACCTGTCCGGGGTCGTGCTGAAGACCGGTCTGGGCGTCCACGCCTGGAAGCCGGGCGACGAGGTCGTCGCGCACTGCCTGTCGGTGGAGCTCGAGGGACCCGACGGCCACAACGACACGATGATGGACCCCGAGCAGCGCATCTGGGGCTTCGAGACGAACTTCGGCGGCCTGGCCGAGATCGCGCTGGTGAAGTCCAACCAGCTGATGCCGAAGGCGGCCCACCTGACGTGGGAGGAGGCCGCCTCTCCCGGTCTGGTCAACTCCACGGCGTACCGCCAGCTGGTCAGCCGCAACGGCGCCGGCATGAAGCAGGGCGACAACGTCCTGATCTGGGGTGCGAGCGGCGGACTCGGCGGCTTCGCCACCCAGTACGCGCTGAACGGCGGCGCCGTCCCGGTGTGTGTGGTGTCCAGCGAGGAGAAGGCCGCGATCTGCCGCCGGATGGGGGCCGAGCTGATCATCAACCGCTCCGAGCGGGACTACCGGTTCTGGAAGGACGAGCAGACCGCCGACCCGAAGGAGTGGCGCCGCTTCGGCTCCGACATCCGGGAGCTCACCGGCGGCGAGGACGTCGACATCGTCTTCGAGCACCCGGGGCGCGAGACGTTCGGCGCCAGCGTGTACGCCGCGCGCAAGGGCGGCACCATCGTGACCTGTGCGTCCACGACCGGATACCTCCACGAGTACGACAACCGGTACCTGTGGATGAACCTCAAGCGGATCATCGGCTCCCACTTCGCCAACTACCGGGAGTCATGGGAGGCCAACCGGCTGATCACGAAGGGGATGATCCACCCGACGCTGTCGCGCAGCTACCCGCTGAACGAGGTCGGACAGGCCGCGCTCGACGTCCACCACAACCGGCACCAGGGCAAGGTCGGCGTCCTCTGTCTGGCCCCCGAGGAGGGTCTCGGCGTCCGCGATCACGACCTGCGCGCCCGCCATCTGGACGCCATCAACGCGTTCCGCGGCGTCTGAGACTCGCGTCCGGCCAGGTCAGGTCGGCGTGTCGCAACAACCCTCGGCCCGACCGCGTCGCACCGGGTGGAACTCGCTTCCGCGCATCGGCCAGACTGGACCCCCATCGAGTTCCGGGAGGAAGTCCGCACCATGAGCGACCAGGGCCTGTCCATCTTCGACGAGCCGGAAGAAGCGCCGAACGGGGATGAACAGCCCACCCGGGTGATGGCCGCCCAGAAGGACGGGGCGAAGGGCGCCAAGCCCGCCGCGAAGCCGGCCAAGAAGACCGCTGCGAAGCCGGCGCCCGCTGAGGCACCGGCCGATCCGGCTGAGGCACAGGCCGAGGATCCGGCCGAGGATCCGGCCGAGGATCCGGCCGCGACGACCGAGCGTCCCGAGCCGGCGGAGGACCCGGAGCCCACGAGGCAGGTGGCCCCGACCCCAGCGCCGGCGACCCCTGCTCCGAAGGCATCCCCAGCCTCGGCCCCCACACCGAGCCGGCCGGCCCCGACGATGCCGGCCCCACCCGCACCGGCGAGCGCGCCCGCGTTCACGACGGTGCGCCGCGGCGGGTACGACAAGGCGTCCGTGGACGCCCACCTCCGGCAGCTGATGCAGGACCAGGCCGCGACCGCCGCGGAGCTGGCCCGGGCCCAGCAACGGGTGACCGACCTCGAGGGCCAGCTGCGCAGCGCCCAGGACGAGCTCGCAGAGAACGCGAGCCCGTCGTACGCCGGGCTCGGGGGCCGCGCGAGCGCGATGCTGCGCCTCGCCGAGGAGGAGGCCGGCGAGGTCCGCGAGGCCGGCCGACGCGACGCGGACGACATCCGCGAGCAGGCGATCCGAGACGCCAAGAACATCCGCGCCGAGGCGACCCGCGAGGCCGACGACATGCGCATCGTCCAGCTCAAGGAGCTCGACGAGACGCGTGCCCGGGTGACCGCCGACGCCGAGCAGGAGCGCGCGCTCGCGATGGCCGAGGCCGAGGACCTGCGGGCCTCGGCGAAGCGCGAGAGCGACCAGATCCGGCTCGCCGCCCAGCAGGAGACCAAGGAGCTGAAGGTCGGCGCGATCCGCGAGGCGGAGCAGGCACGAGCCGCTGCGGATCGCGAGGTCCAGGAGGCCCGGCGCACGCTCGCCGTCGAACGGGAACGGCTGGCCAAGGAGGCGACCGAACACCACGCGACCGCGACCGCCGAGACCAACCGCCTCGTCGAGGAGGCCGAGCAGCGGGCGAACGCAGCGGAGGCGCGAGCGCGCGAGGCGACCGCGCAGGCCACCACCCACCGTCAGCAGGCCCAGACCGAGGCCGAGGCCATGCTCGCCCGCGCCCGCCGCGAGGCCGAGCAGATCGTGGCGTCCGCGCGCACCCAGGCCGACGCGATCACCACCGCCGGGAACGCCGAGCGGGAGCGCAACCTGTCCGCGCTCAAGGCCGAGGTGGACCGGATGACCAAGCGACGCGAGGCCATCTCCGCCCAGCTCGGCTCGCTGCGGGAGATGATGGCCGGCTTCGACGATGAGGAGTCCTGACCGCCGCCGAGCCACGCGGGAGGTCGGCGGCTCCGCCGTGTCGGCGCAGCGGACCCGCATAATCGGCGCATGACCGACACCTCCGGGCCGGGCGACGAGACCGGACGTGCCGAGGGCGCCGCCGATCCGACCGAGGACGCGACCGAGCGGGCGGACGTCGAGCAGGTCGTCGCCGGCCCGACCGAGGTCGACGATGCGGTGGACTACCTGCACCACCCCGATCTGAGCCCCGAGGAGCTCGGTGAGCCCGGACGTCCCCTGAACACGCGCTCGCCGTTCATGTGGGGACTGTTCGGTGGTCTCGGCGCCCTGGTGGCGGTGTGGATCGCGTTGATGGTGGTCTCCATCCGCGGCGTGCTCGTGCTGGTCGTGGTCGCGTTGTTCCTGGCGGTCGGTCTGAACCCGGCCGTGGAGTTCCTGATGCGTCGCGGCCTGAGGCGTCCCTGGGCCGTGCTCTGCGTGATCTTCGGCGTCGTGCTCGTCTTCGCGGGGTTCCTGGTGATCCTGGTCCCGATCATCAGCCATCAGGTGACCGCGATCGGCGACAACCTGCCCGGCTGGTTCGACCGGCTGCAGAAGAACGACCAGATCCGGAGGTTCGACGACAAGTACGACATCACCACCAAGGTGGAGGACTACGTCAAGCAGGGGACCTGGGCGCAGAAGCTGTTCGGCGGCGTGGTCGGCGTCGGCCTGGCGATCCTCGGAATCCTGCTGAACGCGTTCGTGGTGATCGTGCTGACCCTCTACTTCCTCGCCTCGCTGCCGTCGATGAAGCTTGCGGCGTACTCGCTGGCGCCGGCCTCCCGTCGCGAGCGCGTGTCCCTGCTGGGCGACCGGATCCTGCGCAACGTCGGCGGCTACGTCTCCGGCGCGTTCGTGGTGGCGACGTGCGCCGGCATCAGCACGCTGGTCTTCCTGTTCGTGGTCGGGCTCGGGCAGTACGCCGTGGCTCTGGCGATGGTGGTGGCCCTGCTCGACGTGATCCCCATGATCGGCGCCACCATCGGCGCGGTGATCGTGTGCGCGATCGCCTTCGCCACCGACATCCGGACCGGGATCGTCTCGGTGATCTTCTACATCGCCTACCAGCAGCTCGAGAACTACGTCATCTACCCGAAGGTGATGTCCCGCTCCGTGGAGATCCCCGGGGCGCTGACCGTGATCGCCGCCCTGATCGGCGGCACCCTCCTCGGTGTCGTGGGCGCCCTGCTGGCGATCCCGACGGCCGCGTCGATCCTGCTGCTGATCAGAGAGGTGTTCCTACCCAGACAGGAGGCGCGCTGACTCAGGCGGCGCGCGGCTCCGCGAGCTTGACCAGCACGACCCCGACCAGCAGCACGACGCCGCCGACCAGCTGGACGAGGCTCGGGAACTGGTCGAGCAGCAGCCACGCGAAGATCACGGCGGAGAGCACTTCGAGCAGCGCGGCGAACGACGCCATCCGAGCGCCGAGCGCCCGGGTCGCCAGGATCCCGGCGACGTAGGCGACCGCCGCGGTCACGACCCCGAGCGTGAGCACGGGCAGCCACCAGGGCACCGCGGTCCCGCGGTACGCCGCGTCGCTCGTGGACGCCGACATCTCGACCAGGCCGAGCGCACCTGCGATCGCCAGCCCGACCGCGCCGACCACGAGACCGCCCGCGGCGAGCACGATCGGGGGCAGCCCGTTGCCCTCGCCGGCGGACACCACGAAGAAGAACGCGCAGCCGACCATCGCGCCCAGCGCCCACAGCACGCCGAGGCCGTCGACCGAGTCGGCGGACAGCACGTCGAGCACCAGCATCAGGCCCGCGATCGCCACCGCGGCCCCCACGACGGTCAGGCCACGGGGACGCTGCCGGTGACGAGCCCAGAGCCAGCCCACGACCGCGACCGGCGCGGCGTACTCGATGAGGAGGGCGATCGCGACCGGCAGCCGGTCGACCGCGTTGAAGTAGGCGAGCTGGCAACCGGCGACCGCGACCAGTCCGTACGCCGTGAGGAGACCGGCGTTCGCGCGGAGCAGGTGCCAACGGCCCCGCAGCGCCGCCAGCGCCGGGCCGAGCAGCACGAGGGCCCCGACGGCGACCCGGCACAGCACCAGGGCGGCCGGCGACCACCCGGCGTCCATCAGCCCGGTCGCCAGCACCCCCGACATCCCGAACGACGCGGCCGCGAGCGCGGCGAAGCCCAGGCCTACGCGCGACCGGCGATCGGCCGCCGCATGGATGTCATGAGTCATCGTCGCCATGACGCATGACGCTACGGGCGACGGGTGTAATCTGTCAACATGCTTTTCACTCATGACACCGAGGAGGCGCTGCTGGCCGCCGTCGCGTTGGTGAACTCGGCCGAGGAGCCGGACACCCTGACCACACCCGCGGAGCTGGACGCGTTCCTGGACGCGCACGAGTTCACCGGCGTCCGGGTCGGCGACGCGGCCGAGCTGGCCGCGGTGCGCGACCTGCGACCCCGGCTCCGCGCGCTGCTCATCAGCGACCGCGACACCGCGGCGGGGCTGGTCAACGACCTGCTCGGCGAGGAGCACGCGCTCCCCCAGCTCGTGCGGCACGGTGGCCACGACTGGCACATCCACGCGGTCGCCCCGGATGCGCCCCTGGCGGCCCGGATGGCCGTCGAGGCGGCGATGGCCATGATCGACGTGATCCGAGCCGACGAGATGTCGCGCCTCGACCTGTGCGCCGACCCGGACTGTGAGGGCATCGTCCTGGACCTGTCACGCAACCGTTCGCGGAGGTTCTGCAGCACCACGTGCACGAACCGCGCCGCGGTCGCGGCCTATCGCGCCCGGAAGCGCTGAGGCGTGGCTGTCGGACCGCGGACGATCGCGGTCGTCGGGGCGTCCGGCAAGACCGGGCAGGCGATCGCGGCGTCGCTGGCGTCGCGCGGCGCGGCCGTGGTGCCCGTCGGACGGCGGCAGTGGCCGGCGCTGGCGGACTCCTTCGCCGGCTGCGAGGCCGTGAGCATCGTGGCTCCGAACCTGCACCCCGACGAGCCCGGCCTCGTGGGTCAGGTGCTGACGGCCGCGGAGTCGGCCGGCGTTGCCCGGGTCGTCTACCACTCGGTCGCCGCGCCGTACGCCCCGGCGATGCCGCACCACCTGGGCAAGGCTCGAGCCGAGGACGTGGTGCGTCGATCGCCGTTCTCGTGGACGATCCTCCAGCCCTGCGCCTACGTGCAGAACCTCGTGCCCGCGTTGCGGTCGGGCACGCCGTACCTCGAGGTGCCGTACGCCGTGGACCGACCGTTCGGACTGGTCGACCTCCTCGATCTTGCCGAGGCGACGGCGCGGGTGCTCCTGGACGAGGGCCATGCGGGGGCGACGTACGAGCTGGGCGGACCGGCGCTGGTCTCGGTGTCGGACGCGGCCGCCGCCGCGAGCAGCGTGCTCGGGCGGCGGGTCCTGGCCCGGCGGCAGGATCCGGAGTCGTGGGCCAGCGGTCCGGGCGCGGGTCTTGCACCGCGCGAGCGCGCGTGGCTGCTGGCGATGTTCGCCTCCTACGACCGGCACGGTCTGCCGGCCGGTGGGCGCGTGCTGCGCGACCTGCTGGGCGGCCGCTCGACGTCGCTCGACGAGACGCTCACGCGCGAGCTGGCCGCTGCCGGCTGACTTCCGGTCACAGATCGTCCGGAATCCGGACTAGCGTGGCGCCCATGGCTATCGCACGCTTCCCGGGCCTCGTGCTCGACTGTCCCGACCCGTTGCCGATCGCGACGTTCTACGGCGCGCTGCTGGACTGGAAGGTCGACGTTCGCGACGACTGGGCCGACGTCCGGTCCCCCGACGGCCAGCAGTGCCTGTCCTTCCAGCCGGTCGCGGACTACCGCCCTCCGCAGTGGCCGGGGCAGGAGGTTCCGCAGCAGATGCACCTCGACGTGATGGTCGAGGACCTCGACTCGGCCGAGGCAGCCGTGCTCGAGCTCGGCGCGACCAAGCACGAGCATCAGCCGGGTACGACGTTCCGGGTCTTCCTCGACCCGGCCGGACATCCGTTCTGCCTCTGCGTCGACTGACCTGCCGCACATGACGACCACCGAAGCCGCGGGCGAGCTCACCGTCCGCGCGCTGGGACCCGAGACCTGGGACGCCTTCGCCGCCCTCGTGGAGCGCCACAACGGCGTGTTCGGCGGGTGCTGGTGCACGTGGTTCCAGACCATGCCGTCCGAGAAGACCTACACCGCGGAACGCAACCGGGAGCTCAAGGAGCGCCTGGTGCGCGAGGGCAGGGCCCACGCCGCGCTCGTCTTCGACGGCGAGGCTGCGGTGGCGTGGTGCGAGTACGGCAGCTGCGCGGAGCTGCCGAACATCTACCACCGCAAGCAGTACGACGCAGAGGCCGACCTCTACCCCGACTACCGGATCACGTGTCTGTTCGTCGACAAGCGGCACCGACGGCACGGCGTCTCGGTCGTCGCCCTGCACGGCGCGCTCGACCTGATCGCGCAGGCGGGTGGCGGCGTCGTCGAGGGCTACCCGCACGACACCCAGGGCAAGAAGCAGTCCGTGCTCTACAACGGCACCCGCCGGATGTTCGAGGACGCGGGCTTCGAGCTGGTCCGGACGAAGGGCCAGAAGAACACCGTCATGCGCAGGACCGTCACCGCGGCTCGCTGACCGGCGTGGGCCCTTGCTCGGCAGCGGGCGACGCGGCGTCGAGGAACCGGCGCAGCACCTCGAGGAACACCTCCTGCCGCTCGGAGTGGACCCAGTGGCCGGCCCCCTTCACGGTCACCAGTCGGTTGCGTGGGAACCAGCGATCCATGGCCTCCGCGTACGCCGGTGAGATGTAGTCGGACCGGGCGCCGGCGACCCACAGCACCGGACCCCCGTACGGCGGGAGGCCCTCGAGCTGCTGCTCCGGCCAGCCGCCGATCACGGGGAGGGCTCGGCCGAGCACGTCGAGGTTGACCTGCCAGCGCCAGCCGTCGCCGTCGCGGCGGAGGTTCTGCAGCAGGAAGCTGCGCACGGTCGCGTCGGGCACGGCCTCGGCCAGGGCTGCGTCCGCGTCGCTGCGGCGCGAGAGCGAGTCCAGGGGCAGCCCGCGCATCGCCGAGACGTACCGCGAGAACTCCGAGAGGCGGTCGTAGGCGACCGGGGACACGTCGACGACGCACAGCCGCTCCACGAGCTCCGGATGCCGCAGCGCCAGCACCATCGCGACCTTGCCACCGAGGGAGTGGCCGACGAGGGCGACGGGGTCGTCGGCGCCCAGCAGCCCGGCCACCCGGTCGGCGATCCGCAGGTAGTCGAACCCGTCCTCCCAGCTCGAGCGACCGTGATGAGGCAGGTCCACCAGCAGCACCCGGTGGTCGTCGGCCAGAGCCTTGCCGATCTGGGTCCAGTTGCGCCCCTGGCCGAAGAGGCCGTGGGCGAAGACCACGCGGGAGCCCCGGTCACCGATCGCCGTGGTGTGCAGCAGGCCCGGCTCACTCACGGCCGCAGTCTGTCAGAGGCCGAGGTCGGCACCACCCGCGTACGCCGTGCGAGGTCGGGTCGACGCCGGGCGGTACTCCACGGCCAGCACGTGGTCGGGGTCGTGGGCGACGTCGCTGCCGCACTCGCGGTGCCGAGCACGAGCGCCGCCCGCGAAGTCCAGCCGTCGTGCCCGGGCACCGGTCGTGGCCCACCGTGCTGGTGGGCCCGGTCGGTACCGGTCGGCGGCAGCGTCACCGTCCGGCCGGCGTACGACGGAGCGGCGAGGCGGGTCAGCCCGGTCAGCCAGGTCAGCCAGGTGAGCACCGTGGGCAGACGACGCTTCGGGCACCCGCACGACCCACGTCAGAAGTCGAAGCCGTCGAAGACGTCGCCGATGCCGCCGGCCACGTCGCCGACGCCGTCACCGATCCCGCCGGCCAGGTCGCCCATCCCGTCGCCGACGCCGGCCGCCAGCCCGCCGAGCCCGTCACCCATCATGTTGAACGCGAAGCCCATGAAGATCCAGTCCATCGGGCCGAACCCGCCGAAGTACCCCGCGGCGTACGGACGGTAGGCCGGGCCGCCCTGCCAGTAGGGCACCCGCTGGGTGCCGACCATGACCTGGCGGGCGTCCGGCTCGGCGCCCGCCCTGACCCGCTCCGCGTCGAGGGCGCACGCCGGGACCTGACGGTCGGCGCCCCCGACCGGCGTGTAGGTGACGTCCTCGACCGACAAGCCGTGCCGTGGGTCGAAGAAGCAGGCCGGCCGGCGCTGCGGGAGCGGCTCGCCGGCGACGCGGGCGTGCACGCAGGCGATGGCATAGCGACCGTCGTCGAGGATCTTGGTGACGTCCTGCACCTGCTCCGGCCGCTCGATGCGGTCGGCCGCGGTCTTGGCGGCCTCGTAGGCGTCGAGCGCCCGCTGGTAGTCGGCGTGAGCACCGTCGTCGAGCTGCCGTCCGGCCAGGTCGAGGTCGAGGCCCTGCAGCTCGACCCCCAACGCGGTCACGTCCTCGAAGGTGAGCTTCTTGACCGGCTCGAGCTCTCGGACGGCCCGTTCCGCGGCCAGCTGCTTGTTGCGACGGCGTACGACGACGAAGACTGCCGCCGCCAGCAGCACCAGGACCAGCAGGATCAGGCCACCCATGGACCGAGCCTACGTGGCGGTCATGATCCGGCGGCGTTCCCCGCAGCCCGGATCGCCCGTCCGCCCATCTCCGCCAGTGCGGTGCGCAGCTCGGCCGGCTCCTGCACCTCGAACTCCCAGCCGAGGAACGACAGGTGGAACGCCAGGCCGTACAGCGTCTCCGCGCCCGCCTCGAGCAGCGTCGTGTGGTCGTCGATCGCGGTGAGCACGACCGAGCGGACACTGGTGCGCTCGGCGACCTCCACGGTCGGTGCATGGACGACGATCCGGGCCTGGAAGCGGTACGCCGCGCTGGCCACCGCCCGCTGGACGTACGCCGCCGGGTCCTCGTGCTCGCGCTCCCGGAACCGCCACGTCGTCGGCGCGACCCGCGTCATCCGGTCGAGGCGGAAGGTCCGCCAGTCGTCGCGGTCGACGTCGTAGGCCATCAGGTACCAGCGGCGACCGGTCGCGACGAGCCCGGCCGGCTCGACCGTGCGGGTGCTCGGGGTCTGGTCGCGCGACTCGTAGTCGAACCGCACGCGAACCGTGTCGCGCACGGCGCGGGCGAGGTGCAGCAGGGCATCACCGTCGACGGTCGGCAGCCCCGCGTCGAGCGTCTGGGTCGCGGCGTGCAGGGCGCGCACCTCGCTGCGCAGCTTCGGGGGCATCACCTGGTCGAGCTTGGCGAGCGTCCGCAGCGCCGCCTCGCTCGCGCCCGAGACGGTCCCGCCGGCCGCCATCCGCAGCGACACCGCGACCGCGACGGCCTCGGCGTCGTCGAGCAGCAGCGGCGGTAGCCCGCGACCACGGCCGAGCTGGTACCCGCCACCGGCGCCCTGGGTGGCGTGGACCGGGTAGCCGAGCGCCCGCAGCCGCTCGACGTCGCGACGGATGCTGCGGGTGGTCACGCCGAGCCGCTCGGCGAGCTCCGGTCCGGTCCAGACGGGGCGCTGCTGCAGCAGCCCGAGCAGGTGGAGCACCCGCTGGGTGGTCTCGGCCATGCCGGCCAGTCTGCCAGCCGTAGCGGACAGATCCTGTCCTGTTTGTCCGCGAGGCTGGGGCCACCGACCGAAAGGAACCGCCATGGCTCTCCACGTCCCGCCCGTCGCCGACGAGACCGACGCCGTCCACGCCTTCCTGGCCCAGGCACAGGACGCCTTCCGGGCGCTCCTGCACGGGCTCACGCCACGTCAGGCGTCGATCGCACCGAGCGCGTCGTCGCTCTCCCTCGGCGGGCTGGTCAAGCACGTCACGGCGGTCCAGCGGAGCTGGCTCGCCAGCGCCGAGGCGGCCCCGGATCTCGCCCCGGAGTCCGGCGGCGCTGATGACTACTTCGAAGGCTTCACGTTCCGTGAGACCGACTCGCTGGAGGACCTGCTGGCGACGTACGACGAGGTGTGTGCGTCCGTGCTCGACGCCGTAGGCCGGATCGACCTGGACACCCGGGTCCCGGTCCCCGATGCGCCGTGGTTCCCGAAGGATGTCGAGGCGTGGAACGTCCGCTGGGTCTGGTGGCACCTGATGGAGGAGCTCGCCCGCCACGCCGGGCACGGCGACATCGTGCGCGAGACGGTCGACGGCGCGACGATGTACTCGCTCGTCGCCGCCCGGGACGGGCTTCCCGACCTGCCCTGGCTGCCGGCCTGGAAGCCGGTCGACCCGCCGTTCACCAGGGGGGTCGCGACGGTGCGTCTCCATGCCGCCGACCTCCGCACCGCTCGGGCCTGGTACGCCGACCTGCTCCGCGCCGACCCGTCCTTCGTCCATGACGACCACGTCGAGTGGCGGGTCGGCGCGCACGACCACGGGCTCCAGATCCGCGACCTGACCCACGCACCCGGCCACGCGCAGGAGGGAGCGGTCGCCTACTGGCAGGTCGACGACGTCGACGCGGCACTGGCCGACCTCCTGGCCCGGGGCGCGTCCAGCCACGAGGACGTGCGCGACGTCGGCGCCGGCTCCCGCGGCGCGGTGGTGATCGACCCGTTCGGCAACGCGCTCGGGATCGTGCAGCGGCCGACACTCCCGACGAGCGGCACCCACGACTCCGGGGCCGCAGCATGACCGTCACCCTCACCCGCAGCTGGAACGAGACGCTTCGCGACCAGCTCGACTTCCACTACCGGTACCTGGTCCGGCCCCGCCTCGAGGGGCTGACCGACGAGGAGTACCTCTGGGAGCCGGCCCCCGGCTCCTGGAGCATCCGGCCTCGACACGAGGCGACCTCCAGCCACGCGGCCGGGGCCGGCGAGCTCGTGATGGACTACGCCTGGCCCGAGCCCGAACCGGCACCGCTGACCACGATCGCCTGGCGGATCGCCCACGTGGTCGTCGGCTGCTTCGCCGAGCGCACCGGCAACCACTTCGGCGGCGAGGCTGCGGACTACCAGCGGTGGACCTACGCCGCCACCGCCGCCCAGGCGATCAGCCAGCTCGACACCGCCTACGCCGCATGGTCGGCCGGGGTGGCGACGCTCGGCGAGAAGGGCCTCGCCCGGCGGGTCGGCCCGGCCGAGGGCCCCTGGGCGGAGTCGCCGTACGCCGACCTCGTGCTCCACATCAACCGCGAGCTCATCCACCATGGAGCGGAGATCTGTCTGCTCCGCGACCTCTACCGGGCCACCCACACCTCTGAGGAGAGCTCATGAGCCGCACCGTCCAGGTCACCTTCGACTGCGCCGACCCGAACGCCCTCGCCGGGTTCTGGAACGAGGCGCTCGGCTACCACTACGACGCCCCACCGCCCGGCTTCGCCACCTGGGAGGAGGCGCTCGACCACTTCGGCGTCCCCGAGGAGGACCGCAACAACGCCTCGGCCTCGGTCGACCCGGACGGCGTCGGACCTCGCCTGTGGTTCCAGAAGGTGCCCGAGGGCAAGGTCGCCAAGAACCGGCTCCATCTCGACGTCCGGGCCGCGCCGGGGCTCGAGGGTGAGGAGCGGATGGCCGCCCTGGAGGCCGAGTGCGAGCGGCTCACCGCCCTCGGCGCGTCCCGGGTACGCCGCTTCGAGCCCGAGCCGCCGATGAGCCACGGCTTCATCGTCATGCAGGACCCCGAGGGCAACGAGTTCTGCTTGGACTGAGGCTTGTCCGCCCGGCCCGATCGCCCCGTCGCTCAGTCGCCGACGATCCCCTGGTGCTGGGCGAGGTAGCGCTCGACCCGGCGGTCGGGGACCAGCCAGATCAGGGCCACGACGACGAAGGGGATCAGGGCGAGCCATGGCTCCACGAACGCCAGCAGGATGCCGGCCAGGTAGATGACCGGTGAGAGCTTGCCCTTGAGGTCGTTGCCGACGACCTCCCGGAGCCGGGGACCGGTGTCGGGCTGACGCATCATCCGGAGCTGGAGGAGGTAGTACGCGATGGCCGCGGCGAGGAGGTTCACGCCGTACACGACGGTGGGCGTGAGCGCGACCTTCGACTCGTCGAGCCAGGCCGTGGTGAACGGGTAGAGCGACAGCCAGAACAGCAGGTGCAGATTGGCCCACAGCACCGACCCGTCGACGTACTGGGCGATCTGGAACATGTGGTGGTGGTTGTTCCAGTAGATGCCGATGTACACGAAGCTGAGCACGTAGGTGAGCAGACCGACCCCGGTGTCGTCGCGCAGCGCCGTGAGGGTGGGCTGCTCGGGGACGTTCAGCTCGAGGACCATCACCGTGATGATGATCGCGAGCACGCCGTCGCTGAACGCCTCGAGCCGGCCGGTGGGCATGCGCCAGATCCTAGGGCCGACCGATGCCGCTCCGGCCGGCGTGGACCTGCGCGGTTCGGCTGGCGCGCAGTCGCGCACGGCGCTCGCCGCGACCGCTCAGGACGTGTAGTCGCGGAAGCCGCGCATGGTCTTGCGACCGAGGTAGCCGGCGGTGACCAGGTGTTCCAGCAGCGGAGCCGGGGCGAAGCCGGGTTCGCGGAACTCGAGGTACAGCTCCCTCTGGATCGCCAGCGACACGTCGTTGCCCACCACGTCGAGGAGCTCGAAGGGACCCATCGGGAGGGCGCAGCCGAGCTTCATCGCGGTGTCGATGTCGTCGGCCGTGGCGTAGTGGGCCTCGAGCATCTTCACCGCGTCGTTGAGGTAGGGGAACAGCAGCGCGTTCACGATGAAGCCCGCCCGGTCGCCGCACGACACCGGCACCTTGTCCAGCGTCGCGCAGAGCGCGAGCACGGTCTCGTGCACGTCGTCGGCGGTGGTGACCGTCGAGACGACCTCGACCAGCGCCATCACCGGTGCGGGGTTGAAGAAGTGCATGCCGATGACGTCCTGCGGCCGCTTGGTGGCGGTCGCGCAGGAGATGATCGGCAGGCTGCTGGTCGTGGTGGCCAGGATCGCCCCCGGCTTGCAGATCTCGTCGAGGTTCTCGAACAGCGTGGTCTTGACGTCGAGGTCCTCCGCCACCGCCTCGACGACGAGGTCGACCGTCCCGAGGTCGTCGAGACGGGTGGTACCGGTCAGGTGGCCCAGGATCTCGCCCCTGGCGTCCTGCTCGAGCTTGTCGCGCTGGATCGCCTTGTCCAGCGAGCGCTCGATCGCCGCACGCACGCCGTCCACCTTCGCGGTCGAGCGCCCGACGTAGGTCACGTCGTACCCGGCCTTGGCGAAGACCTCGACGATGCCCGTGGCCATCGTCCCCGTGCCGACGACCCCGACCGTGCGGACCTGGCGCCTGAGTCGCGGCTGGTGCTCGGCGTCCGGAGTGTGGGCGTCGGCGATGACGATCGGGCTGTCGGGGCCCTCGTAGGTGTAGAAGCCGCGGCCGGTCTTCCGGCCCAGGAAGCCGGCGGTGACCAGCTGCTTGAGGATCGGTGCAGGCGCGTGGAGGCGGTCGCGGCCCTGCTTGTACATCGTGTCGAGGATCTCGTACGCCGTGTCGAGGCCGATCAGGTCGAGCAGGGCCAGCGGACCCATCGGGTACCCACAGCCGAACCGCATCGCGGCGTCGATGTCCTCGCGCGTCGCGAACCGCTGCTCGAACATCGAGGCCGCGTGGTTGAGGTAGCCGAAGAGCAGGGTGTTGGCGATGAAGCCGGCCCGGTCACCGCAGATCACGGGGCTCTTCCCGAGCTTGGCCACAAGACCCTCGACGTCCTCGAGCACCTCCGGCTCGGTCACCACCGTCCGGATGATCTCGACCAGGTTCTGCACGGGAGCGGGGTTGAAGAAGTGGACTCCGATGACCCGGCCGGGGTGGAGGTTCGCGGTCGAGATCTCGGTGACGCTGAGGCTCGAGGTGTTGGTCGCCAGGATCGTCTCCGGCTTCACGATCCCCTCGAGCTCGCGGAAGATCGACTTCTTGACGTCGAGCGACTCGACCACCGCCTCGACCACGAAGTCGGCGTCGGCGAGGTCCTTCAGACTGGTGGTGAAGGTGACCCGGCCGACCAGCTGTGCCTGGTCCTCCGCGCTGAGCTTGCCGCGTTGGACCGCGCGACCCGTGGAGTGCTCCAGGTGCTGGCGGCCGCGTTCGACCGCCTCGTCGCTCACCTCGACGCCGACCACGGAGAATCCGTTGCGTGCGAACACCTCGGCGATGCCGGCACCCATCGTGCCGAGCCCGACCACTCCGATCGTGGCGAACTCGCGGCGGGTCTGCGTCTCGGGCGCGGCGGCATCGGTGGGACTGCTCGTCATGGGGCGCATCCTCCCACGCGGGCCCGGACGCTCACCGCGAGGTGCCTCACAGCCACGGGTCCCGGCAACCGACCCCCGGGACTCCCCGAGAGTCACTGGTCTCCGCCCCCGGAACCCGGACCGGAGCCGAGTCGAACGGATCTCGGATGCGACACTCCCCCTCCTCGTCCTGCTCGCCGGCTCCGCCCCCGCCCTGAGCGCATGCGGCGGATCGGGATCGTCCTCGGACACCGGCTGCGAGATCGACACCGGCCAGCTGGGCAACAGCGGCAGCCGGGACGGACGCCACCTCCACCGGCCCGGTGACCATCGACGGGGCCCAGAAGGGCGCGCAGATCCAGGGCATGAGCGACGACAGCGCACTGGGCATGCCCACACCTGGAACACGATGTGGGTGGGTCGGTGACCTGAGCCCGGTGCGGGGATCCGTCCGTCCCTCAGGCCGGGTCCCCCACCAGGGCGGTCACCTCGTCGGCGCAGCCCCACGAGAGGGTGACGCCGGCTCCGCCGTGTCCGTAGCAGTGGATGACGTCGCCCACCCGCTCCAGTCGCACCTCGGGACGCGCCGGGCGGAGCCCGACCTTGTGCCGCAGGACCCGCGCCCTCGCCACGCCGGGGACGAGCGCGGTGGCACGCCGCAGGATGTCGTCGGCGACCCCCGGTGAGGGCGAACGGCTCCAGTCACCGTCCTCGTCGGTGCCGCCCAGGACGACGTCGTCGGTGCGCGGGATGACGTACGTCGGGACCTCCCCGCCGGGCTCCGCGGCCAGCCACCACTCGTCGAGGCCGAACTGCTCGACCACCACCACCTGGCCCCGCACCGGGCGCGTCGTGGTGTCGCCGGCGAGGGCGCGCGAGCCGAGGCCCGAGCAGTTGACGACCAGGGGCGCCGCGGGGAGTCGGGCGAGGGCCATCCGGGTGACGGTGCCGCCCGCGTCCAGGACCCGCTCGGACAGCCAGGCGAGGTAGCGGGGCATGTCGACCACCGGCGTGACGAACGACCAACCGTCGACGTACGGCGCGCGCGGCGGCACCCGGTCCAGCGACGGGACCGCGTCGCGCCACCACGGATCGCCCGTCCTCTCGAGGAACAGCTCGGTGCCCCGGCGCATCGTCACCCCGTCGGCCCCCAGCTCGCTGAGCCGCGCGAACTCGGCGTAGGCCGCCCGTCCCCACGTGGTCACCTTGTCCTGGGGCAAGGCCAGGTAGGGGTACCAGATCGCGGCCGCCACGCAGGAGGTGGTCTCGAGGGGTAGATCGCGCGCCAGGACGTCGACGCGGTGCCCGGCCTCGAGCAGGCGCAGTGCGCAGCTGAGACCCAGGACGCCCGCGCCGACGACGACGATCCGATCCGGCCGCTCCGGCATGCGGCCGAGTCTGCCCCACCGGGTAGGGTCACCGCCCGTGAGGATCGTGGTCGCTCGCTGCCAGGTCGACTACGCCGGGCGGTTGACCGCTCATCTGCCGATGGCGACCAGGGTGCTGATGATCAAGGCCGACGGGTCGGTGCTCGTCCACTCCGACGGCGGCTCCTACAAGCCGCTGAACTGGATGTCGCCGCCGTGCACCCTGCGGGAGGGCGCCTCGACGGACGGCGTCGCGCTCTGGACGGTGACCTCGCGGTCGTCGTCGGCGGGGCCGGACGACACCCTGCAGATCCTCATCGAGGAGGTCTTCAGCGACACCTCCCACGACCTCGGCGTCGACCCGGGACTGCAGAAGGACGGGGTCGAGAGACACCTGCAGGAGCTGCTGGCGGAGCACCCGTCGAGCCTGGCCGACGGCCTCACGCTGGTCCGGCGGGAGTTCCCGACCGCGATCGGCCCGGTCGACCTGATGTGCCGCGACGCGGGCGGCGCGTCGGTGGCGGTCGAGATCAAGCGCCGTGGCGAGATCGACGGGGTCGAGCAGCTGACCCGCTACCTCGAGCTGCTCAACCGCGACCCGCTGCTGGCTCCGGTGCGCGGGATCTTCGCGGCCCAGGAGATCAAGCCGCAGGCGCGGGTGCTCGCTACCGACCGCGGGATCGCGTGCGCCGTCGTCGACTACGACGCCTTGCGAGGCATGGACAATGCCGACGACCGACTGTTCTGATCCGGTCTGATCCGGTCTGATCCGGTCTGATCCGGTCTGATCCGGTCTGATCCGGTCGGATCCGGTGCCTAGCCGGCGATCGCCGCTGTACG
>Ga0070684_100000738_pt1 | contig 22644 bp, 18 predicted proteins | sample KBSC723LmetaG_FD_65653 | JGI IMG/M metagenome (GOLD analysis project Ga0070684, IMG submission 65653) | Corn rhizosphere microbial communities from Kellogg Biological Station, Michigan, USA - KBS C7.2-3L metaG | ecosystem: Host-associated > Plants > Roots > Rhizosphere ...
CCAGAACGGCGTCTCGATGGACAGCGCCCGCGCGACCGCGATGCGGCAGGTCGCCGCGATCGCGGAGGGCTCGCGCTACCACGGCTACAGCGACGCCAGCGCGCCCGTCTTCATCCAGTACGAGATCGCGAAGGTCGTCAACCTGACCGACGCGACCCCGCCCTCCGGCTGGCAAAACCCGTCGAGCACGAAGCTGCCCACGACGGCGACGGGCGAGTTCGACGTGGCCGCGTTGTTCGCGGCGCCGTTCACGGCGGCGTACCAGTTCAGCGACCCGAAGGACGCGGCGCGCACGTTGTCTCTGTGTGAGGCGTTCGAGCAGGGGCTCATCAACGAGGTGTGGATCCAGGACGGCGAGCTGACCCCGGCGCGCCGCGCGCCGCTCAGCCTCGAGCGGAAGCAGAACTACGACGCCACCGAGACCGCGGTCCACGGCAGCTTCGCGCCCAACGCGGGCGGCGGCGGCAGCCTGGCCGGCGTCACGTGCGCGGTCACCGTCCGCTTCGCGCACCTCGACGGCGCGCGCGGGCCCGGGTGCGATCTGGAGGTTCGCGGCTGGGAGATCGAGTCGATGTGGACGGCGCTGCCCTCGCTGAGCGCCGACGCGCTCGCGTTCCTGAACCGCGACTTCGACACCCGCTTCGGCGTCCCCTTCGACAGCTGGGATTCGATCTGCGATCCGTCGGTCACCAACTGCATCACGTACCCGACGACGACCAGCGCCCGCGCGAGCGACCTCAACGGTACGCCCTGGACCATCGACCCCTTCCTGCAGGGGTGCGGCAGCACGACTTTCCCGCCGAATGCCACCCGGCGCGGGGACAACAACAACGCGACGACGACGGTCAATTCGCGCTGCGAGCACTTCGGCCTGCGCGACGGTCCGGACGGAAACGACGCCTACGAGCCCTACACGTTCGCCAAGGCGGCCGCGCTGGACCAGCAATTCCCCGACTGCGGCGGCGGCTGGCAGATCTACTGGCGACAGAGCATCCCGGGCCTGGGAAACCGTGCCAAGAACGCCGACGGAACGACAATGAAGAACTGGTGGCCTCTCCTCTTTTATTGAGAGGGGAGCACGCGTCAGGAACGCGTCACGAACGCGTCCAAGCCAGCCCGGTCCTCGTACAGGTTGCGGCCTGCAAATCTCTCTCAGTCCGCCACCTACAGAATGGATCGGGGGCGGACATTCACGTAGGGAGAGTAGGCATAACTACCTAATTTCGCTACTTTGTTGCGACCGTTTACTTTTTTGAGCTGCGTGTGGGAAGTGTCGTCACTTATGCGTGTCGCCACTCCATGAACCGTGATGTGCCGGGCCAACCGGCGTTCCAACCTGGTCCCCCCGTGCGGAGGAGTTTTCAAATGAAGCGCGTCCTTCTCGTCTCCTTTGGTCTGATGTTCTCTGCGGCCTACGTCGGCTGTCTCCCGGCTGATAACGGTATGACGACCGGAATGGCCGGCACGCATGGATCCACGACGGGCACGGCAGGGACGAGCAACCAAGGCTCCGCCGGCGACAACGGCGCCGCGGGCACGAGCGGCCAGGCAGGCGACAATGGCACGACCGGCACCGCCGGCGACAACGGCACGACCGGTACGGCGGGCGACGGCGCGACCGGCACCGCCGGCGACAACGGCACCGCGGGAACCGGCGGCAGCGCGACCGGCAATGCCGGCCGCGGCGGCACGACCGGCCAGGCGGGTCGCGGCGGCACCACCGGCACCGGCGGCGGCACCGCGGGCACGACCGGCCAGGCGGGTCGCGGCGGCACCACCGGCACCGGTGGCGGCACCGCGGGCACGACCGGCACGGCGGGTCGCGGCGGCACCACCGGCACCGGTGGCGGCACCGCGGGCACGACCGGCACGGCGGGTCGCGGCGGCACCACCGGCACGGCTGGCACCACGGGCACGGGCGGCAGCGGGGACGACGTCGCCAAGCCGCTCGACGGCGCGATGCTCACCGGGCCTTGCTTGCGCGACACCCAGGCGGCCGTTTGCGCGACCGTCAACGGCGGCTGCCCCGGCGCGAACGCGAGCGATCCGGCCCTGAGCGGCGTGCTCACCACCAACAAGACGATCACGCTGGGCGGCGATCCGAACACGAGCTACACGATCGTCCTGCACATCCAGGGCGAGGTCGAGTCGAAGAACTACAACGGCGGCACCGACCTGAACGCGACCGGATCGTCGCCGACCCTGAACGGCTGGCGCTATCCGGCCGGGACGACGAACCCGACCCCCAGCAACACCAACGCGTACAACGTGTACATGCTGCGGGTGGTGAACCCCGGCTCGACCGCTCACCAGGACTACATGCTGAACTCGCTGGACGGGCCCGGCACCGAGAACCACACCACCTACGGCATGGACTACACCACGCCGGCGGCGGGCGCGGCGGGCGCGCTGGTCGTCAAGGGCACCGCGAAGATCACGCTGGTCGCGGCCGACTCGAACTGCAGCATGATCAAGAACTGCGGTCCGACGCAGAACGACGGCAACACCTGCGCCGCGCCGATCATCCTGCAGAACGTCGAGACGACGGCCAAGACGTTGAACCCCAATTTCAACTTCACGACGGCGTACAACGGCCAGTGGATCGTGATGACCGTCAAGAGCGTCACGCCTATGTGATTTTTGGGGCTTAGGCCCCGCTGCTCTATTCTCTCCGTGCGCGCCGGCGGCTTCGGCGGGCATTCCCAACCCACCGTTCCTGCCGCGAGGTGACCAGGTGACAACTTTAAGCTCCGTCAAACGCCGCGGAGTGGTATGCGGCCTCACGCTCGGCGCGTTGCTGCTCCTTGGCGCGCGCCCGGCGTCGGCGGACCTGACGTTGCTGGAGCACGACGGCTGGACGTTCTTCACCGACGGTCGCATCAACTCGTTCCTGTCGCTCGGACGTGGCGACGACTTTCCGAATCCCACGCCGAACAACACCCCGGGCTCGGCCATCGATCCGAACACGGGGATGCAGCTCCCCAACCCGAACCACGGCCTGATCGGATCGGGCGGCCAGTACTTCACCGCTGGCTTCCCGAACGATCAGGGCTACGGCGGGAAGTACCTCGGCACGCGCGTCCGCAGCGGCTTCCTGGGCAGCATCATCGCCTTCGGTATGAAGCGACAGGTAACTGATTCGACGTCGATCAAGAGCTACGTCTCGCTGTGGGGCACGTCCGAGGCGTACGCGCGCGATCGAACGGGCGATGCGGGTGCGGCGACCTCGAAGGGCTTCGACGTCCGTGAAGGCTGGATCGCCGTCGACGGACCGTGGGGCTCGTTCCTGGGCGGCCGCCAATCCGGAATCCTGGGCAGCCTCTCGACCGAGATCGACTTTCTCTACGGCCACAACTTCGGCGTCGGCCTGCCGTGCCTCGAGATCTACTACCCGACCTGCGGGCACATCGGAACCGGCGCGCTCGGGCCGGGGTTCGCGGCCGGCTTCACCTACACGACGCCGTCGCTGGGCGGCCTGCGCGTGAAGGCGGGCCTCTACGATCCGGTCCGTTTGCTTGGCGCCTGGGAGCGGGTTCCGTATCCGCGGCCGGAGGGGGCGATCTGGTTCGAGCAGCGCGTCTCGCCGTCGGTCTGGTTCAAGGTGCAGGCCGAAGGGATGTACCAGTACATGGGCCAGATCAGCAACATGGAGGTCGGGCGGCCCGACAATCTCCATTCGTCCGACCGGGTCTGGGGCGTCGCGGGCGGCGCGCGCCTCGAGGCCGGATGGTTCCGCCTCGGCCTATCAGCGTTTCGAGGGAAGGGCCTCGGCACCTACGTGGCCCTCCAGAACGCGTCGTCGACGTTCAATTCCGCGACGCGCAACTTCCGATACTTCACCGGCTACTACGCGCAGACGGCGGCGGTGTTCGGCAACGAACAGGTCTCCGCCGGGATTGGCCGCGTGCAGGACGACCTGCTTCCGGAAGATCGAACGGACATCGGCACCAGCAACCTGAAGTACCAGACCGGAATCTCCGGCGCGTTCTATCACCGCCTGACGTCGAACCTCGTACTCGGCTTCGACTACTTCATGTTCCGAACTGACTGGTGGGGCGCGCCCAGCTCGATCTCCGTCCTGGACGCGAACGGCCAGCCGGTGTCGCAGGTCGTCGCCGGCTTCTTGCCCGGCGAGAAGCAGGTCGTCCACCTCTTCAACCTGGGCGCAACCTTTTACTGGTAGGCACTGAGCTCAACATCGAGGTGATCTCGTGAAAATCCTGAACAAGCACAGAGGGTCGGCCATCGTCCGCATCGGACTTTGCCTCGCCGTTTACCTGTCGTGGAGCCGCGTCGCGAACGCGGAGCTGGAGCTCCTCAACAAGGATGGGTGGACTTTCACGTTCGACGGGCGCGTCAACGCCTTCCTGAGCGCCGGCGCGGGCGACAACATCCCCCTGGCGCCGATGGGCGCGCCGTACACGGTCATGGGCAGCCAGTCGAGCGGGCCCGGCAACGGCAGGGCCGACGTCGGATGGCCGGAGAACTACGGCCAGCGGGACTCCGACAACAACTACCTTGCGATCCGTGTTCGCAGCGGCATGTACCCGAACATTTTAGGCTTCGGCGTCACGCGCAAGGTCGGCGAGGACACCACCATTAGGGGCTACATCTCGATCTGGTCGACGGTCGAGTCGCTGGGCTACGACAAGTGGGCGCCGATCAACGCCGAGGCGCGCGAGGGCTACTTCAACGTAAACGGGAGCTGGGGCACGGTCACCATCGGCAGGACGCTCGCCTTGCTGGGTCGGATGTCGTACGAGATCGACACCCTCTACGGCCACGGATTCGGCGTCGGCCTGCCGTGCACCGATGCGCTCGGGCCGGCCTGCGGTCACATCGGGACTGGCGTGCTCTTTCCTGGCTACGGCGCCAACGTCGCGTACACAACGCCGAGCGCGGGCGGCCTGCGTCTTCACGTCGGTGTGTTCGATCCCGTCGTGTTCTCGACGGCGATGAACGACTGGTCGCACGCGAGCGTCGTTCGCCCGGAGGGCGCGCTCAGCTTCGACCGGCCGATCGGCATGACGGGTCGGATCAAGTTCGAGGTCGAAGGGCTGTATCAACCCGTATCGCGCATCGAGATGGACGCGACCGGCACGGGCTCGCGCCGGGTCACCACCGCGATCTGGGGCGCGGCGGGCGGGGTTCGCATCGAGGCCGGCCCCATTCGCCTCGGCGTCAGCGGTTTCCGGGGGAAAGGCCTCGGCCTGTTCTACGCCTTGCAGCGCTCGTCCGCGACGGAGGACAATTCGCCCACTCACGAGCTGCGCACCTTCACGGGCGGCTACGGCCAGGTGGCGCTCGTCTTCGGCAAGCTCCAGCTCAGCGGCGGCTTCGGCATGAGCCTGGTCGATCAGACCGCCTTCGACAAGATCGACGGCAGCGTCAGCGTGATCAGATATCAGCGCGGCATCTCGGGCGCGCTCTACTACTACGCGACCGACAGCATCGTGCTCGGGCTCGACTTCTTCAACTTCGCGGCCGGCTGGTGGGGCGCGCCGATGGTCGACCCGGCGACGATGGCCGTAACGGGCAAGTACGCGGGCGAGACGCAGCTATTGAACTTCGTCAACGCCGGCATGACCTATCATTGGTGAGTGAAGCTCGGTCCACTCGCCTCCGCCGTCGCTGAACAGCTCGCCTCGAACGAGAGCGCGACCGGCCACGAGGCGACGTTCGCGGAGCACCGCGCCCGCCTGACCCAGGAGATCGCCGAGCGCGCGCCCGCGTCGGGCCGTGGGCGGCTGTGCCTGCTGGGCACCGGGAACGCCAACGACGTCGACCTGGACGTGCTGGCAGGCCGCTTCGCCGAGATCCACCTGGTCGACATCGACCCGGAAGCGGTCGCCCGCGCCGTCGCGCGCCTGCCGGCCGAGCGACGCCCGCAGATCGTCGCGCACGTCCCCGTCGACGCGTCCGGCCTGTTCGACCGCCTGGAAAAGTGGGCCGTCGATCCCCCGAAGCTGGAGGCGTTCGGCGGCATCGTCGGTGACGCCGTGGCGAGCATCGCGGCCGCCCTCCCCGGCCCGTTCGACGTCGTCGTGTCGTGCAGCCTGTTGACGCAGCTTCAGCTGGTGCTGCTGCAGGTGATCGGCGACGCGCATCCGCGCTTCGCCGAGCTGCGCGAGGCCGTCAATCGCGCGCACGTGCGCGCGCTGGGCGCGCTGCTCGCCCCCGGCGGCGTCGCGTTGCTCGTCACCGATCTGACGAACACCGATATCTACCCGCCGCTCGCGGAGACCGCGGCGGACGCGGATCTCGGCAAGCTGATGAGCGACATGATCGCCGCCGGCAGCGTCATCTACGTCGCGCATCCGGGCATGCTGTCGGCGGAGATGCGGCGCGATCCCGAGCTGAAGCAAGCGTTCGCGGTGCGTTTTCCGGTCGGGCCGTGGCTGTGGCACAACGGGCCGACGCAGGTGCTGCTGGTCTACGCGCTCGAGATCCGGCGCAAGTAGCGTCCTAGAACGTAGCGAGGACGCCGGCCGACGCGAGCAACGCCGGCGAGCCTGTTCGTCCCGCCTCGGCGCCCAGGAGCCGGATCAGGTTGTCGGGCCAGGTGACGCCGACCTGTCCATCGATCGCGAGCGCGACGTGGTCGACGATCGGGACCACGACGCCGCCGCCCGCCATCGCGATCGCCGACCACGACGAGCTCACGCGCTCGGTATAGGTCTGCGTCCCGGTGCCCATGCCGGTGACGCGCGCGTGATACGCGCCGCCGCCCAGCGAGACGACCAGCTGGACGCGGTGTCCGGGAAAGAAGCCGCGCACGATCTCGAGCGCGGCCATCTCCTGGCGGATCTGGGCGCTGGCCTCGGGCGCGCGCAAGACCGCGTCGCTGCCGAAGCCGCCGGCGGTGATCCGGACCGCCCAGCCGTGGGTACCGCCGTACGACGCGCGGACGACCGGCTGCCACACGGGGCTGACCGCGCCGACGCTGTCCAGCCAGCCCACGCCCGCCTCGACGCCGATGCCGGCGATCGCGTACGGCGCCGGCGGGGCCTCGACGACCGCCGGTGGCTCGGGCACCGGCGCCGGCTTGCGCACGGACGCGAGCCAGTACTGGGCGAGGCTGGCCTTGAGCAGCTCCACGGCGCGCACCGCCAGCACCACCGAACGGGACGGCTCGCCCGGCGTTCCGGCCGCATCGAGCCGGACGCTCTGGATCACCGATTTGCCGGCCATGCGATCGCAGACCCAGATCTCGGCGGTGTTGCCGCCCGCGGCGCGCACGATCGCGAACGCAGCGATCGGATCCAGCTCGCGCCCGACGGTCTCCAGCGCGGTCCGCACATCCAGGTTCGGATCCTGCGCAAGCATGCTCACGTCGAATCCGCCCGCGGTCAGCTCGCCGCGCACGCGCGCGAGCGCGTCGGACGTGACGTCGTCGGTCACCGGCGGGCGCAGCAGGACGACCTGGTAGCGGATCGCGGCGTGGACGTGTGCCCCGGACAGAATCAGCGCCACCCCGACCGCGAGCGCCGCTCTCATCGGCTGCCTGGCACGTCAACGACTGCGACCACGTCCACGTACATGTCCACGTCGACGGGGATCCGTCGTCGCAGGGCCGGCGCTCAGTCCTGGAGGAGCTTCTTGGCCGGGCCGGCGTACGGGCCGTCGGGGAACCGCGAGATGTACTCGTTCGCGATGGGACGCGCCTCGGACGCGCCACGCAGCTTGTGGACGAGGATCATCTGGCGACCGAGCGCCTGCGCAGCGTACGTCCCACGCGGGCTCTCCGCCATGTACCGCTCGTACCATTCCAGCGCGGTCTTCGCCGCCGCGACGCCGGATTCGTCCTCGGCCAGACCACCCAGGAAGAACGCCGCCTCGCGCCCGGTGCCCGAGCGGGCGAACCTGTCCCGCTCGGCCATGAGCGCGCGCCGCGCGACGTCGCTGCGGCGCACGTAGCGGGCCGCGTCGGCCAGCGCGGTCAGGTCCGCGGCCGACGCCGTCTCCAGCGTGCGCGCGAGGCCACGCTGCTCCGCCTCTGCCAGCACGGCCTGGAAATCACCCTGCGCGATCAGCTTGCTCCAGCTCGTCTCCCCGCCCGCCTGCGGCGCGCGCACCGCGCCTGGACGACCCCGCAGCGCGTGCGACGGCGCGACCGGCGCATTCGACGACGGCACGACCGCCGGCATGCCGGGATCGTCGACGTCGAACGTCGGCTCCGGCGACTCCTCCCGCGCGCGCGGCAGGTTCGCGGCCTCGGCACCCGGCGTCGCGTCCAGGAAGATCTCGCCGTCCTTCACGTTCGCGACCAGATGCTGGCCGGCTTCCATCGTCAGGCCGCCGCCGCTCGCCAGCGGACCGCGGACGATGACCTTGCCTCGGTGCATCTGCACGTCCAGCACCTCTTCGGCGCCCGACCAGCGCACGTCGAACTCGGTTCCGACGACGTGGACCGAGTACGGCCCCGCGTCGATGACCCACTTCGCGGCCGGCCGGTGCGTCACGCGCACGTGGGCCCGCCCGCTCTCGAGCAGGACGCGGCTGCCGTGCTGATCGATGTCGGTCACGCGCGTGCTGGTGCCGGGATCCAGCGCCAGCGACGACCCGTCGGAGAACTGCAGCTCGGTCCCGCCGGTCGCCTTGGCGCGGACGTAGCCGCCATCGCTCACGCTGCCGTTGACGACCGCGAACGTCAGCGCGGAGTCGGGGCGGTGGTACATCATGAACGCGGCGGTGGCGCCCGCGGCGACCAGCGTGAAGCCAGCCACCCACGCGCGGACCCTTCCACCCGCGTTCAGCGTCCGCCGCGCGACCGCCTGCTCGAAGCGCATCAGCCCCGACTTCTCGCGCTGCGACAGATCGTCGCCGAACGCGTCACGCGCGGCGCCAATCAGCTGCGTCAGCGTGTGATGAGAGTCGTTCACGTTGTTGTCCATGGCCCCGCGCATGGGCCCCATGCTTCCGTCCCCCTCATTCCCGGATGACCGCCTCATGATCCCTTCTCCGGCGCGTTCGGCACAAGCTTCGGGCCGTAGTGCGCCAACACCGGATCGCGCTCCACCAGAAGGAGCACCCGCGCCCACACCCGCGCCAGTCGGCGCTTGGTCGTGGCGAGGGACAACTTGAGAGCGGCGGCCACCTCCGTCAACTCCAGCCCTTCCATGAAACGGAGCACGAATGCCGCCCTGTCCGTTGCGTTCACGCGATCGAGGATCTTGTAAAAGCGCGCGAGCGCCTCGCGCGCGTCGGTGTCCGGGGTGACGACTTCCAGCTCGGCGGCGTCGGTCTTGCCCGACAACCGCACCCATCGCCGGACCCAGCGGCGCCGCAGCTCGTGGCGCATCGTCAGCGACGTCACCGAGATGACGAACGCCTTCAACGCCTTGGGCTCGCGGAGCGCGCGCACCTTCTCGAACACACAGAGGAAGACTTCCTGAGCCAGATCGTCCAGGTCGTGGTCCGCGCCCAGCGTCCGCCGCAGCATCCGGAACACCATCGGCGAGAAGCGCTGCCACAGCACGCGCGGCGCCCGCGGATCGCGCGCGATCAGGGCGCGGGCCAGTGTCGCGTCGTCGGACTCGGACAGGGCCGCGCCCGGCAATAGCAGTACACGGGCGCCGTCTTCGGCATCCCGCGTCAAGCTATGCTCCTTGACCAGCGCAAGCCCCATTCCGCCAGAGAAGTCGCGCTGCCTGACATCGGCAGCTCAGAATTTTACCCCTGCGAGCGGTTATTTCTCGGGGGTCACGAAACTATTTCTTTTCGAAGAAGCGGTCGACGATGACGGCGGCCAAAATCACGCCACCTGCGACGACGTTCTGCCACAGCGACCTACCCACGAGGTTCACCGCGTTGAACGTCACCTGCATGATCCCGGCGCCGATCAGCACGCCGAAGACGGAGCCCTTGCCCCCCTGCAGTGAGCAGCCGCCGAGCACAGCCGCCGCGACGGCGTGCAGCTCGTAGGCGTTGCCGAGGGCCGGCGTCGCGGCCGGCAGGTACGCGACATAGAGGATGCCGGCGACGCCTGACAGAAGGGCGCACGCCACGAACGTGACCAGCCGAACCATGCGCACCGGAACGCCCGACAGGCGCGCTGCCTCGGCGTTGGATCCGATCGCGTAGCAGTAGCGGCCGAAGATCGTCCGGTGCATGACGAACGCTGTTATCGCGACCGCGCCCAGCGCGAACCAGAACGGCATCGGTAAGCCGAAGCCGATGCCCTCGCCCAGGAAGCGGAACGACGGGAACTTGCCCTGGAAGCCGATCTCCGAGCCGCCGGTCAGCACCTCGGCGACGCCGCGCAAGAGCAGCATCGATCCCAGCGTGACGACGAACGGCGGCACGCCCAGACGCGCGACCACCGTGCCCTGGCCGACGCCGATCGCGATCGCCAGAACGATGGCGAAGACGACCGCGCCGACGATGCCGAAGCCCTGCATCATCGTCATGTAGCTGGTCGTCACCGATATGATGCAGATGATCGATCCGACGGACAGGTCGATCCCGCCCGCGATGATGACCATCGCCTCGCCGCACGCGAACAACGAGATCAGCGAGATGTGCCGGACGTTGTTGCGGAGGTTGTCGGCCCCGAGAAAGCTCGGGTTCAGGATCGCGGTGATGACCGCCAGCGCGATCAGCACCCCCAGCATCGTCAGTTCTTTCTTGAACGCTTTCATTGCTTCTTTCGTCCCGTGCGTCAGGCGGCCAGCTTCAGGATGTTCGCGTCGGTCAGCTCTTCGCGGCGGAGCTCACCGGCGATCGTCCCGCGGCTCAGAACGAGCGCGCGGTGACAGAGGGCCGCGATCTCGTCCGCCTCCGAGCTTGAAACGATGATGCCCTTGCCCTCGGCGGCCAGCTTCCGCACGACGTCGTGAACGTCGCGCTTGGCCTTGATGTCCAGGCCGCGGGTGGGCTCGTCCAGCAACAGCACCGTCGGCGACATCGCCATCCACTTCGACAGCACGATCTTCTGCTGGTTGCCGCCGGAGAGCGTCGAGGCCGCGCCGCCGCCACGGATGCCGAACTGCTTCATGTACGGCGCCGCGATCGCGTTCTCGTCCTCGAGCAAGAACTTGCTGAGCTTCGGCAGGGCAATGTTGCGCTCGATCAGCATGTCGAGGATCAGCCCCTGCGACCCGCGCTCCTCGGGGACCAGCGCGAGGCCGGCCCGGATCGCCGCCGCGGGCGAGTCGACCGAGACCGACTGCCCCCGCACCTTGACCTGCAGATTGTCGGGCGCGCGGCCCGGGCGGCCGCCGAACAGCCCCGTCAGCACGCTGGTGCGGCCGGCGCCGACGAGGCCCGCGAGGCCGAGGATCTCGCCCGCGTGCAGATCGAACGTCACGCGGCCGCGCACCTCGAGGAGCACGTCCGGCGTCACCGAGGGAGGCGCCTCGACGTCGGTCGCGTAGATGCCGCCGGCCCCGGCGAGGAACTCGACCAGGTTGCCGCGCGTCGTCTCCTTCGTCGAGACCTCGGCGACCTTCTGCCCGTCACGGAGACAGACGATGCGGTCGGTGATCTCGAGGACTTCAGCCAGTCGGTGCGAGATGTAAACCATTCCCAGGCCCTGCTTGCGCAGGTCGCGCAGCAGGTCGAAGAGGAGGGCGGCGTCGTTCTCCGTCAGCGTCGCGGTCGGCTCGTCGAGCAGCAGCACCTTGGCGTTCAGCGACAGCGCGCGGGCGATCTCCACGCGCTGCTTCTGCCCGGGCGACAGCGACCCGAGCGGCGTGTGCACGTCGATGCCGCCGCCGACGCGTTCGAGCGCCTTCGACGCCAGCCGGTACAGCGCGCCGCGATCGATGATGCCGTAGCGGTGCGGCTCGTGCCCCAGCATCACGTTGGCCCCGACGTCGAGGTCGCCGGCCTGGATCAGCTCCTGCCGGACCAGCGAGACGCCCAGGTGGATCGCCTCCGCCGGGCTGTGGGGCGTCTGCCCGTTCATCGAGACGGTGCCCTCATCGGGCAGATAGGCGCCGGCCGCCATCTTCATCAAGGTGGATTTGCCGGCACCGTTGCCGCCGACGAGGCCGACGATTTCACCGGCGGCGACCGAGAAGTCGACCCCCTGAAGCGCCTTGACCCCGCCGAAGGTTTTCTTGATTCCCTTCAGCTCGAGCATTGTTACTTCTGCAACTCTTTGAGCTTGGTCCAGAACGCGTTCAGGTTTTCCTTGTTGATCGTGTCGATGCCCGGGTTCACGTTGGCCGGCACCTGCTTGCCGTCCTTGATGTCCTTGAGCAGCTTCATCGATTGGTAGCCGAACTCGAACGGCTTCTGCACGACGGTCGCGTAGATGACGCCGTCCTCGATCGCCTTCAACGTCTCGTCGTCCTCGTCGAACGCGACGATCGCCGGCTTGTCCTTGCGCGACGAGGCTCGAATCGCGCCCGCGATCGACGGGCCGTTGTACGACCAAAGACCGATCGTCAGCACCAGGTCGGGGTAGCGCGCGAGCGCGTCTTCCACATTCTTCTTCGCCTTGGCGCGATCCGTGCCGTCCAGGAACACGGGCAGGATCTCGAGACCGGGAACCGCCTTCAGCATCTCCTCGACGCCGGCGCGGCGCTCGATCGCGTTCTGCATGTCGATGCGGCCGACGAACAGAGCAACCTTGCCCTTCTTCTTGTCGCCCAGCGCTTTCAGCGCGGCCGTGCCCGCGGCGCGGCCCGCCTCGGTGTTGTTGGTGCCGACGTAAGCGATGCGCTTGGACTTGGGCGCGTCGGAGTCATGCGTGATGACCGGCATCTTCGCGGCGACGCGATCCAGCAACGGCGTCATCGATTCCGGATTCACCGGCGACACCGCCATCCCGTCGAAGTCACGCACCATGACGTCTTCCAGGTAGCGCTGCTGCTCGGCGAGCTCGCCCTTGAGCGGGCGCAGCACCTCCGCCTTGATGCCCAGGTCCTGCTCCGCCTTCTCGACGCCCTTCTTGGCGATGTTCCAGAAGCCCGCGGAGTTGTTGGTCACAAAGGCGAACTTGTACGTCTTCGCGCCTCCGCCACCGGCCGCCGGCGCGGCTGCTCCCCCGGCCGTCTCACCCGACTTCTTGCAGCTCCCGAATCCGATCGTGGCGATCGCGGCGATCGCCACGAGCACGCCTCTGCGCATGATCATCGTCATCTGTCTCCCCTAGTATTCCCGGCCGGAAGGTTTTCTATCACTTCCGGAGGACTTTCGATCACTTCCGAGCGGAGGCGAGCGCCGCGCGCCAGGCGTCGAGGACGCGCATGTTGCCGAGCGTGTCGGCCCACGTCATCGCCGGCCAGGCAGGCTCGAGCGCAGGAAGCGAGTCGGCGACCAGCTCAGCCTCGATGGCGTAGGTCGCCATCTCGGTCTTGATCGCGACGGTCTCCGGTTCCTTGCCGTCACGATGGATTGTGTAGCTGGTCTCCAGGCACTGGCGCTTGCTCTGCGGGATCCAGGGATCGGGCATCACGATCTTGCCCTCGTCGCCGAACACGACGCCGTACGTCCCTGCCTCGTGGAACACGGCCGCGGTCACCGTCGCCGTCACGCCCGACTTGAAGGTCAGCAGCGCGGTCGCGGTCTCGTCGGCGCCGTGCGGGCCGATGACGCCGTTCGCCGCGAACGCGGTCGGCTCGGCGAACGGGACGCCCTCGGCGATGCCGGCGATCAGACGCGCGAACGACGTCACGTAGCCGCCGACGTCCAGGATGCCGCCGCCGCCCAGCGAGGTCGCGAACAGCCGGCCCTCGGGATCGCGCGGAACGCGGAACGCGAAGTCGGCGCGCACGTGACGGATCTTGCCGATGACGCCTTCCTGCAGCCGCTTCACCACCTCGCGCATCAGCGGGTGGCCGCGGTACATGTAGCCTTCCATCAAGAAGACGCCCTTCTTGCGGGCCGCGTCGATCACCTGGGCCGACGATTCGGCGTCGAGCGCGATCGGCTTCTCGCACAGCACGGGCTTGCCGGCGGCGATCGCCATCAGCGCCATCTTCTCGTGGAACGGGTGCGGCGTCGCGATGTACACCGCCTCGACCGCCTTGTCGGCGAGCAGCTCGTCGACCGAAGCGGCCGTCGTTGCGACCTTCCACTTGTCCGCGAACGCCTTCGACAGCTCGGGCGTCAACCCGGTGACGTTGACGATCTTGCAGCGCTTCGATCGCGTCAGCGCGTTCGCGAAGTCGTTGGCGATCGCGCCGGTGCCGATCACTCCCCAGTTCAGCTTTTCTTTCATTGGTGCGTCCTGCCTTGCTTTCTGCGTGCCTGGCTCGGGTTTTCGGCCCGTTATTCGGTCGTGAACTTGTGAACCATCGTGTGCTTGTACGTCTGGCCCGGCTTGAGGATGACCTCTTCCTTCCAGGCGGGGACGTTGATCGAGTTCGGGAACTTCTGCGATTCGAGGCACAGCCCCGAGTACTGGACGTGCGTGACACCCTTGCCGCTCGTCTTCCCGTCCATGAAGTTGCCCGTGTAGAACTGCAGGCCCGGCTGGTCCGCGGTTATCGTCATCACGCGCCCGGACTTCGGATCCTTCAGCTTCGCCATCAGGCGCATCGCGTGCGGCTCGCCGTTGACGACCCAGTTGTGATCGAAGCCGACCGGCTTGCCGCCCGCCGCCTTCAGGTCCTTGCCGATCGGCTTGGCCGCCGTGAAATCGAAGGGCGTGCCCTTCACCGGCTTGATCTTTCCGTCGGGGACCGGGTCGCCCGGGGTGTACGAGTCCGCCGGGATCGTCAGCTCCTGGTCGAGGATCGTGCCGCCGCCGGCGAGGTTCCAGTAGCTGTGGTGGGCCATGTTGATCAGCGTCGTCTTGTCCGTCGTCGCCGTCATCTCGACCTTCAGCTCGTTCTCGTTGGTCAGCGTGTACGTCGCCGTCGCGGTGACCGTGCCGGGATAGTTCTCCTCACCGTCGGGCGAGACGTGCGTCAGCTTCAGCGACGGGCCGTCCTTGGTCTCCTTCGGCTCCGCCGTCCAGATGACCTTGTCCCAGCCCTTCTTGCCGCCGTGCAGGTGGTGGGGCGCGGCGTTCGTGTTCAGCTGGTACGCCTTGCCGTCGAGCGTGAACTTGCCGTACGCGATCCGGTTCGCGACGCGGCCGACGATGGCGCCGAAGTACGGGCTCTTCGCGACGTAGTCATCGACCTTGTCGAAGCCGAGCACGACGTCGCCCATCTTCCCGTCCTTGTCGGGCATGTGCAGCTCGGTGACGATGGCGCCGTAGTTCGTGATCTTCGCGACTGCGCCCTTCGCGTTCGTCAGCGTATAGAGGTCGACGGGCTTGCCGTCGACGGTCCCGTAACTCGCCTTCTCGATCGGCTTCGCTTTGGTCGCCTTGGCGGCGCCGTCCTTTTTGGCCTTGGCCGCATCCACGGGGGAGCCTGCTGCCAGGAGTACCACGGTACTAACAAGAAGACCGAGCCGCTGAACCGAACGGAATCGTCCGCGCATTGACACTCCTATCACCTTGGTTTCGTAGAAGTTCTTGCTTGTAGTGACGTGTATGTCCGGCTATGGCTCATAAAAGGCAACTTCTTTTACTTTTTCGATCGATGCGTGCCTGACTACAGCGCTTTTAGCCCGAAAAGAAATTTGTTCAGAGTTGTCGATTAGCTGAACCACGCACTATGCTGCGCGCCACTTTACGCAGAAAAGGAGCCGAGGATGACCCGTTTGCGATCTGCCATTTTGCCGTTGTCGCTGCTCGCGACTGCTCTCGCGCCGCTCGCGTGCGGCAGCACCAGCACCCCGCCGGCCGTCTGCGGCGAGCTGATGGACTACACCCCGACGTCGGCCACGCAGCTGTCGTTCGCCACCGACATCTATCCGCTGTTCGCCAGCACGGTCGCGACTAACGGCGGCTGCGCGCAGGCCGGCGCGTGCCACGGGGTCGAGCCGCTACCGATCAACCCGCTGGGCACGAAGACGCTGCAGTTCCTGTTCAACCCGGAATCCCCGGCGATGGCCAAGGCGCAGCTGCTGATGGCGTCGGTGAACGCGTCGGGCATGCAGCGCGTGAGCCCGGGCAGCGTGAAGAACAGCTTCCTCTCCTACAAGATCTCGGGCAAGGACGGCCTCTCCTGCATCAGCAGCATGTGCCAGTCCGGCGCCAGCGTCGGCTCGCCCCCGTGCGGCGACCCGATGCCGAACGTCGGCGTGCTCTCGGCGACGGATCGCACGAAGATCCTCGACTGGATTGGCGGCGGCGCCGCCGACTGAGCTAGGTCGATCGCGTCGAGCGCAGCGCGGCTCCGCCGCGCGGAGCTCATCGCGGGAGGTTCGGGACCCTTCGAGGGTCCCGCGCTAGATCGATCTTCCGCCGACCGGACCGCGGTCGCGACGCGAGAGAATGGGTTCCACGTTCATCGCGTCGCGGGCGCTGCCGGATTCCGGGTGATCCACCGGCTCGCGGGGCGCGTCGACGATCAGCGCCTCGCTGGACAGCAGTAGGCCCGCGATCGACGCCGCGTTCTGCAGCGCCATCCGCACGACCATCGTCGGATCGACGACGCCGGCCTCGACGAGGTTCTGGAAGGTGTCGCGCGCGGCGTTGTACCCGTGCGCGCCCTTCTTCTGCCGGATCAGGCCGAGGACCACCGACGGATCCTTGCCCGCATTCACGGCGATCTGGCGGCAGGGCTCGTCGCACGCGCGCCGGATGATCGCGACGCCGGCCTGCTGCTCTTCGGGCAATCCTTTGATGGGCTTCGCGAGCACCTCACCCGCGCGCAGCAGCGCCAGGCCGCCGCCCGCCACGATGCCCTCGGCGATCGCGGCGCGCGTCGCGAACAGCGCGTCCTCGATGCGCAGCTTGCGCTCCCGCGCTTCGGGCTCGGTCGTGCCGCCGACCCGTATCAGCGCCGCGCCGCCGACCAGCCGCCGCAGCCGCTCTTCCAGCCGCTGGTGGCGGAACGTCGAGGCGGTGTCCGCGTAGAGCGCGCGGATCTCCTGCGCCCGCGCCTCCAGCGCGGCGCGGTCGGTGGCGCCACCGACGACGGTCGTCTTCTCCGCATCGACGACGATCTTCTTGGCGCGGCCCAGGTCCTCCAGCCGCACCTCGCTCAACTTGATCCCCGGCTCCTCGCCGACGACGCGCGCGCCGACCTGCGCCGCCAGATCGTGCAGCGCCGTGGTGCGCGACTCGCCGTAGCCGGGGGCCATGATCGCGCACACCTGCATCGTCTTCTGCAGCTTGTTGACGACGAGCATCGACAGCGCCTCGCCCACCACCTCGGCGACGATCAGCAGCGGGCGCCCGGTCTTTGCGACCTTTTCGAGGACCGGGATCAGCTCGACGACGGCGGCGATCCTGTTCGGGCAAAGCAGGACGTACGCGTCGTCGAGGCGCGCGACCAGCCGCTCCATGTCGGTCACGAAGTACGCCGACGAGTAGCCGCGTTCGATCTCGGCGCCCTCCGCGACCTCCAGCTTCGTTTCCAGCTCCGACCCCTGCTCGACGTGGATGATGCCGTCGAGGCCGACCTTTTCGACCGCGTCGGCGATCAGCTTGCCGATGGCCACGTCGCCGTTGGCGCTGATCGTCGCGACCTTCGCGACGTCGCGCTTGCCGGTCACGCGCTTGGAGGTCTTCGCCAGCGCCGCCACGACACGCTCGACGGCGACATCGATGCCCCGCTTGAGCGCGAGCGGGTGATATCCGGCCGCGATCAACTTGGTCCCTTCGCGGTTGATGACGTGCGCGAGCACGGTCGCGGTCGTGGTGCCGTCGCCCGCGGTGTTCCCGGTCTGCACCGCGGTCTCGAGGACCAGCTGCGCGCCCATGTTCGCGAACGATTCGCCGAGCTCGATGTGCTCCGCGACCGTGACGCCGTCCTTCGTCACGAGCGGCGCGCCGTGCATCGGCCGCTCGAGCAGGATGTTCCGACCGCCGGGACCCAGCGTCGGTTTCACGGCGCCCGCGAGCACGCGCGACCCCTCCAGCAGGCGCGCGCGCCCCTCTGCGCCAAACAGAAATCTCTTCGCCGCCATCGTTGGCTAACTGGCCTCGATTGAAAGCGGCATCTGCGGCGTGAGTTGGCTCAGGAATCTCGCGGCTGCGTCAGGAATCTGCGCGCCGCGGCGCCAGGAATCTGATTGATCGGCGGCGGCGGAGCGCGACTTGACCGCCATTATATCGGACCTGGTCTGGCGTCCGGATTGCTGAATGCGCATGACCTTAACTTCTCGGACCCGACTCTTCCTTATGATGATGACCCTGGGGGCGGTGAGCCCCGCCGGCTGTGGTGGCGGTAGCGGCGGCACCACCACGAAGTTCGACGCCGGCGCCGCCTGCGCCACGATCCCGACCTACACGCAGCTGGTCACGGCGACGTTCGGCCCGCGCTGCGCCGGGCGCTGCCACGGCGGCGCGAACATGCCGCCCACCCCGGCGCCCGCCGGCCCGATCGATCTGTCGCCCGCATCCGACCGCGGGCAGCTCGTCGACCGCGCCTCGATCCACGGCATGGGCCTGGTGCTGGTGGTGCCGGGAGATCCGGGCGCCAGCTTCCTCCTGCGCAAGCTGACCGACGACTTGCCGGGCGACGGCACGCTGGGCAGCCCGATGCCGGAGGGCGAGGCGATCCAGTGGCGGATGATCCCACAAGCGGAGATGGACGCGATCACCTGCTGGATCGCCGGCGGCGCGCCCTGACCTCAGCCAGAGCCGGGTAGCCGCGCCAAGAACGCGCGCAGCTCGTCCTGCAGGCGCGCCGGGTCGACGTTCCACGCCGCGCCCAGCTCGCGCGCGACGTCGACGATCGATCGCTGCCCGTCGATCATCGACAGCACGCCGGTCGTGAACATCGAGGTCTTCGCGATCGACACCAGCGTCGGCGTGATCGGGATCGGCTGCAACGGGTTCGCCACCCACGGCGGCGACGTCTCCGGGATGTCCACCGCCGGCGCCTCGCCGGTCTTGCGGGCCGCGAAGCGAAACACGCGATCGGTCCGGCGCGAGCCGCTGACGGGCGAATCGAAATACGGCAGGTCCTGGTGATCGTGTGACAGCAGCCGGAACGCGCTGCCGGCGACGATCTCGTGCGTCTCCTCGATCGTGTACGCGCGCGACAGGATCGCCTGAAACCGGAGCGGCCCCAGGTTCACCCACAGCCCGCCCGGCTTCAGCACGCGGTTGATCGCAGCGGCGGTGTCGTGCAGGTCGACGCGCGTGACGTCGATGAACCAGGACGTCACCACGGCGTCGAGCGACCCCGGCGAGATCGGCGGGCGGAGCGCGTCGGCGAACACGAAGGAGAATCCCTCGCGCAGCGTGTACGGCCGCTCGAGGTGGCGCATCAGCACCACGACCTCGTCGGAATTCGGGTCGACGGGAAATTCGGGGAGATCGATCGCCGTACCCGCGAGCAGCTTGTCCGCCGCCAGCAGCGGCAGCGGATTCACGTCCAGCGCCACCGTGCGTCCGGGACCGCACGCCTGGTGAACGTCAGCCGCGAGCCGGCCCGCGCCCGCGCCGTAGATCGCGACGCGCCCCAGCCCCACCGGCAGCAGCGGCTTGATGAAGTCGAGCATCATCGCGCACTCGCGTTCGCCCCACAGCCAGTCGCGGAACACGTGCTCGTAGCATTCGAGGATCAACGGCTGGAGCGACGGCTCGGGCCGGCTGGGGATCGCCGCCGCCGCCATCTCGTCGGTGCCTGCGTCCAGCGGCTCGAACAGCGACGTGATCGCGTCGACCTGCTGCGCGAACCCGCTGGCGATGCGCATCAGCCGCTGCCGCGTGCGCGGCAGCAGGTGCGCGTCCTCGCCCGCCTCGCGCTGCAACTCCTTCACGCGCGCTTCGACGGTCGTCGTGTAGTCGTCGAGCCGCCGCAGCCAGATCGTCCGCCACAGCGCCGCATCGTCGACGAGGCAGGGGATGCGACCGAACACCGGGTACTGGCCCGCGCACTTCTCGCAGCGATAACCGCCGTCGGCGTCGACGAGCGCTCCGGCACAACGCGGGCAACAGAGGATGTCGTTCAGCAACGCCAGTCCTTAGTACGGCATCGATGACTCGCTGTCGAGGCGCTCAGGATTTGTTCCGACCGTCGAGGACCTGATAGATTGCCGGCAAACGAACGGAGGATCTTCATGACGTTGCTCTCGAACCGCAAGACGTTCTCGCTGCTCAGTGGTCTCGCCTTCCTGCTCGTCGCGGGCGCCGCGGCGGCTCAGAGCAACCCCACCTCCTGCACGAACGACGACGATTGCATCGCGACGCCCGAGTGCGGCGGCGACATCTGCGACTGGAGCAGTACGACGAGCCCGATGAAGTGCAGGCCCGCGGGCACTTCTGCCAAGGGAATGGACGGCTGGTGCACCACCGACGACGACTGCAAGTGCAAGGCGATGGGCGCCACCTGCGTGACGGCCTTCTGCACGTTCACGCGTCCGTGTGACGCGCCCGGCGCGGCCGGCTGTGGTTCGGGTGGCGCGACCGGCACGGGCGGCAGCGGCGCCACCGGAACGGGCGGCAGCGGCGCCACCGGAACGGGCGGCACCAGCGGTGGCGACAGCGGCGACAGCGGCGGGTGTAGCATCGCGGCAACGGCACCCACGGCCGGCTCCGCTTTGCTCATCGCAATCGGCTTGCTCGCGTTCGCGCGGCGCCGCCGGCGCTAGCCGCATCGCCGCCGCGCGCGGCTCGTCTCGGGAGTACCCACGGATCGCGTCCTCCGACGACGCCGGTCGCCCGGCGAAGGTGGGAGGTGTGCCTACCTCAGAAGAAGTCCCCACCGAATCGCCGTCGGGGGGACATCCAAAAATATCTGAGCCTCGCGACTGACGCGACGGCACTCCACACACCAGAAACGGGCCGGCTGTCGCTGCCGGCGGTAGTCAGCCCCCTTTCGCCCCTTCCGTCGGAGGTTCCTCGATGCGGTACGCAAGGCGTTCTTCGTTCTTCACGCAGTGGCGGGCCGGGGTGCTTCCGCTGTGTGCTGCGCTCATGTTCGGCTGCCACGGCTCGGTCGGGGACACCGGCACGCCCGGCGGAGGCGGCGGCACGGACACGACGCCGCTCTGCGCCGCGTCGGATCCGACGAACGTCGTCGCCCCGCAGCGCATCGCCCTTCTGACCAGCACCCAGCTGATGAACATGATCCGGGTGGTCAGCACCGACGCGACCGTCGGCAACGCGATGGCGAAGATGATCGTGGACGGCGGGTTCTTCCCCGTCGTCACCGATATCACCGTCCGGTTCCCCCCGCCGCGCGTCGAGCAGTACAAGAGCATCATCGACACGGGCGCGCTGTCGCCGTTCAACAATACCGCGCAGCAGATCGGTGACTACGTGCGCACCAACTTCGCCTCCGTCACGAAATGCGCGACGCCGGCGACCGACTCCTGCGCCAGCGACTACCTAAACAAGCTCGCGATCCGCGCGTACCGGCGGCAGCTCACCACCGAAGAGCAGGGCCGGTTCACGGGCCTCTACACCCAGCTCAAGAGCCAGATCGTCAACGGATACCAGGTCACGCTGAGCATCGAGGACGCCACCGGCTACACGGTCTACGGCCTGCTGATGTCGCCGCAGCTGCTCTACCGCTGGGAGCTGGGCAACGCCGCGATGGCGTCGACGTCGCCGGCCGGCGTGCCGCTGACCGACGGCGAGCTGGCGTCGAACCTCTCGTTCTTCCTGAACGACCAGCCGCCCGATGACCAGCTGATCGCCGCGGCGATGTCGGGCTCGCTCCGCGCGAACATCGGCTCGCAGGTGGATCGTCTCCTCCAGCAGCAGACGTCGCGTGACTGGCTGACCCACATCATGCAGATGTACTTCTTCCTGAACCAGCTCCCGGCGACACTCATCGACGGGGACAAGTTCCCCATCGTCCAGGGCGGCGCCGTCTTCTCGGACCTCGAGATGGAGTCGAAGCTGTTCCTGAACGACGCGATGTGGAAGGGGAAGGTCATCGACCTGGTGACCTCCCGCAAGGCGTTCCTGAACACGAACCTTGCGACGATGATCTACAACGTGCCGGCCCCGGCGGGCGCGACCGCGACGAACTTCGTCGAGACGCAGCTCGACCCCAAGCAGCGAGCCGGCATGCTGACCAGCGCCGCGTTCATCACGACGCGCGCCCGGTCCACTGGCGTCGGCGTGATTCCGCGCGGCCTCGGCATCAAGGCGCTGTTCACGTGCCTCATCACGCCCGGACCGCCGGCGTCGATCGCGGACGAGGTCAAGGCCGCAGCGGGCAAGCTCGACATGCAGACAGCGCAGGAGCAGGTGGCGTACAGGACCGAGACCGCGCCCTGCAACAATTGCCATCCGTCGTTCGACCCCTACGGCCTCGTGCTCGACTGGTACGACGTCGTCGGCCGGTTCCGGACGATGGACGATCTGAACAAGCCGATCGACGGGCACACCACGCTTCCGGCGGTCCTCGGCGGCGCCACGGTGCAGAGCGCGGTCGAGCTCGCGGACGTCCTGTCCAAGAGCGACATCTTCACGAACTGCATGGCGTCGACGATGCTGCAGTACGCGCTGCTCGACGCGCCCGTCGAGACCCCGCTGCCGGGACAGAACGGCTGCGCGGCGGCCGGCATCGCCCACCAGCTGCGCACCAGCAGCAATCAATCGTTCACTGATCTCACCCGCGCGGTCGCGACCTCGCCCGCGTTCGTCCTGCGCCAGCAGGTCCAGTAGCCACGACCCCCACACGGCCGAAGTCCACCGGAGGTAAGAGAAAATGATTTCGTATCGGT
>Ga0070684_100000739_pt1 | contig 22643 bp, 22 predicted proteins | sample KBSC723LmetaG_FD_65653 | JGI IMG/M metagenome (GOLD analysis project Ga0070684, IMG submission 65653) | Corn rhizosphere microbial communities from Kellogg Biological Station, Michigan, USA - KBS C7.2-3L metaG | ecosystem: Host-associated > Plants > Roots > Rhizosphere ...
ACCAGCCGGCCGCTTCCCCGGCCGGCCGGGAAGGCGGCCGGTCGGCGCGGTACCGCGCCAGACCCTGCCACGGATCGGGGACGCGCCGGAGCACGACCGTCGGCGTGACGAACGAGTCGACCACGTCGGTCTGGCCGTCGTAGTCGAACTCGAGCAGGAAGCCGCCGTCCAGCGGCGCGTACCGCATTTGCGCGAAGCGCAGCTCCTCGACGGGGGCGACAACGCCGACGGTGAGCCAGCCGCCGGCCGGCTCCCGGCCGAACGCCAGGCACAGCGGCGGCGGCGAGAAGATGCCGTGCAGCCGCCCGGCGGTCGCGTCGCCGACGATGCCGAGCGCGACCCCAGCAGCGGCCGGCCGGGTGACCTGGATCGGCTCGGTGGGCCCTGGGTTGAAGACCGAGGCGTACTCGATCGACGACCGGAACACGCCGCACGCGCCGTTGGGGCGGCTCGCCCGGCCGCCGAGGAGCTGTACCTTGTCGAGCGCTCCCGAGCCTTCAACGTGTACTCGCACCTCGATGCGGTCCGCGAAGCAGCGCAGCCGGACCGATTTGCCGGACCACGCCGTGCTCGAGCCGTCGACGGCGACCTCGACGGCCTCGGCCCCGTCGCGCCACACGCGCACGCGCGGCTCGCCGAAGGTCTCGTCCGGCCGGTCGACCCGGTCGAGCGAGGCGAACAGGCTGAGCCGGGACCAGATCCGCCCGTCCGGATCGGCGAGGACGGCGGTCAGCTGCGGCACTCGTACCTGCAACAGATAGTCGGCGGTGGCGATGGTGTAGGTGCCCGCGCCCTCGGTCAGCTCGATCACGCTCGCCACCACGGGATGCATTCGCGGTCCACGATGTCGATGAGCCGCTCCAGGCGGGGTAACGCGATTTCGGCGAGGGCCTGCTCGGTGTCCGGCCGGCCCACCACGTCGCTCCACAGCGCCCGGCCGGCCAGGAACCCGCTGGCGCCGCCTTGGCCGGCCGCCCGCACTGCGGCCGGGAAGTCGCCCGGTTCGACGCCCTGGGACAGCACCACCCAGGGCCGTGCGATGGCCGTCCCCAACTGCTCGCACGCGCGTCGCAGCTCATCCGAAGTTCCCTTGCCCCGGCGCGGAACCTGCGCCTTGTACAGGCTCGGACCGAGCGGGGCCAGTTCCCGGGCGGCGTCGAGAATCGCCTGGTCCTCGTCCCAGCCGCGGCTCTGCGGAGCGGCGGGCCGGACCACCGGTTCGAGGACCGACAGCACGTTGCGTTCGGCGGCCACCGCGATGAACCGGCGGGCCAGCTCCACGCGCCGCTCGCGATGGGCGTCCCGGCGCCAGATCAGCAGCAGCTTGAGCGCGTGGACGCCGGTCAGGTCGAACCCCGGCGCGGCGACCGTCTCGTCGAGGCCGGTGTCCTCGACCGGTTGGCCGGGCTCCTGCACGAGGTCGTCGGCCGCGAGGATCAAGCCGCAGCGCCCGGGCGGCATCTCCGCGCATACGCGGTCGAAGCCGAAGTGCCGGTCGATGAGGAACCCCGACGCGAGCGGAGCCAGCGCCTGAGCCACGGCCGTCTTGAACGCGACCATCGTCGCGTCGTCGACCCGGCCGGCGCCCGCGGCGGCGAACATCGTCCGCAGGCTCTCGCGCTGGTCCATGGCCACCATCGCGAAGCCACCCGTCGGGCGCGCGATTGCATCCAGATCTGTCACCCGGCCCATTTTCCTGGAGCTGTTCCACGCAACGCCGGTACACGTTGAAAGCGAGGGCCGCCGACGTGACAGCATGCAACCCGTTGGACCATCCGATCGGCGTCGTTTGAACCACTGAAGGAGCCATGCGGCTGGGGATCGTCGGCGCGGGCGAGGTGGCTTGGCGGCATGCCGTGGCGGCCGCCGAGGTGGATGAGCTCACGCTGACCGCGGTGGCCGACCGGGATGGCGAACGGGCTCAGCGGCTGGCGGAGCGCCACGGAGCCCGGGCCGTGGCCGACCTGGATGAGCTGCTGAACACGGTCGACCTCGTCGTGCTCGCGGTGCCGCACGGATACCACGCGGAGCTGGCGCTGCGCGCGGGCGCCGCCGGTTGCCGGGTCCTCGTCGAGAAGCCAATGGCCACGACCGTCGAGGACTGCGACCGCATGATCGCCCAGCTCGGTGACCGGCTGTACGTCGGGCAACAGGGGCGTTTCTTCGCGCAGGTGAGCGCCGCTCGGACGGAGCTGGCCCGCCTCGGCCGGCCGTTGCTCTACCTGGAACGCCGTTCGACCGACTACGCGCGGCCGGACCGGCCCGCCTGGTTCGCCGATGCCCGGTTGGCCGGCGGTGGCATCGCCATGCTCGTCGGCGTGCACAGCATCGATCGGGCGTGCTGGCTGCTCGCCCGTCCGCTCGAGGCGGTTGCCGGGTCGGTTGCCGTTCCCGCCGGCTGGGCGGTCGAGACGGCTGCGGCGGCGACGCTGTACTTCGCCGAGGGGCTGCGGGCCCACCTCACGCTGGTCGACGCGCCGGACTTCTTCCACGAGACGACGATCGTCGCCGAGCGGGGCCGGCTGGACATCACCGCGTCCGGGCTGCTGGTGGACGGCCAGCCGGTCCTGCGGGTCGACGGCGACCGCGAATACACCGCGTCGTTTCGCCGCCAGTATGAGGCGCTGATGCATGGGCAGCCAGCGGCCACGCTCGACGAGGGCCGGCAGGCCGTCGCCGCGGTGCGCGCGCTCTACCGCTCCGCCGCGTCAGGCGGTGCCCCGACGCCGCTGTGGCGTTGAGCGCAGCACGTCGATCATCGCCTGGGCGGCGGCGAGCTGGAATTCAAGGCTCACGATGCGCACGGCGGCGTCCATCCGGATGCCCTCGTCGAGGAGTCGCCGGGTCCGGTCGGCCCGCTGCAGGTCTTCGCGGCTGTAGCGGCGGTGCCCGCCGGCCGAGCGGTGGGCTTCGAAGAGGCCGGCGGCTTCGGCCGAGCGCAGGAATGCCGGCGTGACGCCGAGTGCGTCGGCCGCCGCGCCGATGGCATAGCCCGGGAAGGCGCCGTCGTCGAGTGCGGCCGGCCCGCCCTGAACAGGGCGGGCCGGATCCTTGTCGCCGATCAAGGCGTCACCGCGTGTCACCGGCGATCATCTTGTGGCCCTCGTGCGAGCCGACCGACGAGTTTCCGCCTCGCCCGACCTCGATCTTGCGCGGCTTGGCCTGCTCGGCCACCGGGATCGTGAGGGTCAGCACGCCGTCGGTGTAGTCGGCGCGAATGTCGTCGACGGCCAACCCGTCACCGAGGACCAGCTGCCGGCTGTAGGTGCCCGAGGCACGCTCGGAGACCAGGTAGGTGGAGTCGTCGGGGTCGCGGCGCTGGCGCTCGGCACGCACCGTCAACGTGTTGTTCTCCGCCGAGACGTCGAGCGTGTCGGCGTCGATGCCGGGCAGGTCAAACTTGCAGATGAACTGGTCGCCGGAGCGCAACACGTCCATCGGCATCAGCGCGGGCGTGCGCGCGGTGCCGAATACCTCGGCGGCGAGCCGGTCGAAGTCACGGAACGGGTCGAAGCGGAGCGACTGCATGATCAACACACCTCCAAGTGGAAATTGTGGCTCAGCCAACGTACGTATTCTACATCCGCTGCTACAAGTTTCAACCCTCTCGCTCGGTGTCCAGCTTGCGAGTGTCACGCAGGTCCACGTAGGGCTCTTCGGACTCGGCGTGGCCGGCCTGGATCGCGCGACTGCGCTGCAACTCGGCGTCGAACTCGGCGCCGAGCAGGATCGCGATGTTGGTGATCCACAGCCAGACCAGGAAGATGATCACCGCGGCGAGGCTGCCGTACGTCTTGTTGTACGAGCTGAAGTTCGTCACGTACAGGGCGAACCCGACCGACGCGGCCAGCCAGATGATGACGGCGAGCAGCCCGCCCGGGGTGACCCAGCGAACGCCGCCCGACCGGGCGTTGGGCGACGCCCAGTACAGCAGCGCGAACAGCAGGCTCACCAGGATCACTAGCACGGGCCACTTGCCGATGCTCCAGACGGTCACGGCCAGCCCGCCGGCGCCGATCGCGCGGCCGAGTTGCTCGGCCACCGACCCGGTGAACACCACGATCACCGCGCCGATCACGAGGACGACCATCGTCACGATCGTGAGGGCGAGCCGGATCGGCAGCGTCTTCCAGATCGGCCGGCCTTCGGGCACGTCGTAGATGTCGTTGGACGCCTTCATGAACACGCCGACGTAGCCGGACGCCGACCACAGCGCGCCGAGCAGGCCGACGATCGCGAGAATCCCGGCCGACGACTGCTGGCTCTGCTGCAGGCTGGTGGCGGCGCCGCTGAGGATGTCGGAGACCGAGCCCGGGGCCAGGCTCTTGACGTTGTCGACGAGCTTCTGCACCGTGTCGGAGCCGAAGAGCTTGAGCGCGGTGACCAGCAACAACAGGCCCGGGAAGATCGACAGAACGCCGTAGTACGTCAGCGCGGCCGCCCACACCGTGATGTTGTCCTCGCCGAACTCCTTGGCTACGCGCTTGAGCACCGCGAAGTAGGACGACTTCGGCAGCCCGGTCAGCTCGTCCGGTCCGTGGCTGGCGGTCGGCTTGCTCGGCAGATCGTCGGGCTCGTCGGCCGGCGTCCGGCCGCGCTCCGGCTTGCTGGTCGGTTTGCCGGTCGGTTGGCTTGTCATGGCGAAACTCAATGCCCAATTCGAACAAGACCAACCGTATGAATGGCCGGCCGTCCGATGGGTAGGAGGACGAGCATGTCTTCTGAACCCCGTCAGCAGCCGCCCGGCACCGAGTCCGCGATGCGCCGGCAGCCGGACCACGGTGAGGACTCCTACCGTGGCCACGGCCGGCTGACCGGCAAGGCGACCGTGATCACCGGGGCGGACAGTGGCATCGGCAAGGCGGTGGCGATCGCGTACGCCCGTGAGGGTGCCGATGTGCTCATCAGCTACCTCAGCGAACACGATGACGCCAACGAGACCGCCGAGCTCGTGCGCAAGGAGGGCCGCAAGGCCGTCCTCGTGTCCGGGGACCTCGCCGACCCGGCCCACTGCCGGGAGGTGATCGACCGGGCGGTCGGCGAGTTCGGCCACATCGATGTGCTGGTCAACAATGCGGCCTACCAGATGACCCACGAGACCCTCGAGGAGGTCACCGACGAGGAGTGGGACCACACGATGGCGGTCAACGTCGGCGCGATGTTCCGGCTGTGCAAGGCGGCGCTGCCGCACATGCGGGCCGGCGGGTCGATCATCAACACCAGCTCGATCAACTCCGACCAGCCCAAGCCGACGCTGCTGCCGTATGCGACGACGAAGGGCGCCATCGCGAACTTCAGCGCCGGCCTCGCCCAGATGCTCGGCGAGCGCGGCATCCGGGTCAACAGCGTCGCGCCGGGCCCGATCTGGACTCCGCTGATCCCCTCGACGATGCCGCCCGAGCAGGTCGAGCAGTTCGGCAAGAACACCCCGCTCGGCCGGCCGGGGCAGCCGGCCGAACTGGCCGCGGTGTATGTGCTGCTCGCCTCCGACGAGGCCAGCTACATCTCCGGCGCCCGGGTCGAGGTCACCGGCGGCAAACCGATCCTCTAACGCGCTATCACGGCGGAGTCCGTCTCCATCACCACGATGGCGCCATCACCGGGCGGCCCGCCGTCTTGCCGACCCAGGGGAGTGCAGGCCACGCGGACCAGCACCGGCCGGCCACGGCGGTTGACCGCTTCGATCGCCACCTCGCTCGGCTGGGCGCCGTCGCCCATGGCCCCGTGCAGGAGTGGGCCCAACTGCTCGAACGGCAGGCCGATGTCCAAGTTGAGGAAGTGCGCTCCGACGACCTCGTCGGAGCGCAGACCCCACAGGTCCTCGGCTCGCCGGTTCCACATCCGGATCCGCAGGCTCCGGTCGATCACCGCGACCCCGGACTGCAAGCTGGTCAAGACCGATTCGAGGAACGCGTTCGCCTCGTCGAGCTGGGTGGTGCTGTTGCGCAGCTGGCCGTTGATGCTCTGCAACTCGTCGTTGGTGGACTGCAGCTCCTCGTTTGTCGTCTCCAGTTCCTCGACCGTCGACTGCAGCTCTTCGTTGGTCGTCTCCAGCTCTTCGTTTGTCGACTGGAGTTCCTCATAGGCGGCCTCGAGCTGCTGGTTGGCGTGTTCGAGGTCGTCCTGCTGCCGCCGGGCCGCGGTGACATCGTGGAAGATCACGTTCACGCCGAGCAGGCTCTCGCCGGCGGTCAGCGGGCTGATCTGCACCTCGAGGTAGGTGAGATCGCCGCCCTTGTTGAACTCGACGTCGGTCACCCGGAGCGTTCTCCGCTCGACCTGCGCCTGCTCGATGTAGCGGCGCAGCTCGGCCGGCCGGTATGACAGGTCCAGGTCGCCGAACGGCCGCCCCATGTCGCGCGAGGACACCCCGAAGAGCTTTTCCAGCTGCCGGTTGGTCAGCGCGACCAGGCTATCGGCGGTCAGCACGAGCTGCGCGGGCGGACTGGCCGCGAACGCCTCGTTGCGCAGTTGGTCGAGGCCCGTTATCGCGGCCGCGGCCGGCCGCGGTGGATCGGCGAAGATCGCGCCGGCCGGCCGCGTGGTCCGCCGCACGCGCCGGAACACCCGCCGTTTCCGGTCGATCGGGGTGAAGAGACTGCCGTGGCTGAGCAGCATCTCGGCCTTGCCCAGGAACAGCACGCCGCCATCGGTGAGGGCGGAATGGAAGCGTCTGATGATCTTGGACTGCGTCTCGGCGTTGAAGTACATCAGGGTGTTGCGGCAGGTCAGCAGGTCGATCCGGGAGATCGGAGCGTCCTGGACGAGATCGTTGCGGCCGAAGATCACCGACCGTCGAAGATCCTTGCGAAACGTGAACCGTTTGCCGGTCGGCTCGAAGTAGCGCTCGACCAACTCGCGCGGCATGGACTGCAGGTCGTGCTCGCCGTAGGTGCCCTGGCGCGCCTGATCGAGCTGCTCCTCGTCCACGTCCGTCGCGTAGATCTTCACCCGATCGCGGAACACCTCCGACCCGAGCGCTTCGGCGAGCGAGATCGCGAGCGTGTAGGCCTCTTCACCGGATGCGCATCCGGCGGACCAGATCCGGATCGGCGTGTCCGCCCGCCGCGCGGCCAGCAGCTCGCCGAGCACGTCGCGGCGCAGGTAGTCCCACGCATCCGGGTCCCGGAAGAAGCTGGTCACGTTGATCAGGATGGTGTTGAACAGCGCGGTGAACTCGTCCGGGTGGACCTGCAGGTGATCGAGGTAGTCCTGATAGTTGTCGACGTCGACCTGGCTCATCCGCCGGTTCACCCGGCGCATGAGGCTCGATCGTTGGTAACCGGTGAAGTCGAAGCCGCGCGACTCCTTCAGGTAGAGCAGAAGAGCCTCGAAATGCGGGTCTGCGGGTTCCATGGCTTCTCCCGAGATGACGACACCTGCGCGGCGACGCTATCGCACCGCACTCGGGTCTTCGTCCTCGTCGTCGACTTGGCCGGCCGGTGTCGCGGTCGACCCTAGCTGGGCGATCAGTCGGTGAGCCGCCGCCGGCCGGGCCGCCGTAACCGGCGGCTGGCATCGCCAACTCGTCGGTCGTGACGGGGTCAAGCTCCGACCTCGCCACCTCGGCGTTGCGAAGGGCGTCGCGGTCGGCCGCCGCGGGTGTGTCAGGCATGTCCATAGCGGTGAGTTGCGCGATCATCGGTCCGAGCCTGGCGGCGGGTGCCACGTAGTCGGCGCTCACTTGGGCCAGTGCGGCTCTCGGCATCCAAGGGTAGAGCGCATCCGACGGATCTTGCACTACCGCGGTGCCTCCGCCGCCACTCGCCGGAGAGGTGTCGCGGTGATCACGGATGGGTATGGAGGGGCCATGCGGAGGCGGTTCGTCGCGGCGGTGGTCGTCGGGTTGGTCGTGCTTGCCTGCGGCGGCGTCGGCTTTGCCATGACCCAGCCGCCCGACTACCACGACTACCGCAAGACGGCCAACCAGGCCGCCGACGCGGCCTACGGCGCCGTACGGACCACCGCCCTCACGATCGGCGCGCTGCTCGAGCACCGGGTGACCGAGCCGTACACGACCGTCGTGGTGGACGGCGCCGTGACCGCGGTGTCGAGCGCTACGCAGCAGCTGGCCGCCGTGGCCCCACCGGACGACCGCACGCGAGCCATGCGGGCCGAGCTCGCCCCGCTGCTGGCCGACGCGGCCCGCGTCCTGGGCGACGTGAGCACCGCTCTGGACGGTGGACAGCCGGATCAGATCCGCGCCGCGGCGAAGGACCTGGGCCAGCTCGGCGACCGCCTCGACGACTACCTGCAGGAGCACGCGTGAAGAAGGCCTTCGCCGTCACGCTGGGCATTCTCACCGCGATCGGCGGCTTCGTCGACATCGGCGACCTGGTCGCCAACTCGCAGGCAGGGGCCCGGTTCGGCATGTCGCTGGCCTGGGTGGTCGTGGTCAGCGTGCTGGGCATCTGCGTCTACGCGGAGATGTCCGGCCGCGTCGCGGCGGTCTCCGGCCGGGCGGTCTTCGATCTGGTACGGGAGCGGCTGGGCCCGCGCGTGGGGCTGGTGAACCTCGCCGGCTCGTACCTGGTCACGGTGCTGACTTTGGGCGCCGAGCTGGGTGGGGTGGCGCTGGCCCTGGAGCTGGCCACCAGCGTCAGCTACCTGCTCTTCGTCCCGGTCGTCGGCTTCGTCGCCTGGGTCGTCCTGTGGCGGGTCAAGTTCGAGACGATGGAGCGGGTGTTCGGGCTGGCCGGCCTGGCGCTGGTGGTGTTCGTGGTGGCGCTGCTGCGGTTGCCCGCCGACTGGGGCTCGCTGTGGAGCCAGGCCACCACGCTGATGCCGACCGGTAACGAGAACTGGCCGACGTACGCGTTCCAGGCGGTCGCGCTGTTCGCCGCCGGGCTCACCCCGTACGAGGTGTTCTTTTTCTCCTCCGGTGGCGTGGAGGAGCGGTGGACGTCGAAAGATCTGGCCATCAACAAGGCCAATGTCTTCGTCGGCTTCCCGCTCGGCGGGCTGCTGTCGCTGGCCTTGATGGCGTGCGCGGCGATCGTGTTCCACCCCATCGACGTGCGCGTGGAGTCGCTGGCGCAGACCGCGCTGCCGACCGCGCTCGCGCTGGGCAAGCTGGGCCTGGCGATCGTCATTCTCGGCTTCTTCGCGGCCACCTTCGGCGCGGCGATGGAGACCGGCCTGTCGGCCGGCTACACCATCGCACAGTACTTCGGCTGGCAGTGGGGCAAGCGGGTCCGGCCGGTCGAGGCCGCCCGGTTCCACATCGTCGTGCTGGTCAGCGTCCTCATCGGGATGGCGGCGCTGGCCACGACGATCGATCCGGTGCTGCTCACGGAGTACACACTGGTGTTCAGCGCGGTGGTGCTGCCGCTGACCTACCTGCCGATCCTCGTCGTCGCCAACGACCGCGACTACCTCGGCGACCGGGTCAACGGCTGGTTCGCCAACACGATCGGCACCGTGTACCTGGTGTTCATCGTGATCGTCGCGGTCGCCGCGATCCCGTTGATGATCATGACCGGGATGGGAGGTTAGGCATGCTGTTGGTGGCGTTCGACCTGCTCGACCGGCAGATCCTCGACTTCACCGGGGCGCTGATCGGCAAGGTCGACGACATCGAGCTCGCGCTCGACGAGGACGGTGCCCCGCACGTCACCGCGCTGCTGGTCGGGCCGCAGGCGCTCGGGCGCCGGCTCGGCGGCCGGCTCGGCCGGTGGATCAGCGGCATTTCCGGTCGGCTGCACCCGGCCGCGAACCCGGATCCCCTGCGCATCGCCTGGAGCCTGGTGGCCAACGACCCCCGGGCGGACTGCGTCGTGCGTCTGTCGGTCCGCCGGGAGTTGCTGACCGAACCGGCCCTTGAGGAGTGGCTGCGCGAACACGTCGTCGCCAGGATCCCGGGAGGTCACGTTGCCGGCGGTTGATCCGGGCGACCGGTCCCCGAACCTCCTGCGGGCCAGCGATCTGCTGGGCGCCGAGGTGTACGACGATTCAGGCCAAGCGATCGGCCGCATCGCGGACCTGATCACCGACGACGGCGAGACCCCGGAGGTGGTCGCGGCCATCGTGACCCGCCGGCCGTGGGGCCGGTTGCTCGGCTACGAACGCGAAAGCGCGACCGGCCCGAAGCTCCTGGAGCTGTTCGCGCGGGTCGCGTTGCGCCGCAACAGCCGGCGGATCGAGTGGCCCGATCTCCGGCTGTCGCGCTAAGCGTCTTCCGCGTTGATCAAGGATGGCCATTGGCCCGCACTACCCGACGCCGGCGCCGAGAAACGTCGTTTGCCGGAGCCGCTGACGGGTAGCCGCAGGCCAATGAGAGCGGTGACTTGGCAAGGCAAACGCAAGGTGCAGGTCGACACGGTGCCGGACCCGGTGATCCGGGAGCCGAACGACGCCATCGTGCGGATCACCAGCAGCGGCATCTGCGGCTCGGATCTGCACCTTTACGAAGTGCTCGCCCCGTACCTGGACGAAGGCGACATCCTCGGGCACGAGCCGATGGGCATCGTCGAGGAGGTCGGTCCGGCGATCACCAACCTGCGCGTCGGTGACCGTGTGGTCGTGCCGTTCAACATCTCGTGTGGCCACTGCTACATGTGCGACCAGGGCCTGCCGACGCAGTGCGAGACCACGCAGGTGCACGAGTACGGCAAGGGCGCTGCGCTGTTCGGCTACACCAAGATGTATGGACAGGTGCCCGGCGGGCAGGCCGAGTACCTGCGGGTGCCGCAGGCCCAGTTCGGCCCGATCGTGGTGCCCGAGGGGCCTTCGGACGACCGGTTCGTGTACCTGTCCGACGTGCTGCCCACGGCGTGGCAGGCGGTCGAGTACGCGGCGATCCCGCCCGGCGGCAGCGTGGTCGTGCTCGGCCTGGGACCGATCGGCGACATGTGTGCTCGCGTGGCGGCCCAGCGCGGGGCCGCGACCGTGATCGGCGTCGACCTCGTTCCGGAGCGGCTCGAACGCGCCCGCAACCGCGGTGTGCTGGCCCTCGACCTGTCCGACCACGACGACCTGACCAGCGTGATCGCCGACCTGACCGGCGGTCGCGGCCCCGACGCGGTGATCGACGCGGTCGGCATGGAGGCGCACGGCGCGCCCGCCGGCAAGCTGGCCCAGCAGATCGCCGGCCTGCTGCCCGACGCTGCGACCCGCAAGCTCATGGAGAAGGCTGGCGTCGACCGGCTCTCCGCCCTGCACCTGGCAATCGACCTGGTCCGCCGCGGCGGCACGGTGTCGGTGATCGGCGTGTACGGCGGCATGGTCGACCCGATGCCGATGATGACGCTCTTCGACAAGCAGGTGCAGCTGCGCATGGGCCAGGCCAACGTGCGCCGCTGGGTCGATGACATCATGCCGCTGCTCGTCGGCGAGGGCGACCCGCTGGGCGTCGACACGTTCGCGACCCATCGGCTGCCGCTGGACGCGGCACCGCAGGCGTACGCGGACTTCCAGGCGAAGAAGAACGGGACGGTCAAGATCCTCCTGCAGCCGTGACGCGCGCGACGGCGGCCTCGACGGCCGGGTTCGGGGGCCGCCGTCGCCGCAGCGCCATCGGCAACCGTCGGAGCACCTCGCCGACCAGGTGGCGGTCGAGCCGGGCGGTTTCGGCCAGCGCAACCGGCAACGGCCGGCGCATCCACGCCGTCAGCACCCGGTTGCGGGCCGCGAGGCGCGCCTTCCCGCCACCGGGTGCCGGCGGTCCCGGGTGGTGATGCGCCACCACGTCCGGGCAGTAGGCCAGGCCCCAGCCGGCGGCGTGCAGGTCGTACGCGAGGCGCGTCTCCTCGCCCATGAAGAACACGACCGGGTCGAAGCCGCCGCTGGCCAGGAACGCCGCGCGGCGAACGATGCTGGCGCAGGCCAGGAAGCCCAGCACGGCCGGGCCGGGAAGGTCGTGTGGGGTGCCCAGCGGCGCGCGCGCCATCGCCGCCGCGACCGGGTCCAGCCGGCGCTGCGGCCCGACGAGCGTCCGCGCGGCGATGAGACCCAGCCGGGGATGGGCGTCGAAAAGGGCCGCCGCTCGATCAAGTGCATCCGGCGCCCACCACGAGTCGTCGTCGGCAAACGCCACGTACGGAGTCCGCGCCGCCGCCACCCCGTGGTTGCGGGCGACGGCGCCCTCGTTGTGGGGCCGCCGGATCACGGTGATGTCCGGAAAGTGGTCGTGGACCATGGTCGCGGTTCCGTCGGTCGACGCATTGTCGACGACGATCACCGGCGCGCCCAACGCGGTGAGGTGATCCAGGCTTTGCCGGAGTGTATCGATCCGGTTACGCGTGGCGACGACGACGGTGACCATGGACATGGACGTGGATATGACCCGCTCCTCGTATCCTGAAACGTCGGATGGCCTGGCGCTATAGTTCTCCCCTGAAGTCAATGATCTCGGTGTGCCGGGGAGGCGCGGTGGCGCTGCAACTGTCCACTCATCGCAGTGGCAGCGATGTGACGGTCGCCGTCGACGGCGAGGTTGATCTGGCCACCGTCGGTGAGCTGGAGTCCGCCGTCGCCGCCGCGGTCGCCGACGGTGCGGCCACCACCGTGATCGTGGATGTCAGCGGGGTGAAGCTCCTCGATTCGGCCGGCATCGGCGCGCTGCTGAAGGGGCGGCGCCAGGCCGACGAGCGGGGCCGCCACTACCGAGTGATCGGGGCCGCCGGCATAGTCGCCGAAGTGCTCCGGATCACCGGCGTCTACGACCACCTCGTGAACGACGCGAGCTGACGCGGGATCGCCGATGATCGGAAAAGGGTCGGACGCCGATGCGCAGAAGCTGCGCTACCTCGAAGTCATCACCGATGCCGCGCTGTCGCAACTGGGTCTGGAGGACCTGCTCGCTGAGTTGCTGGAGCGGGTGCGCGAACTCGTCCAGGCCGACACCGCGGCAATCCTCCTGGTGGACTCGAGCGGCACCGAACTCATCGCCACCGCGGCGAGTGGCCTCGAGCAGGACGTGCGTCAGGGGGTCCGGCTGCCGATCGGACAAGGTTTCGCCGGCACCGTCGCGGCGCGGCAGGAGCCGATCGCAATCGAACGAGTCGACCACTCCAACGTGCTCAACCCGATCCTGGTCAACGTGGGCATCACGTCGCTGCTGGGCGTGCCGATGGTCAGCGGCGGCCAGATGATTGGCGTCCTGCACGTCGGCACGCTGGCGCCGCGCAAGTTCACGCGCGAAGACGTGGAGCTGCTCCGGCTGGTGGCCGACCGGGCGAGCCTGGCCACGCAGGCCCGGCTGTCCCGGCTCGACCGGGCGGCCGCGGTCGCGCTGCAGCGCAGCCTGCTGCCGGGCCGCCTCCCGGCGGTGCGCGGGCTCGACGTGGCCGCGCGCTACGTGCCGGGTGCGGAGGTCGGGGTCGGCGGCGACTGGTATGACCTGTTCCTGTTGCCGTCCGGACACGTCGGCATCGTCATCGGTGACGTCGCCGGGCACGGGCTGCACGCGGCGGTGGTGATGGGTCGCATCCGCAGTGCCCTTCGCGCGTACGCCCTGGAGACCGCCGACCCCGCCGACGTGTTGTCGCGCCTTGACCGCAAGGTCCAGCTGTTCGAGCCGGACGCGATGGCGACCGTCGCCTACGCCGTCCTTGACCCCGACGGCACCGCGATGCAGGTCTCCAGCGCCGGCCACCTGCCGGTCCTCGTCGCCGAACAGGGCAAACCCGCCCAAACGCTCGATGTGCCGCCGGACCTGCCGGTGGGCGCCTACCGTGGGGCCCCTCGCCGCTCCACCCGGGTGGAACTCGGCGCCGGCGCCTGCCTGTTCCTCTACACCGACGGCCTGGTCGAACGACCCGACCGGTCGATCATGGTGGGTATCAAAGCCCTGGTCGCTGCGCTTTCCTGTGCGCCGGCCGACACCATGTGCGCGACCGCGATGGCCACCATGCTGACCGATCGGGCCGCCACGGACGACGTCGCCGTGCTGGCCGTGCGCCGCCGCCCCTGAAACAGGCTTTGTGCGAATTCTCCACTGTGGAGATTGGTTGAAGCCGAGAAGCGTGGGTAGTTGCGCTTCATGCGAGTCCTGGGCATCAACGCCGTGTTCCACGACCCGTCGTCCGCCTTGGTCGTCGACGGCCAGGTGGTCGCCGCAGCCGAAGAAGAGCGCTTCAGCCGGCGCAAACATGGCAAGCGGCCGGTGCCGTTCGCCGCCTGGGAGCTGCCGGAACTCTCGGCTGCCTGGTGCCTGGCCGAGGCCGGGCTACGCCCCGACGACCTGGACGCGGTGGCCTATTCGTTCGACCCGACGCTGTGTCGTCCGCTCGACGACGATCCGTGGGACTCCCTGCGGATCAAATACGCTACCCGGGCACCGTATTTCCTGGCCACCGCCCTGCCCGGACTCGATCCGCAGCAGGTGCGGTTCGTGCCTCACCACGTCGCGCACGCCGCGTCGGCGGCCCTGGCCGCGCCCACCGACGGCGCGGATCGGGCCGTGCTCGTGCTCGACGGCCGGGGCGAGGTCGCCAGCCATCTGGCCGGTGTCTATCGAGGGGACACGCTGGAAACCCTGGCCGCCCAGTCTTTGCCCCACTCGCTTGGCCTGTTGTACGAGGATCTGACGCGTCACCTCGGCTTCCAGCACTCGAGCGACGAGTACAAGGTGATGGCGCTGGCATCGTACGGCCAGCCGCGATTCCTCTCCCTGTTCCGTGACCTCGTGTACGCAACCGGTGACGGCGGGTTTGCCGTCGAACGCGTCGACTGGTCGGCCCTGGCGAAACCGCGCGGCTCCGGCGAGGAGATGGGGGAGGACCACGCCGACCTCGCCGCCAGCGTGCAGACCCGGCTCGAGGAGGTCATGCTCGACCTCGCCCGGTGGACGTACGAAGCGGCCGGTGGCCCCTCGACGCTGACGATGGCCGGCGGCACGGCGCTCAACTGCGTGGCCAACGCGCGCATCGCCGCCGAAGGCCCGTACGAACGCGTGTGGGTCCAGCCGGCCGCCGGCGACGCCGGCACGTCGCTCGGCGCGGCGCTGCAGGTCGCCGCCGGCACCGACCAGCTCACCCGGATGACCGGCGCCGATCTCGGCCGCGGCTGGACCGACGACGAGCTCGAGGCCGAGCTTCGCCGGGCCGCACTGCCCTACACCCGGCCGGCGTCGATCGCCGAGGAGGCGGCCGAGGTGCTGGCCGGCAACGGCATCGTCGCCTGGTTCCAGGGGCGCAGCGAGTACGGACCACGCGCACTCGGGCACCGCTCACTCCTCGCCCATCCGGGCGACCGGGACACGACCGTGCGGATGAACAACGTCAAGGGCCGCGAGCAGTTCCGCCCGATCGCCCCGATGGTGCGCGCCGAACGGTTCGCCGACCTCTTCGAGGGCGTGTATCCCAGCCCGTACATGCTTTTCGTGCACCGGGTCCGGTCCGAGTGGCGCGATCGCATCCCGGCCGTCGTCCACGTCGACGGCACCGCGCGCGTGCAGACCGTCCACGCTGACACCGAGCCGCTGGTCGCCGAGATGCTGGCCGCCTTCGAGCGGCGGACCGGCCTGCCGGTCGTCGTCAACACCTCGCTGAACACGGCCGGTCGGCCGATGGTCGACACGCCGCGCGAGGCGATGGAGCTGTTCGGGTCGGCCCCGGTCGACCTGCTCGCGATGGGACCGTTCGCCGTGCGTCGCCGCACCGCATTTGGCGGGGCCCAGTGACCGGAGTCAGCATCGTCGTGCCCACGGTGGGCCGCCCCAGCCTTACTGCGTTGCTGGCGGCGCTCCCACCGTTCACCGGCGAGCTCATTCTCGTCGACGACCGGCGCCACCCGGCCGAACCGTTGCCAGTGCCGGACATGCTGGCCGGCATCACGCGTGTGCTGCCCGGCCGGGCGGCCGGACCCGCCGCCGCGCGCAACGCCGGATGGCGCGCCGCCCAGTACGACTGGGTGGTGTTCCTCGACGACGACGTCGTGCCGGACGACGACTGGCTTGCCTGGCTGGGCAAGGACATCGCGGTCCCGGCCGAGGTCGGCGCCGTGCAGGGCCGCGTGCGGGTGCCGCTGCCCGAGGACCGCCGCCCGACCGACTGGGAACGGACCACGGCCGGGCTGGCCGACGGCGCCTGGATCACCGCCGACATCGCCTACCGGCGCACGGCCTTGCAGCGCGTCGGCGGCTTCGACGAACGGTTCCCCCGCGCGTTCCGCGAGGACGCCGACCTGGCCTACCGGGTACGCCGGGATGGCTGGCAGCTGCGCCGCGGCGAGCGTGCCGTCACCCATCCCGTCCGGCCGGAGAGCCGGTGGGTGAGCCTTCGGGCCCAGCGCGGCAACGCGGACGACGCGCGTCTGCGCCGGCGCTATGGTCCACAGTGGAGGGAGAAGCTGGGGATCCCGGCCGGGCGGCGGCGTCGCCACGCCGCGATCACCATGGCCGGCATCGGCGCCGTCGCGGCCGGACTCAACGGCGCCCGGCTTGCCGCCGGAGTCCTCGGGTTGGCCTGGCTGGCCGGCACCGCCGAGTTCGCGGCGGCCCGGATCGCGCCCGGCCCGCGCACCCGCGACGAGATCCTCACCATGCTGGCGACCAGCGTGGCGATTCCACCGCTGGCGACCGCCCACTGGATACGGGGATGGCTGTGGCGATGAGCGGATTCTTCGATGCCGTCCTGTTCGATCGGGACGGCACGCTGATCGAAGATGTGCCGTACAACGGCGACCCGGCCCGCGTCGCGCCGATGCCGGGCGCCCGGCCGGCGCTGGATCGGCTTCGGGATGCCGGGTTGCGGCTCGGTGTGGTGACCAACCAGTCCGGGCTGGCCCGCGGCCGGTTCACGGCCGGTGATCTGGCCGCTGTCAACGCTCGCGTCGAAGCGCTGCTCGGCCCCTTCGACACCTGGCAGGTCTGCCCGCACGCGGAGCCGGTGCGCTGCGCGTGCCGCAAACCATTGCCGGGCCTGGTCGTGCGGGCGGCGGCCGAGCTTGGCACCACGCCCGACCGGTGCGCCGTCGTCGGTGACATCGGGCGGGACATGGCCGCCGCGCTCGCCGCCGGAGCCGCCGGGGTGCTGGTGCCGACGCCGCAGACCCTTCCCGAGGAAGTGGCCGCGGCCCCGGCCGTCGCCGGCGATCTCGCCGGGGCCGTGGACCTCATCCTGAGCCGCCAGCAGTTGCTGGCCGGCCGACCCTCGACCCGGAGCGGCACCGTGCTCGTCGCGCGCTCCGACTCGGCCGGCGACGTGCTGGTCACCGGTCCGGCGATCCGCGCCGTCGCGGCCGGCGCCGAACGCGTCGTCATGCTGTGCGGGCCGCGCGGCCGGGCCGCCGCCGAGCTGCTGCCCGGCGTCGACGCGCTCATCCAGGCCGAACTGCCGTGGATCGATCCCGACCCGGCCCCGGTCGAGCCGGCCGACCTGCGCCTGCTCATCAAGGAGCTGGCCGACGTTGACGCCGACGAGGCGCTGATCTTCACCTCGTTTCACCAGTCGCCGCTGCCGCTGGCGCTGCTCCTGCGCATGGCCGGCGTCGCCCGGATCAGCGCGATCAGCGACGACTATCCGGGCTCGCTCCTGGACGTTCGGCACCGTGTGCCGGCCGGCATTCCCGAGCCGGAGCGGGCCCTGTCGCTGGCGGTCGCGGCCGGGTACCAGCCGGACGACGACCTCCGGCTCAAGGTGACCGTCACTGGCGATCGCGGCGATCTCGTCGTGGTGCACCCCGGCGCCTCCGTCCCGGCCCGGGCTTGCCCGCCCGCGCTGTGCCGGGCCATCGTGTCCGCCTTGAGCGCGGCCGGGTTTCGCGTCGCGGTCACCGGCGCCCCGCACGAACGCGACCTCACCCGGTTCGTAGCCGGCGCGGAGGCGCTGGACCTGGGCGGAAGCACCTCGTTCGGACGGCTCGCCGAGATCCTCGCCGGCGCCCGGTGCGCCGTCGTCGGCAACACCGGACCCGCCCACCTGGCCGCCGCGGTCGGCACGCCGGTCGTCAGCCTGTTCGCCCCGACCGTCCCCTTTGGACAGTGGGCACCCTTCCGCGTGCCGGTCGTCCGGCTGGGCGCGGCCGACGCGCCCTGCCGGCTCACGCGGGCCACCACCTGCCCGATCCCCGGCCACCCGTGCCTGTCGCGGATCGATCCCGACGAGGTCGTCGACGCGGTCACCGTGCTGACCGGCGGCTGCCGAGCCGAAGAGGCCGAGGAGGCCGCCGCGTGAACATTTTGCTCTGGCACGTCCACGGCTCGTGGACCACAGCCTTCGTTGCCGGCAAGCACCGGTACCTGGTGCCGGTCAACCCGGACCGGGGACCATACGGGCGCGGCCGCGCGCGGACGTACGACTGGCCGGACACCGTCGAGGAGGTCGGCCCCGAGCGACTGTCCACGGAGGACGTCGACCTGGTGATCGTGCAGCGGCCGGCCGAACTGCATCTGGCCCGGAAATGGCTGGGCCGCAAGCCGACCATCTACGTCGAGCACAACACGCCGAAGGGAGACGTGCCGAACACGCGGCATCCGATGGCCGACCGCGACGATCTCGTCATCGTGCATGTCACCCCGTTCAACGACCTCTTCTGGGACGCCGGCGGCACCCGTACCAGGGTGATCGAGCACGGCATCGTGGAGCCGGCCGCCCGGTACACCGGTGAACTCCAACGCCTGGGCATCGCCACGAACGAGCCGGTCCGCCGCTGGCGGGTCACCGGTACCGACCTGATGCCGCGCTTCGCCGCCGTCGCACCGCTGGACGTCTTCGGGATGGGCGTCGCCGACCTGCCGGCCCGCCTCGGGCTCGGCCCGGATCGGCTCGCGGTCCACGACGACCCGGCGCAAGCGGCAATGCACACCGCACTCGCCCGGCGCCGCGCATATGTGCACCTGTGCCGGTGGACCTCGCTCGGGCTCAGCCTGATCGAGGCGATGACCATCGGCCTGCCGGTGCTGGCCCTGGCCACGACCGAGGCCGTCGCCGCCGTGCCACCCGACGCCGGGGTGCTGGCCACCGATGTCGGCGTGCTCGTCGAGGCGGCCCGGTGGCTCCTCGAGGAGCCCGACGCCGCGCATCGCATCGGTCGGCAGGCCCGGCAGGCGGCCCTCGCCCGCTACGGCCTGCAGCGGTTTCTGGCCGACTGGGACGAGCTCATGGAGGACGAAATATGCGCGTCGCGCTGATTTCCGAGCACGCCAGCCCGCTCGCCGTGTTTGGCGGGGAGGACGCCGGCGGCCAGAACACGCACGTCGCCGACCTGTCCGCCGCGCTCGCCGACCGCGGGCACGACGTACGGATCTACACGCGGCGCGACGCGCGCCGGCTTCCGGCCGAGGTGCGAGTGAGCGACGGCGTCACCGTCGTGCACGTACCGGCTGGCCCGGCGAAAACCCTGCCCAAGGACGCCCTCCTGCCCTACATGGGCGGCTTCGGCCGATGGCTGGGCCGGCAGTGGCGCGACGGCCTCTGGGCTCCGGACGTCATCCACGCCCATTTCTGGATGAGCGGTCTCGCCGCCCTCACCGCGGCCCACGACCACCCGGCCCCGATCGTGCAGACCTATCACGCGCTCGGCACGGTCAAGCGGCGCTACCAGGGGGCCGCGGACACCAGCCCACCCGAGCGGATCGGGCTGGAGCGCGTCCTTGGCCGCAGCGTCGACCGGGTAATCGCGCAATGCCAGGACGAGATCGACGAACTCCTCCGGCTCGGCGTGCCGCGAGCCCGGATCGTGCTCGTGCCGTCCGGCGTCAACCTCGACAAGTTCACCGCACACGGCCCCGCCGTGCCCCGGCCGGCCGGCCGGTTCCGGGTGCTGTCGATCGGCCGGCTGGTCGAACGCAAGGGTTTCGCGGACGTCATCGCCGCCATGCGCTACGTGCACAACGCCGACCTGGTCATCGTTGGCGGCTCGACCGATCCGGACGACCCGCAGGCGCACCGGCTCCTGGAACACGCCGTAGACCACGGCGTGGCGGGCCGGGTCCAACTGGTCGGCGCTGTGCCGCCCGACCGGGTCGCCCAGTGGTACCGGTCGGCCGATGTGCTCGTCGCCGCGCCCTGGTACGAGCCGTTCGGGCTGACCCCGCTCGAGGCGATGGCGTGCGGCGTGCCCGTCGTGGCCACCGCGGTCGGCGGCCTGCTCGACACGGTCGTCGACGGCATCACCGGGCGGCTCGTGCCGCCGCGTGACCCGAGGGCGCTCGGCGACGCCGTACGCACGCTGCTCAACGACGCCATCGTGCGCCGGTCATACGCTTCGGCCGCGCTCGACCGGGCCCGCAGCTGCTACTCCTGGCCGCGGGCCGCGACGCAGTTGGAAACCGTGTACGCCGATGTGTTGCAGCAATCTCACACCAGCGAGGTGTTGACCGGATGAAACCCATCGACAACCACTTGAGCCGGCTGGCCGGGGCGCTGATCCCGTACCGCGAAGTGGCCGACCGCCTCGAGATCTGGGGCGGGCAACTGGCCTGGACGCTGGGCCGCGGCGGGCGGCTCCTCGTCGTCGGCAACGGCGGCAGCGCCGCCCAGGCCCAGCACCTGGCCGCCGAGCTCGTCGGGAAGCTGCGTGAGGACCGGACGCCGCTGTCGGCGATCGCGCTGACCGCCGACTCGTCGGCGGTCACCGCGATCGCCAACGACTACGGCTTCGAGAACCTGTTCGCCCGCCAGGTTCGGGCGCACGGGCGCGCCGACGACATCCTGATCGCGCTGTCCACCAGCGGCCGCAGCCCCAACCTCCTCGCGGCCGTGCACGCGGCCCGCGAGATCGGCCTGCGGACCTGGGGGCTGACCGGGCCGGCCCCCAACCCGCTGGAGATCGCCTGCGACGAGGCGATCGCCTGCCCGTCGCCCGACGGGCAGGTCGTGCAGGAACTGCACCTTGTCTCGGTACACGTCCTGTGCGAGCACGTCGACCACGCGCTGCCGGCGGTGGAGCAGCTCAACGACGATCTCACCGAGCCGCTCGCGCGGATGAGCGACCATGAGTGAGCGCATCGTCGTCGTCGGCGACACGTTGCTCGACCGCGACATCGACGGGATCGTCGAGCGGATCGCGCCCGACGCGCCCGCGCCGGTGCTGGAGGAACGGTCGACGACCGAGCGACCCGGTGGCGCCGGTCTCGCCGCGCTTCTCGCGGCTCGGGCCGGACACGGTGTCACGCTGGTGACGGCGCTCGCCGACGACGAGGGTGGCGCCCGGCTGACCGAGCTTCTCGCCGCCGAGGGCGTGCAGGTCTACGGCCTGCCCCTGCCCGGGGCCACGCCGGAGAAAATCCGGCTGCGGGCCCACGGTCAGGTGCTGCTGCGCCTCGATCGCGGCGGTGACCCGCTCCCGCCGGGGCCGGCCCCGGACGCCGCGCTGGCCGTCGTACGCGGTGCGAAAACGATTCTGGTCAGTGACTACGGCCGGGGCGTGACCCGGCATCCGGCGGTCCGCGAAGCGCTGGCCGAGGCCGCCGCACCGATCGTCTGGGATCCGCATCCGCGGGGCGCGCCGCCGGTGCCGGGCGCCCGGCTTGTCACCCCGAACCAACGCGAGGTCCGCACCCTCACCGACGACCACGGCAGCGGCTCCGCGCTGTCGGCCGCCACCCGGGCCGGCGATGTGCTGCGCCGGCGTTGGCGGGCCGGCGCTGTCGCGGTCACCATGGGCGCGGCCGGCGCGGTGCTGTGCCAGGGCTCGACGCCCCTGGTCGTTCCGACGCGCGAGCCGGTCGACGGGGACACCTGCGGGGCCGGCGACGCCTTCGCCGCCCACGCGACGCTGGCCCTCGCCGGCGGGGCGCTCGTGTCCGAGGCGGTCGAGGCGGCCGTGCAGGCGGCCACGGCGTTCGTCGCGATCGGCCTTCGCGCGCCCGCCGAACAGGCGGCCCCGCGGGTCGGTCCCCGGCTCGCCGGAGAGGTCGTCGCGGACGTCCGCGCCCGCGGCGGCACGGTGGTGGCCACCGGCGGCTGTTTCGACGTGCTGCACGCCGGGCACGTGGCGACCCTCGAGGCGGCCCGGCGGCTCGGTGACTGCCTGATCGTGTGCCTCAACTCGGATGCGAGCGTCCGGGGTTTGAAGGGGCCGGACCGGCCGGTCACGCACCAGGACGACCGGTGCCGGGTGCTGGCCGGCCTCGCCTGCGTCGACGCCGTCGTGGTGTTCGACGAGCCGACGCCAACTGCGGTGCTGTCCTGGCTGCGGCCGGATGTCTGGGTCAAGGGCGGCGACTACCGACCCGACGAACTGCCCGAGACGCCACTGCTGGCGCGCTGGGGCGGCCGGTCGGTCGTGGTGCCGTACCTGCCCGGGCGCTCCACCACCAACTTGCTGAAAGGGGTTTCAGTATGACCACTGTGGACGCACCGGCGATCCTGATCACCGGCGGCGCGAGCGGGCTCGGCGCCGCCGTGGTCGAGGCGGTCGCCAAGGCCGGCGGACGGCCGTTCGTCCTCGACCGGCAGCGCCCGGCCGAGGGTGTGCCGTGGCTCGAGTGCGATCTCGCCGACGGCCGGGCCGCCGAGGCCGCCACGCGCACGCTCGGCGAGCAGGCCGGCGGCTGGTTCGGCGTCGTGACCGCGGCCGGGACCGACGTGCCCGGCCGGCTCGAGGACGTGCCGCCCGACGTGTGGGAACGGGTCGTGGCGGTCGACCTGTTCGCCACTGTTGCCGTCGTACGCGCGGCGCTGCCGTCGTTGCGCGCGAACCACGGCACGGTCGTCACGATCGCGTCGACCCTGGGTGTGAAGGCAGTCAGCGACGCC
>Ga0070684_100000744_pt1 | contig 22553 bp, 23 predicted proteins | sample KBSC723LmetaG_FD_65653 | JGI IMG/M metagenome (GOLD analysis project Ga0070684, IMG submission 65653) | Corn rhizosphere microbial communities from Kellogg Biological Station, Michigan, USA - KBS C7.2-3L metaG | ecosystem: Host-associated > Plants > Roots > Rhizosphere ...
TGCCGCCCGGGGGCGGCATTTCTTTAAGCTTTAAGCTTTGAATTTTGAACTGCCCTAGATACCTACCCCGTACTCGCTCAAGGGCTGGCCGTCGGCGTTCGAGTAGAAGTCATAAGGGGTGCGCTTGCGGAATTTGAGCCAGCTTCGCAGCTCGAATCCAAGGTAGATGCCCAGGCTGGCCGCGGCCATGCCGACCGAGAACCACCCAATCGCGCGCAACGCCTTGTGCTCGCTTCCGTCGTCCAGTTGCGCTTCGATTTCCGGTTCGTTCGACATAACTACCTTCCTTTTCTGAGAATCATACCGCAGATGTTACCCCGGCGGCCTCACCTATTGGACGCACAGGAAAAGAACTGTTTACCCCGTTGAGTCGATCTGGGCCATCCAGTGTACCTTTTCCGCTTCGGGAAGAAAGCTCGCCCGCATGGAATTGGATGCAAGCCGACGCAATTCGTCCCTCGTAAATCCCTGCTCGGTATGGGCGAGCAGGTATTCGTTTGCCAGGTCGGAACCAAAAAAAGCGGGATCGTCTGAGTTCAACGTTACCAGCAGGCCGGCTTCGAAGTAGCGGCGCAGGGGATGCTCGGCAAACGACGGGCACGTCCCGGTGCGAACATTCGAAGTTGGATTCAGTTCCAGCGGCGTATGTTGAGTTTTTAACTCTTCGATCAATTCAGAATCCGTGATGGCCGACACAGCATGACCGATGCGCTCGGAGCCGATGGAGAGCGCTTCGCGGATGGCTTCAGGGCCGGTGGTTTCGCCGGCGTGGTTGGTGAGGCGGAGGCCAGCGGCTCTGGCTTGGGCGTAAAGCTCGCGGAAGGGCTCGGAGCCGCAGCGGCGTTCGTCTCCGCCGAGGCCGATGCCGATGATGGACGGGTGCTCAGGACGGAGTTCGGCGGCCTTGCGGAAGACGCGAGCGGCCTCTTCCAGGGTGAAATGGCGGACGGCATCGAAGATCCAGTAGAGGGAGAGGCCGAGTTCGCTGGCGGCGCGCTGGCGGGCGCGCTCGAGGCCGGCGAAGATGGGTTCGAAGCAGGCGGGGTCGTGCTCGCGCCAGTGATAGATGACCCCGACCGAGATATAGACCTCTGCGTGGACGACGCCCATTTCGGTGAGGCGCTGGGCCATGCGCCAGGCGGCGAGTTCGTAGTCGTCGGGGGTTTGGAGAAGGCCTGTGATGGTGCGAAAGGCGTCCATGAAGCCGGAAAAGTCAGTGAACTGGTAGACGTTTTCGGCGTCGGCGAGGGTCATGGTGTGGCGGCCGGGGCGCCGGCTGAGTTCGACCAGGGTGGCGGGGGTGATGGTGCCTTCGAGGTGGAGGTGGAGCTCGGCCTTGGGGAGGCGGCGGATGAACGCCGCAATGTCGGACATGAGGACAGTGTAGCGGGGAGGGAGAAGGGAGCAGGCGATAGGGATAGGGAAAAGGGATTGTCGAATGGAGGGGGCCTATGGGTGGGGAGCCTGCGCACCCCGTGTCTCAGGTGCGATGCACGGAGGATCTATGGATCGGGGAAGCCTCCTCTGCGCGGGTTTGGAAATCTAACGTGAGCTATGGCAGCGGATTCTCTCGGCAGGAACATCTCTGAATCGAACCGGGTTGGGGTAGAGTTGCTGATCACCGATTGCAAGACCGCGCTGGCGCTGCTTGACCTGGCGGCGACGACCAAAGTGACCGAGGACCGGATACGGCGGATCGCGGAGGCGGAGCATGCCTATCGGACGATTGTGTCGTTTCGCGAGCGGCTGAGCGCGACGCCAGAGCAGGAGAAGCAGTTGAGGGAACTGCTGAAGGTGGTCGAGGGGCGGCTGGGGGATTTCGGGGTAAGGGTGGCGTAGCGATCCCATTTGGAACGGGATGGCTGGCCGGATTTTTCAGGGCCATTCGAAGGCAGAGGAGTGCGGGTCTGGAGACCCGCACTACAGCCGGTCAGGAGACCGGCGGTACTCTTTGCTGGCGCTTAGCTGGCGCGCGCGAATTCGCTGCGGTGGCGGCTGTAGAGGAAGTAGATGACGAGGCCGATGGCGAGCCAGATGAAGAAGGCCATCCAGGTGAGGACTTCGAGGCCCATCATCAGCAGGATGCAGAAGACGATGCTGAGGACTGGGAACAAGGGTCCGAACGGGGTGCGGAAGCCGCGGTGGCGGTTGGGCTCGCGATGGCGCAGGACGAGGACGCCGATGGAGACGAGCACGAAGGCGAAAAGGGTGCCGATGTTCGACAGGTTGGCGACGGTGCCGATATCGAGCAGGCCGGCGGGGACGCCGACAACGAATCCCGCGACCCAGGTGGCGAAGGCGGGCGTGCGGAACTGCGGGTGCAGGCGGCCGAAGACGCTGGGCAGGAGCCGGTCGCGCGACATGGCGAACCAGACGCGGGCTTGTCCAAGCTGGAAGACCAGGATGGACGAGATCATGCCCAGCATGGCTCCGATGAGCACGAAGAGGCGCACCCAGTGAAGGGTGTTTGAGCCGGTGGACAGGGTGAGGCGCTTGAGGGAGTTGACGACGGGGGCGGCGTCTCCCATAACGGACTGCCAGGGCACGATGCCGCTGAGGACCACGGCGACCCCGCCGTAAAGGAGCGTGCAGGCGGCGAGGGTGGCGAGGATGCCGATAGGCATGTCGCGCTGGGGATTCTTACATTCTTCGGCGGCGGTGGAGACGGAGTCGAAGCCGATGTAGGTGAAGAAGATGATGGAGCCGCCGGAGAGGATGCCGCTCCAGCCGTTGGGCATGAAGGGGTGCCAGTAGTGCGGCTTGATGAAGCTGCCTGCGGCGAAGATGAAGGCCAGGATGGCTACGGTCTTGATGAGGACGAGGATGTTGTTGGTGCGCGCCGACTCCCGGATGCCGCGGACGAGGATGACCGTGAGGATCATCACGATGAGGAAGGCGGGAATATTGAAGCCGACGTGCCAGCCGGGATCGTAGAGATTGTTTCCAGCCATGTCCTGGAGGCCGGTGGGCAGGTAAGCGGGTGAGATCCATCGGAGGGAGGGATGTATGCCGAACCAGTCGAGGAAGTCGACGACATGTGCGGCGAAGCCGACCGAGACGCTCATGTTGGAGAAGGCGTACTCGAGGATGAGATCCCAGCCGATGATCCACGCCACAAGTTCGCCCATGGTGACGTAGGTGTAGGTGTAGGACGAGCCGGCGATGGGGATCATGGACGAGAGCTCGGCATAGCACAGGCCGGTGAACGCGCAGACCATCGCGACAAAGATGAGAGAGAGGGCAAGGGCGGGACCGGCGCCGGGACGGCCGTTGAGGCCGGCGTGATAAATGAGCCAATGGATGAGGGGCGTGTTGGCGATAGAGGGCTGATCGAAGTGCTGGCCCGCCATCGCCGTTCCGATGACGGTGAAGATGCCGGAGCCAATGACGGCGCCGATGCCCAGGGCGGTGAGCGACCACGGGCCAAGGGTCTTTTTGAGGGACTGGCCGGGCTCTTCCGACTCGCGGATCAGCTTGTCAATGGATTTGCGCGCTACGAGTTGGTTGGGCAGGGCAGCTCTCCTCTTGATCTGAACCTTGTCCGATGCGGAGCGAGGACCTGCTCAAAGATAGCGGAAGGAGTGGCAGATGAGGAAGGGAGAAGAGCTTTCAGCCGTCAGCCCTCAGCCGTCAGCAGTGCGGTTCCCGGCGGATGTTGGTTGCCGGGGACGAAAGCTGATGGCTGAAGGCTGATCGCCGAGTGTTACCGCTTGGACTGGCCGCGGGCCAATTTCTTGATCTTCTTTTTGTTGGAGCCGCGGGGGGTGGTCCGCTTGGCCTTGGGGGCGGCCTTTTTGCGGGCGGCGCGCTTTACCTTTTTGCGTTCTGTCTTGTCTTCGATCTTGGTGGTGTTGGCCACGAATTCCTCTTTCGCTGCTGTGGAGATGTGTCCGGCGAGGTGTGAAGTCTGCCGGGAAATATGCCTTTTTATGGTAACAGCCGTTGAAGGAACGGGAAAATCGGTGCGCTGCCGGAAAGAATGCCGGACCGGGTCAGAAGGCCGGGTGTCCCGGCTGTAACCCTTTGGTCGACGAAGGGGACGGGCGCGGGTAGGCTCAGGTCATGCAAGACGCACGTTTTCATACTAATCGCCATGTGGATCGCACGAAGAGGGCCGGGGAGGAAGTTACCGCGCGGGTAGAGGCGCTGGCGGTGCAGGATGTGGTGTCGTGGGGCAGGGCAACTGCATTGTTTTTGCGTCTGACCGCGCTGACAATTCTTCTGCTGGGGGCGGCGCTTCTGTTTGCCTCGGACACGGCGATGTTCCGCGGTAATGCGGCGCATACCGGCGTGTACGATGCGGTGGGCATGGCGCAGTTCAAAGACGTGAAGTGGACGTTCCATGCCGGCGGGCAGTTGATTGCCTCGCCCGCGCTGGAGGGGGACACGCTGTATGTGGCGAGCACTTCGGGGAAGCTCTACGCGGTGGATCGCGCGGCGGGAACGAAGAAGTGGGAGCTGGACCTGAAGTCGCGGTTGACGTCGTCGCCGGCGGTAGCCGATGGGGTGGTGTACCTGGCTGCGTTCGATGGAAACCTGTATGCGGTGGACGCGAGGGCGGGCAAGGTGAAGTGGCAGTTCAAGACCGGTGGAGAGCGGCGATTCAGCGCCCCGCACCTGCACGGCATGGAGCCCGCGGGCGATAAGATGCCGGATCCATTTGACTGCTGGTTGTCGTCGCCCGTGGTGTGGCAAGGCGCGGTGTACTTCGGCAGCGGCGACGACAATGTGTATGCGCTGGATGCGGCGACGGGCGCGCTGAAGTGGAAGTTCGCGACGGGTGATGTGGTGCATGCGTCGCCGGCGATTGCGGATGGCGTGTTGTTTATCGGGAGCTGGGACAGCTATTTCTACGCGCTGGATGCGGCGACGGGCAAGGAGAAGTGGCGGTTCAAGACGGGGGAGGACGCGGATACCCACAACCAGCAGGGAATTCAGTCGTCAGCGGCGGTGGCGGACGGCATGGTGTATTTCGGCTGCCGCGATGCGCATTTGTATGCGCTTGACGCGAAGACGGGGGAGAAGAAGTGGGCGTTCGATGCGAAGGGATCGTGGGTGCCGAACTCGCCGGCCGTGGCGAAGGGCATGGTGTATTTCGCCACGTCGGACACGGCGATGTTGTACGCAGCCAATGCCAAGACCGGCGCGATTGATTATGCGGTCGGGTTCAACGGCTGGCCTGTTTTCTCTTCGCCGGCGATTGCGGGGAATATGCTTTACGCGGGGTCGACGGAAGGCAAGCTGGTGGCGATTCATGCTCCCACGGGCCGGGTGGTTTGGTCGTTTGCGACCGATGCGTCGAAGCAGGCGGGGCTCAAGAGCTATTTTGAGCCGTTCACGACGAGCTTTTATGACGATGTGGTGGCGGCTTACAACAAGGTTCTGACGATGGGCTCGATTCTGGGCTCGCCGGTGGTGGCGGACAAAGTGGTCTACGTGGGGAGCGTAGACGGGAATCTCTACGCGCTGGAGTAACGGTTCAGGGATCAGGGATCAGGCATTAGGGATTAGCAGAGTTGAGGGTGATGGGGCGTGGGTTCGCGGGCTTGAAAGAGGGATAATGGGTGGGCCTTTCCGATCAAGCGGAGAGAACTGTCAGGGCCTGAGATCAGGAATTCGTTTTTGGAGTGAGTTTGATGGCAACTGTCGTTGAAGCCGGAAAAATTGTCGCGGTGGAGCAGGCCCCGCCGCTGCCCTTGGCGCGAGCCCTGGCCCGTTCGTGGCCGGCGCGCACGGCGTTGCTGCTGCTGGGTTCGACGATGGTCGGGCTGCTGTTCGCGCTGCCGATGTGGACCATGGAATGGAAGCAGGCGCTGGCGCAGTGGTGGGCGTGGGGGCTGATGGCGCCGCTGATCTTCTGGGCTGACCGCGCGCTTCCGTTTACCGGCCGGGAGTTTCGCCGCAGAGCCCTTGCGCACATTCCGTGCTCATTGCTGTTTACGTCGGTGTATGTCTATCTGTTTTTCGTGCTGCGCGCGGCAATCGGAGATGTGAAGTGGGAGGCGCTGCGGCCGGGCCACATGATCAAGAGCGGGCCGGGCTGGCTGGTTTGGAGCGTGTTGGTCTACTGGATGATCGTGGGCGCGATGCAGGCATACCGCTACTATGAGCGCTATTTAAGCAGTGAGCTGCGCCTGGAACGGATGGAGAAGAGTTACGGGCAGGCACGGCTGAACGCATTGCGCATGCAGCTCGACCCGCATTTTCTGTTCAACGCGCTGAATACGATTTCGTCGCATGTGGAGCGGGATCCGCGGCTGACGCGGAGCATGATCGAGCACCTGGGAGATTTGCTGAGACTGTCGCTCGAAAACCGGGATCGGCAGGAGGTTCCGCTGGCCGAAGAGCTGGCGTTTCTCGATCATTACCTGGAGATCCAGAAGATCCGGTTCGGCGACCAGCTCACGGTGGATATCGACGTGGATGCGGAGGTGCGTTACGCGTCGGTTCCGTCGCTGTTTCTGCAGCCGCTGGTGGAGAACGCGATTCGGCATGGGATTTCGCGGAGGGTTTCAGGTGGAGCCGTGACGGTGACGGCGTGCGCGTTGGATGGAAAACTGTCGATCCAGGTGGAGGACGACGGGATGGGGCTGCCGCCTGGCTGGTCGCTCGAAGGGAGTTCCGGGCTGGGGCTGACGGTGACGCGGGAACGCATTGCGGGGCTGTATCCGGCGGCACACGCGTTCTCAGTACGACGCCGCACCGATGGCGGCACGCGCGTTGAGATTCAGCTACCACTCAAGATTCAGGGGGACGAGGATGACCGGAGTTGAGAATATGCGCGTGCTGGTGGTGGATGATGAAGCGCCGGCGCGCCAGAGGGTAATCGATCTGCTCCGGCACGATGCGGATGTGGGCCTGATTTTCGAAGCTGCGGACGGACAGGCCGCCGCGGAGGCGATTCTCGATCATCGCCCGGACCTGGTGCTGCTGGACGTGCAGATGCCGGAGCTTGACGGGCTGGGCGTGGTGGAAGCCATCGGCCCGGCGGAGATGCCGCTCACGGTGTTCATTACGGCCTATGACCAGCACGCGCTGCGGGCGTTTGAGGCCAACGCCCTCGATTACCTGCTGAAGCCGTTCAGCGACGAGCGTTTTGAAGGCATGATGGCGCGGGTGAAGACGCGCCTGGACGAGCGCAGCCTGCGCGAATTTGGACAACGGGTGATGAAGATGGTTTCCGCGGCGCCGTCCTCGGCTGACCGGCGCTGGGACCGGCTGGTGGTGAAGGCCGCGGGGACGACGCGGTTTGTCCGCGTAGTGGATATCGACTGGATCGAGGCGGCGGGCGTGTATGTGAACCTGCACGTTGCGGGCAAGGAACTGCTGTATCGCGCGGCGCTGAACGAACTGGCGGAGAGGCTGGATCCCCGGCGCTTTGTGCGCGTGCACCGGTCGGCGATTGTGAACATCGAGAGCATTCTGCAACTGGAGCCGATTTCGCATGGCGAGTTCGACGCGGTACTGCGCAATGGAGCGCGGACGCGGGTGAGCCGCACGTATCGCGCGCAACTGGAGAAGCGGCTGGGGCAACCGCTGTAAGCGGGCCGGGGTCGGGAGCGTGAGTGGGGAGTTCGGCGATGGGCGCGGAATGCGCAATTTCGCCGGATTTTCACCATCTTAGGCGTACAATGAAAGCAGACTCCGGAATCCCAGATTGAGTCTTCTTTCCCGCCTAGCCTGCTCGGCTGTTTGCCGTCTTTGCTCCTGACGAGCTCCGTAGTCCACGCACTTTAACAGGACACCGGGAGTATTCATGCGTTCCGATCAGATACATCGCGCACTGGCGCAGGGGATCAACCGCTTCGAAGTCTGTTCGCTGGTTTCAAAGGGCGTACGCCTGAGCCACAAGACGGGCGGGCGTTTTGAGGACTCGATCAACAACGTGCTGCAGTACATCGGCTGCCACGACCCCAACCTGGACTCGATGCACACCGCGTCGGAGATCGCCACGGCGAAGAAGATGCGTCCCGCCGCTTGAGCGGCAACTGGTGAGAAAACGAAAAGGACGGCCGGTTGGCCGTCCTTTATTCGTGGAGAAGAGAGAAGCGCTTAGACGGCGCTTACGTTCTCTGCCTGCCAGCCCTTGGGGCCCTTGACGACGTCGAACTGGACGCGCTGGCCTTCCTGAAGGCTGCGGAAGCCCTGTGCCTTGATGGCGGTGTGATGGACGAATACGTCCTCGCCGTTTTCACGGCTCAGAAAGCCGAAGCCCTTTGCGTCGTTAAACCACTTAACGGTGCCTTGTTCCATGATGAGATTTCCTTTTTTCGAGTGACTTACCGCGAACGCAATGTGGAAGTGATTGCGAGTGTTGAGCGGTTACTCGGAACAGGCAAGAACTTCAAAATCGAATTCTACGATCTGGAATAAGCTTACCACGGATTTTGTTCCGGGAACGGGAAAGTGGATCGGGGGCCGGGGGGAGAAGCTTGGCGGGAGCGGTTTGGCGGGGTGTGGACGGACGCGCACAACAGGGTGTATGGTCTTTGCGGAGTAGGAGATGCGGCGTGGAAGCGCCGGCCGGCGGGCAGGGCGGGCGCCCCGGGTTTGAGGCGCGCATCCAACAGAATGCGGTTCCAGAAACCCTGTACTTCCCCGTGGTTTAGACAGCCGTTTCAGGGAGAGGCTTGTGAAAGGCTTGAAGTTTGAGTTGGGCGAGTCGATCGCGCTGCTGCGCGAGACTGTGCACCGTTTTGCCGAGGGCGAGATTGCCCCGATTGCCGACAAGGTGGATCGCGAGGGGCATTTTCCGCGCGAGATCTGGCGCAAGCTGGGTGATCTGGGACTGCTGGGCATCACGGTGGACGAGGATTTCGGCGGGGCCGAACTTGGGTATCTGGAACACGTGATTGCGATGGAGGAGATTTCGCGGGCGTCGGCGTCGGTTGGGCTTTCTTACGGAGCGCACTCAAATCTCTGCGTGAACCAGCTTGCGCTGAACGGCAACAAGGAGCAGAAGCGCAAGTATCTGCCGAAGCTGATCAGCGGGGAGCATGTGGGCGCGCTGGCGATGTCAGAGACCGAGGCCGGATCGGACGTAGTGAGCATGCGTCTGCGGGCCGATAAGCGCGGCGACGTGTATGTGCTGAACGGCACGAAGATGTGGATCACGAATGGGCCCGAGGCGGACACGCTGATTGTGTATGCAAAGACCGAGCCTACGGCGGCGTCTCGTGGGATAACCGCGTTCATTGTGGAGAAGGGGTTGAAGGGCTTTTCAACGTCTCCGAAATTGGACAAGCTGGGCATGCGCGGATCGAGCACGTGCGAGCTGGTGTTCCATGACTGCGAGGTGCCGGAGGAGAATGTGCTGGGCCGGGTGGGCGGCGGCGTGCGCGTGCTGATGTCGGGCCTGGACTACGAGCGGCTGGTGTTGTGCGGCGGACCGCTGGGGATTATGGCTGCGTGCCTGGACGTGGTGATTCCTTACGTGCACGAGCGCAAGCAGTTCGGCAAGCCGATCGGGGAGTTCCAGCTCATGCAGGGCAAGGTGGCCGATATGTACGTGGCCTACAACGCTTGCCGCGCGTTTGTTTATGCCGTGGCGCAGGCGTGCGATCGCGGCGGTGAAAATGTGCGCAAGGATTGCGCGGGGGCCATCCTCTATTCTGCGGAGAAGGCGACGTGGATGGCCGGGCAGGCGATCCAGGCGCTGGGCGGGAATGGGTACATTAACGAACATCCGACGGGGCGGCTTTGGCGCGATGCCAAGCTGTTCGAAATTGGTGCGGGGACTTCGGAGATTCGCCGTATGCTGATCGGCCGCGAACTGTTCAAGGAAACGGCGTAAAGACAGGGAACAGGCAACAGGGAACAGGAAGGGGCGTAGGGCTGGCCAGCGGGATGAGCGTGCTCACTTCAAATATTCAGACGCGCAGCGAGGAATTCCGCGCCAACATGGAGCGCATGCAGGCGCTGGTGCGCGAGTTGCGCGAGAAGACGGCCGAGGGTGCGCTGGGCGGCAGCGAGGCAGCGCGCAAGAAGTACAAGTCGCGCGGCAAGCTGTTTGTGCGCGAGCGCATCGATTTGCTGCTGGATGCCGGGACGCCGTTTCTGGAGCTTTCAGCTCTGGCGGCAAACAGTATGTATGGCGGCGATGTACCGGCCGCGGGAATCGTGACGGGGATCGGGCGCATCAGCGGCTCGGAGTGCGTGATCGTGGCCAACGACGCGACGGTGAAGGGCGGGACTTACTTTCCGGTAACGGTGAAGAAGCACCTGCGCGCGCAGCAGATTGCGATGGAGAACAATCTGCCGTGTGTCTACCTGGTGGACTCGGGCGGCGCATTCTTGCCGATGCAGGACGAGGTGTTTCCGGATCGCGACCACTTTGGGGGCATTTTCTATAACCAGGCCAACCTGAGTGCAAAGGGAATTGCGCAGATTGCGTCTGTGATGGGCTCGTGCACGGCAGGGGGCGCGTACGTGCCTGCGATGTCGGACGAGGTGGTGATCGTGAAGGGGCAGGGCACCATTTTCCTGGGTGGGCCGCCCCTGGTGAAGGCGGCTACCGGCGAAGATGTGACCGCTGAAGACCTCGGCGGGGCGGATGTGCACACGCGTATTTCCGGTGTGGCAGATCATTTTGCGGAGGATGATGCGCACGCGCTGGCGATGGTGCGGAGGATTGTCTCGAACCTGAACCGTCCGAAGCCCGCGGGCCCGCAGCAAGAGAGCGAAGAGCCGCTGTTCGATGCGCAGGAAATTTACGGAATTGTTCCCGCGGATACGCGCAAGCCCTACGACGTGCGCGAGGTGATTGCGCGCATGGTGGATGGCAGCCGGCTCGATGAATTCAAGCAGAGATACGGAAGCACGCTGGTGACAGGATTCGCGCACATCTGCGGGTATGCGGTGGGGATCCTCGCCAACAACGGCATTTTGTTTTCGGAGTCGGCGCAGAAGGGTGCGCATTTTATTGAGCTGTGCGCGCAACGCGGGATTCCCCTGGTGTTTCTGCAGAACATTTCTGGATTCATGGTAGGCCGCAAGTACGAGAACGGCGGGATTGCGAAGGACGGCGCGAAGATGGTGACCGCGGTGGCGTGTGCGCGCGTGCCCAAGTTCACGGTACTGATTGGCGGCAGTTTTGGCGCGGGCAACTATGGGATGTGCGGGCGTGCGTACAATCCGCGGCTGCTGTGGATGTGGCCCAACGCGCGCATCAGCGTGATGGGCGGGGAGCAGGCGGCGAACGTGCTGGCGCGCGTGCGGCGCGATGCGCTCGAATCCAAGGGGAAACAGTGGAGCGCGGAAGACGAGGAAGAGTTCAAGGCGCCGATCCGCACGCAATATGAGGAGCAGGGGAATCCGTACTATGCGACGGCGCGGTTGTGGGACGACGGCATTCTCGATCCGCTGGACACGCGGCGGGCACTGGCGCTGGGACTGGCCGCGGCGCAAAACGCACCCGCCGAGGCGACACGCTTTGGCGTCTTCCGCATGTAAAGAGGGCTATGGGCGAAACGATGGTTGAAGTCGAGCGGAAGGGTGCGGCCGCGTGGGTATGGCTGAACCGGCCGGAGTTGCACAATGCGCTGAACGAGGAATTGGTTCGCGAACTCACGGGAGTGTTTCGCTCGCTGCAGCACGATGTTGAGACGCGCGTGATTGTGCTGTCGGGGCGGGGGAAGAGCTTCTGCGCCGGCGGAGATATTGAATCAATGAGGCGGCAGGGCGCGGCGAGCGCGACGCAGAACCGCGATAGCGCGCGCGAGCTGGCGGATTTGTTCCACGCCATTGCCTCGTCGCCGAAGCCGACGATTGCGCGCATAAATGGAGCGGCGATCGGCGGAGGGCTGGGCCTGGCGAGCGCGTGCGATATCGCGATTGCCGGAAATGACGCGAAGTTTGCGGCGTCGGAAGTGCGGTTGGGACTGATTCCCGCGACCATCGGCCCCTATGTGGTGCGGGCGATCGGGGCGCGGTGGGCGCGTCGCCTGTTTCAGACGGCGGAGCGCATGACGGCGGCGCAGGCCGAGAAGATCGGGCTGGTTCACGAAGCCGTTGAACCGGAGGCGCTGGAAGCGCGCGTGGAAGCGGTGATTCGCGATCTGCTTGCCGGGGCACCTCTGGCGCAGCAGGCGGCGAAAGACCTGATCGATGCGGTGGCGGACCGGCCGATTACGGCGGAATTGATCGAGTACACCGCGGAGCGCATCGCGGTGATCCGCGCACAGGACGAGGCGCGCGAGGGGCTGAGCGCATTTCTTGAAAAGCGCCAGCCGGGTTGGGTGCCGAAACCATGAAGCGCAAGTTCGATACGATTCTGATCGCGAATCGCGGGGAGATTGCGTGCCGCGTGATTGCGACGTGCCGGCGCATGGGCATTCGCACCGTGGCGGTGTACTCCGATGCGGACGCACACAGCCTGCACGCGCGAATGGCGGACGTGGCGGTGCGGATTGGGCCCGCGCCATCGAGAGAGAGCTATCTCAGCATCGACCGAATTTTGGAAGCGGCGAAGCAGACCGGCGCGCAGGCGATTCATCCGGGATACGGGTTTCTGTCAGAGAACGAGGAGTTCGCGGAAGCTTGCGCGCGGGCGGAGATCGTGTTCATCGGGCCGCCGGCAGCGGCAATTCGCGCCATGGGATCGAAGGCGGCGGCGAAGGAACTGATGCGCAAGGCGGGCGTGCCGCTCACGCCAGGCTATGACGGCACAGACCAGGACGCGAAGTTTCTTCAGAAGCAGGCGGACGCAATCGGCTACCCGGTGATGATCAAGGCGAATGCGGGCGGCGGCGGCAAGGGCATGCGCCGCGTGGATGCGCGCGGGCAGTTCGCAGAAGCGCTGGCGAGTTGCCGGAGGGAGGCCGCGGCATCGTTCGGTGACGATTCCGTACTGCTGGAGAAGTATCTTGTGGAGCCGCGGCACGTGGAGGTGCAGGTCTTCGGCGACACACACGGGAACGTGGTGAGCATCTTCGAGCGCGACTGCAGCGTGCAGCGGCGGCACCAGAAGGTGATTGAAGAAGCGCCGGCTCCGCAGCTCTCCGCGGGGTTGCGCGCGGCATTGGGAGAAGCCGGACGCAGTGCGGCGAAAGCCGTGAACTACGTGGGCGCGGGGACGGTTGAGTTTCTGGTGGATCGCGATGGCGGGTTCCACTTCATGGAGATGAACACGCGGCTGCAGGTGGAGCATCCGGTGACCGAGATGATCACGGGGCTCGACCTGGTGGAATGGCAGATCCGTGTGGCAGGGGGCGAGCCACTGCCGCTTACGCAGGATCAGCTCGCAGTTCGCGGGCACGCAATTGAGGCGCGCATTTATGCGGAGGACCCGGAACATGAGTTCCGGCCGTCTACGGGCAAGATTATTCATCTTCGAGCACCGCGGAAATCGCAGCATGTGCGAGTGGATACAGGCATCGAGCAAGGCGACACGATCACCCCGTTTTACGATCCCATGATCGCCAAGCTGATTGTGTGGGACGAGACGCGCGAGCTGGCGGTGGGGCGGATGACGCAGGCGCTGGGCGAATTTCAGATTGCCGGCGTGGCGAACAACGTGGAGTTTTTGCGACGGCTGATCACAAGCCCGTCGTTCACCGGGACTCGGCTGGATACGAGCCTCATCGAGCGCGAGCAGGGGTGGATTCATGCAAGGGATTCCGGCGCGCGGCAGGATGCGCTGCTTGTGGGGGCGCTGGCCATCGTGTTGCGGGACGGTGCGCGACCGCGCTTGGAAAGCGGCGCGGCTTCGCCATGGGCTGCACGCGATGGCTGGCGGCTGAACAGCACGCTGCAGCGCGTCATTACGTTCCAGCGTGCGGAAGAACGCTTTGCGATCACGGTGGAGTATGGTGCGGGCGGTTACCGGATGAATGCGGGCGGGAGCAGCGTTGCGGTGAGTGGCACGCTGGCCGGCGAACATGACGTGGATGCCAGGATCGGAGCGCAGTCCATTCGCGCGACGGTGGTGGTGAGCGGGGCGCATCATCATGTGTTCCTCGGCGGGGAACATTTTTTCTTCGATTACGATGATCCGCTGGATGTGGAGGCGCAGCATCACGCCGGCGAAGGCAGCCTGCTGGCGCCGATGCCAGGGCGCGTAGTGGCGCTGTCGGCTGAGCTCGGGCAGCATGTGGAGAAGGGCGCGCCGCTGATGATTCTGGAAGCGATGAAGATGGAGTGCACTGTCCATGCGCCGGTGGCGGGCAGCGTGCGCGCGTTTCATTTTGCGGCGGGCGACCAGGTGACGGAAGGCGCGGAGCTGCTTGAGTTCGCGCGCGACGACGAGAACGGAAGCGGTAATGGCTGAGCGAGTGCGCATTGTGGAGGTGGGACCGCGCGACGGGCTGCAGAACGAGCCGCAGACCGTGCCCACAGCGGTGAAGCTGGAATTCATCGGCCTGCTCGCAGATGCGGGGCTGAAGACCATTGAAGCGACTGCGTTCGTTTCGCCGAAGTGGGTGCCGCAGATGGCCGACCACGGTGAGTTGATGGGTGCGCTCCAACGGCGCGAGGGCGTCAGGTATCCGGTGCTGGTGCCGAATCTGCGAGGGTTCGAAGCAGCGCTGGCAGCGGGCGCTAACGAAGTGGCCGTATTCGCCGCGGCATCGGAGACGTTTTCACAACGCAACATCAACTGCTCGATCGCGGAGAGCCTGGAGCGGTTCGCGCCGGTGTTTGTCGCGGCGAAGTCAGCAGGCGTGCGCGTACGCGGATACGTGTCATGCGTGCTCGGCTGCCCGTATGAGGGCGCTATCGATCCGGTCCGAGTGGCGGATGTGGCGGGACGCCTCTTCGACGCGGGCTGTTACGAAATTTCGCTGGGTGACACCATCGGCGTGGGCACGCCAAATCGAACGAAAGCAATGATTGCGAAGGTGGCGGAGCGTGTGCCTGTCGAACATCTGGCAGGACATTTTCACGACACGTATGGGCAGGCGCTGGCCAACATCTATGCCGCAATGGAAACGGGCGTGCGCGTTTTCGATTCTTCGGTGAGCGGGCTGGGTGGGTGCCCTTATGCGCCGGGTGCGGCGGGAAATGTCGCGACAGAGGATCTGGTCTACATGCTGGACGGGATGGGCGTGGAGACCGGGGTGGATCTCGATCGGCTTATTGCTGCCGGCGCGTTTATCTGCGGGAAGTTGCGGCGCGAGACGCAGTCGAGGGTTGCGAGGGCCAGGGGGAACGCGTGCTGAGGGACTGAATTGGGACGAGGTAAGGAAACAGCGGGTCCTTCGCTCCGCTCAGGATGACAAGCCGTTTGGGAAACAGTCGCGCCTTCAGGCGAGGATCTGCGGTTCGGTTTTGGATTGCACTTCTTCGCGGGTGACGCCGGGCGCCAGTTCGCGAAGTTTCAGGCCCGCATCGGTCACGTCGAGTACGCACAGGTCGGTGATGATGCGGCTGACTACGCCCGCGCCGGTGAGCGGGAGCGAGCAGGCACGCAGGATCTTCTTCTCGCCCTCTTTTGCGGTGTGCTCCATCAGGACGACGACGCGACGCACGCCGGCGACCAGGTCCATGGCGCCGCCCATGCCCTTCACCATCTTGCCGGGGATCATCCAGTTGGCGAGATCGCCGCGTTCCGAGACCTGCATGGCGCCGAGAATGGCCAGGTTGATGTGGCCTCCGCGGATCATCGCGAAAGAGTCGTAGCTGGAGAAGTAGCTCGCGCCGGGGAGTGCGGTCACGGTCTGCTTGCCCGCGTTGATGAGGTCACAGTCGATTTCAGCCTCCGTGGGAAACGGGCCGATGCCGAGCAGGCCGTTTTCAGAGTGCAGGGTGACGTGGATGTCGCGGGGAATGTAGTTGGCCACCAGCGTGGGGATGCCGATGCCGAGGTTGACATAGAACCCATCCTGGAGTTCCTGCGCGGCGCGCTGCGCCATTTGTTCACGAGACCATGCCATGGGTTACGCCTCTCGCGTGGTGCGCTTTTCGATGCGCCGTGAGGGATTGGGATTGTGCACGATGCGCTGCACGAAGATGCCGGGAGTGTGAATCTGGTCGGGCTCGAGCTCGCCCGGTTCAAGCAGGATTTCCACCTCGGCCACGGTCACGCGGCCGGACATGGCCGCGCCCGGATTGAAGTTTCGCGCGGTTTTGCGATAGATCAGGTTGCCGAAGGTGTCGCCCTTCCACGCTTTCACGAGCGCGAGATCGGCGCGGATGCCGCGTTCCAGAATGTAGGTGTGGCCGTCGAATTCGCGATGTTCCTTGCCTTCCGCGACCATGGTGCCCACGCCGCTGCGCGTGTAGAAGCCGGGAATGCCCGCGCCGCCGGCGCGCATGCGCTCGGCCAGCGTGCCCTGGGGGCTGAACTCCACTTCGAGCATGTTGGCGAGGAACTGCCGCTCGAACTCGCGATTTTCGCCCACGTAGCTGGAGATCATTTTGCGGATCTGGCGGGTTTCGAGCAGCTGTCCCAGGCCCCAGGCGTCGACGCCGGCGTTGTTGCTGGCGACGGTCAAATCTTTCTTGCCGGTGTCGCGCAGGGCGGCGATCAGCTCCTCGGGAATGCCGCAGAGGCCGAATCCACCCACGGCGATGGTCATGCCATCTTCTACAATCCCCTGAAGTGCGGACCGCGCGTCAGGATACAGTTTTGATTTGGCCAAGGGGAAGACCTTTCCGGCGAACCGATCGTCCGGTTGCAACCCGCAAAGTAGTATGCGAGGCCGCCCTTTGCTCGCGCAATAGGCGGCGATCGCAACGCATTGAGGTTCACGACTCTTTCTTCACAGCGCGGTGCGGCTCGCCAATGTTTCTCATGAGTGGATTCGCTTCGTATAGCGAACGCGAAGATGCCGCCGGAGAGACGGCCCTATGACGGACATGCCTGCGGTGGGGGCCGAGAGCACCGGCGAACCGGCCGCGCTTCGACTGCGGCACGTTCCCAATGCGGTTTCCGCGGTGGTGCTGTTTACAGTGCGACTGCTCGCTGCCGTGCTGCAATTGCGCGTTGTGGACCGGCACTGGGGCGGCGGCTACACCGGCCTGAACGCGCTGGGCAGCCAGGTCCTGCTGTTCGTCACATTGCTGGAACTAGGCTTGTCGCAATCGGCCATCACGCTGCTCTACGAACCGCTGCTGAAGCACAACTATCCGCGCGTATCGGCCATGATTTCGGCGCTGCGCCACGATGTGCGCCTGCTGGCTGGGGCAGGCGCGGTAGTGCTGTTTCCCGCCGTGGCCTTGTATGCGCGATTCATTCGCGGCGGCTTGCCATACGGGCTGGTGGCTGGAACGTTGGGCTGTATCGCCGTCTCCGGACTGGCGCAGTTGATGGCGATTCACTTCCAGGCCTATTTGAACTCGGCCGAGCAAATGGACAAGGTGAACTACACCTTCGCCGCCGGCTACCTGTTCAAGACGGCAATCGGACTTCCGCTCGCGCTCTACTGGAACGATTACCTGTTGCTGCCGGGCACCATCGCGGTGCTTACGGCGGGCGAATACCTGTCTCTGCGCATCGCATTTTGCCGCGGGTTTCCGCAGTTTCAATCCGGCGATTGGAGGGACGCAGCCCGCGAGATCCGCGGGCGCGCGCGCTTTGTCCTGATCCAGAGGATTGCCGGGCTGGCCTATTACCAATCGGATTTTGTGATCCTGTCGGTCACCACCTCGCTGCTGACGGTGCGAAATTACGCAAAGTTCCAGTACGTCTCGGCGGCGTTGCTCGCCGTGGTGGGGCTCGTCGCGGCTTCACTCACCACCTCCCTGGCGCGCCAGCAGTTGCGTCGACAAGTGGCAAGCGGCCGGAAGCAATACGTGACCGCGCAGTTCGCCATCAGCATTGCCGGCGCGGTGCTCATGGTGGCTTTCTGGTTCACGGCGCGGACAATCGTGGAGATTGCCTTCGGACCCGATTTCGAGGTGAGTTCGACGGCCGTCATCCTGTTCGGAATTGCGCTGTTTCTCAACATCGTGAAGGCTGTCGATGATGTGTTCATCGTGGTGAAGGGAGCGTTTCACGTCGGGTGGTTGATTCCTGTCGTGGAGGTGCCGGTTTACGTGATCAGCGGCGCGGTGCTGTCGCGGCGCATGGGAATTGCCGGCATCCTGGCCGCAACGATCGGGACCAACGTTCTCATTTCGGTCCTGGTGAAAGGTCTCGTGCTGCCTGTCCCCGTGTTCGACAGCACTCGTTCGCAGTGGTACGTCTCGCGCGCTGTGAACATGGCGAAGGCGATGGCGACGGCGGCCCCGCTGGCTCTTTTCTATTCCTTCGCGCCGCGCGTACTGCACCCGGCATGGATGCGGTTTGGCGTAACCAATCTTGTGGCACTTGCGTATATGTTCGCAGCCATTCGATGGCTGGCATTGCGAAGGCCCGTGGGAACTGGGCTGGTGCAAGGGGGTTGAATTCATGGTTTCCGCTGGAAGCTGGTCCCCTGGATGGGTGCGGGTGCCAGACACTGCCGCGAACTGCGTTGCTGACTCCGGCACGCAACATCCTCGTGCTAAAACAGCAGTAGAAGCATGTGCGGCCGCTATTACAGACGCTCGGATAAGCAGCAGATCGCCGAGGCCTTTCGCCTGGGCCTGCCGACGACGTTTGAGATTCTGCCGTCGTTCAACGTGTGCCCGCAGAGTTTTCAGCCCATCGTGCGGCTGGACGAGGAGACCGGGGAGCGTGAACTGACGCAGGCGCGTTGGGGACTGATTCCCTTCTGGGCCAAAGACGCGAAGATCGCCTACAACACCATCAATGCCAAGGCGGAGACGCTGGCCACCAGCCCTGCGTTTCGCGAGGCGCTGAAGCGCCGCCGGTGCCTGGTGCCGCTGGATGGTTTCTACGAGTGGGAGCCCAGCGGCGGAAAAGCCAAGCAGCCGTACGCGGTCGGCCTGGCGTCGGGCGGCCCGTTCGGCGTTGCGGGACTGTGGGACCGATGGAAGGACAAGGCCAGCGGCGAATCGCTCGATACTTTTACCGTGATCACCACCGATCCGAACGAGTTGATGGAGCCGTTTCATAACCGGATGCCGGTGATCGTCCGTCCAGAGGATTTCGAGCGCTGGATGGACCCGGGCGATCCGACCCGCCTGCCCGTGGACCTGCTGCGGCCGTATCCGGCCGAGGAGATGAAGGCATGGAAGATCGGCCCCGCGGTGGGCAACGTGCGCAACGACCATCCCGGGCTGATTGAGCCGCCCGAGGAGCCTGCGCAGCCGTCGCTTTTTTGAGCCCGCACGCTTGCCAGCCGGTCGGCGGAGCATGAAATACTGCGTAGTGCCTTCTCCGGCATAAATTTCTTCCTGGTGGTATCAGCCTTGGAACGCAAGCTCTATACGGCCCTTCTGGAACGCAAGGACTGCATCTCCGAATCCGCCCAGTGCTTTCATTTTGAGTTTGCGGTGGAAGATATTGACGAGTTTCCATTCACCTCGGGGCAGTTCGTGTCGACGGTGGCGACCGATGCCAATGGCAAGCAGCAGACGCGGGCGTATTCCATTGCGTCGGCGGCGCGCGGCAACCGCTTTGAGCTTTGCGTGAATCGCGTGGAAGGCGGATTTTTTTCGAACCACCTGGCGGATCTGGCGGACCTGCCGCCGAGCGGAACGGTGAAGATGCATGGGCCGCACGGGCATTTCGTGCTGCACACGCCCATAACCGATTCGATCTTTATTGCAACTGGCACGGGGATTGCGCCCATGCGCGGCTTCGCTCAGTGGCTGTTTCCTGAGGACGGCTCCGATCGCAGCGAAGGCAAAGAGATATGGCTTGTCTACGGCACGCGTTACGAGAGCGAGCTCTATTATCGCGACGAGTTTGAGGCGCTGGCGGCAAAGCATCCAAACTTCCATTACGTGACCACGCTCAGCCGCGCCGATGAAAGCTGGACAGGCCTGCGCGGATACGTGCAGGACCACGTGGCGCGCATCGTGGAAGAGCGTGCCGCGCGCCTGGGCCAGACGCTGCCATTGCCGGCTATCGATCCCGCCACGCCGGCCAGCGAGCTGAAGTTCGACATCTACGCGTATATTTGCGGGCTGAATAATATGGTCAGCGGGGTGCGCGACAAGCTGTCGGGCTATGGCTGGCACCGCAAACAGATCGTGTTCGAGCGCTACGACTAGGCGATAGAACGAAATTCCCGGGTTGAGGAAGGGCGTGGAATTCTCCACGCCCTATTTTATTTTTCATATGGGGTGCCGAGGTGAAACATTTCTGCCAAGGATTCCGTTTTATGGGTGAAAGCAAATTTCATACCGATCCTGCTCCATTGTGGCGCAGGCGCGGCGGAGGTTGCTATGAAGCAGGACGCCGCGCTCGCAGAGAGAGGCATTTCACACCATGAATCGATCGAGCAGGATGGGCCGTGGTGGGCGGTGGCTCCCTCTTTGCTGTGGTGGAGTGGGGCGGGCGTTGTTGCATTCCTTCCATTCGCATTTGACACCTCGGCGTGGGATGCCGTGAGGCTGCAGGTTCCCGGAAACCAGGGCAACTGGTGGCACCTGCTGGCAGGCGCACCGTTTTTCCTGGCATATCCGATCCTGTGGATTCGGCTGCGAGCGCTGTTTGGAAGATCCACCTTATCGGTGGTGGCGCGCCGCGCGCTTTTGAGCGTGGCCGGGCTGTCGATGGCGGGCACTCTACTGGTGGAGTCGCCTTTCATGCTGCACCTGGCTGGAACCAGCGCGTGGCAACGTTTCGCAGTGCTGAGCCTCGGCCTCGGTGTGATGCTCTTCAGCATGGTGATTCTGCTGCGACGGCGCAGGTATATTTCTCGCCCGCGTGCATGCATTGCGGCGCTGGAAACGGGTTACGTTGCCAACGCAGTCCTTTGCCTGGTGGTCTACAGCGAGGCCACCGGTGCATTGAGCTCACGGTCAGGATGGCTGGTGACGATGATCCTGATCTGGCCGATTTCGCTGGAACTCGCATGGATCCTCTTCGGCAGCATTACAGCTTCACAAGCTGTTCAGGCGCGTAAGGTTTGAGCGGTCTCGCTTCTGGTACTGGGATCGTTTGCCACGTTCGTCCGCTGCGCGATTGCCCGGCAAACTATAGATTGAACAACTCGCGGAGGCGGCGAGTCTGGGACCGGCTCACCGGGATTTCCGTCTGCTTCTTGTCATTCATGCGGAGCTGGTAGCTGGACTTGAACCATGGCACCACTTCGCGGATGTGGTTGATGTTCACGACAAAGCCGCGGTGGGCGCGCCAGAACAGTGCCGGGTCGAGCAGGTCGAGCAGTTCCTCGAGCGTGCGGCATTTCGATTGGCCTTCAAAGCTCTGTGTGACCACGCGGATGACACCTTCGTCGATGGCGGCGTAGCAGATTTCGGCTTGGTCAACCAGCAGAAGCCGGCTCTGCGCCTGCACGATGAGCTTGGCGGGCTGGTGCGCGGGTTGGGGCCGGTTGAGCAGCCTGAGAAGGGTGTCGATCTGGCTGTCCGGTGCTGCCGGCGGAGGACCGCCGGCGATTCGCGTCTTCACTCGCTCGACCGCTTGTTCTACGCGCTCGCGATCGAATGGCTTCAACAGGTAGTCCACTGCGTTCACGTCGAAGGCCCGCACGGCGTACTGGTCATAAGCCGTGGCGAAGACGATGTGCGGCAGCGGTTCCTCTTCGGCACCGGGATGCTGGCGTGCGCGGTCTTCGCTGTGCTCTTTCAGGCGCTTGATCACGGCGAATCCATCGAGACCCGGCATTTGCACGTCAAGGAACACCAGGTCGGGCCGATGCTCCTCGATCAGATTCACGGCTTCGATGCCGTTCGTACCCTGCGCGAGGACTTCCACTCCGCCGACGGAGTCGAGAAGATACTTCAACTCATCGCGGGCCAACTGCTCGTCGTCAATGATGAGGGCGGAGAGGGTCATGCCGAAGGTTCATTGTAGGAAGCGGAGCGCTCTTGTGTCATCCCCGAAGGAGCAGCCGTGCCGGCGAAAACAGCAGATTCCCTGTTTGGAATGACAGAACGAGAAGCAAGAACAAGGACCAAAGGCATGAACCCGGCTGCATTCAGTCCCGCATGACGTGAAGCCGCGACGGCATGTGATCGGAGGCGAGCTCATGCCCGCACCGGGTGCAGAACTGATCGGTGGCGCGCACGGTACGGAAGCAATTGCCGCAGCTTGCGGTGAGCTGATAGTTGCACTGGGGGCAGAAGTGAAAGTCACTCTGCACCATGGTGCCGCAGGCAGCGCAGCGGGCCACCAGGGGCTGGCGCAGGAGGAAGTACAGCACCGCTCCAATGCCGCCCGGCATGACGAAGCAGATCAGCATCCAGAACCGCGCGCTCATCGAACGCCGTGGCGCATCCTTGCTGACGTAGCCAATCATCAGGAAGTAGAGTGCCGCCAGCACGCCCCACGAAACGTTGAAATAGATGCGGAACCCGATGGGTGGGCGCGTGTGATGGTGCTGCTGCGGAAGCACCATCCAGAAGTAATATTCCACGGCCACAAAGGCCGCGATGGCAATGAGGATGGACCACAGCGGAATCAGCCGCGCATCGTCTTCTCCGCCGATTTTGTCTAATTTGTCCAGTTCCCGCATTATCAACTCACAAGCTCCAGAGTCTCACAGTGTATTCCGAGGACCAATTCTATAAACAGCTTCCGTATAGAGATGGACGGAAGC
>Ga0070684_100000749_pt1 | contig 22484 bp, 15 predicted proteins | sample KBSC723LmetaG_FD_65653 | JGI IMG/M metagenome (GOLD analysis project Ga0070684, IMG submission 65653) | Corn rhizosphere microbial communities from Kellogg Biological Station, Michigan, USA - KBS C7.2-3L metaG | ecosystem: Host-associated > Plants > Roots > Rhizosphere ...
TGCTGGTTCCCTTGTTCTTCCCGTTCTGAGTCGATTCGTTGTTGGAAGTGGTTTCAAGACCTGACCGCGCCGAGATCGCGGAGGATCTCACGCAGAGATCGCAGAGGATCTCGCGCCACCTCATCCAGCGATCGCAGCCGAACAGTAACATCGTCGCGTTAAGATCGGGCGATGCGTCACATTCTCGCGAAGCGCCACGTCTCCGAGCTGACGGCCTTCGCCACCTCCAACGTCCTCATTGCCTTCGACTACGATGGAACGCTCGCGCCGATCTCTTCCGTTCCCGAACGCGCGCCGATGCGCGCAAAGACGCGTCGACTGCTCCGCGCCGTCTCGGAACGCTATCCCTGTGTAGTCATTTCCGGACGCGCTCGCTCTGATCTCGCCAGGTGGCTCTCCGGTGTGCCGGTATGGCATCTCGCCGGTAATCACGGTCTCGAGCCGTGGGCAGAGGATGCGCGGTACGTGGCCCGTGTGAATCGATGGGAGCGGCAGCTCGCCGGGCGGCTCGAGCAATATCCGGGCGTGACGATCGAGAACAAGACTTACTCGATCACCATTCACTATCGTCACGCGCGGCCGCGCCGGCCCGCGGTCGTCGCGATTCAGAATGCGCTGCGCGCCCTTCGGGGGGCCCGGCTCATCCGTGGAAAAGAGGCGGTGAGCGTATTGCCTCGCGACAGCGTCGGCAAGGGAGACGCGCTTCAGCGCGCCCGCCGCCTGCTCCACTGTGACGTCGCCATCTTCGTCGGCGACGACGACACGGATGAGGAGGCGTTCAACGGCGGTCCGCCAGGAGTGGTGCTCGGGATACGGGTTGGCCCACGCCGCCGCTCGCGTGCCCGGTATCACCTCACGGATCAAATGGAGATCGACACTTTCCTGAACACCCTCATCAAGCTCAGGCCAGCGCCGTCGCGGGCGCGGCATTGACTACGCTATCTAATTGCGCGGCACGGTTGGCGCTCAAACTGACTCAGCCGTGCCCGAGACGAGCACGCCTCTGCTGTTGGCCTCTCGATAGCATGCGGTATGGACCCATTGCGGCCGTCGGTCTCGCGCGAGACGCGCCTGCTGCTGACGATAATCGTCATCTCGGTCGCGCTGTTATGGGTGCTCGCGCGAATTCGATTTCCGGGCAAAGCGGCGTCGCCCAGTCCTGTGTCGCCGGTTCTTGCTCAGCTTGCGCCGCCGTCGGCGTTCGAAGACATTACGTCTACCGTCGCGCAGCTTACGCCGCACATCAGTGAGCTGATTTCTGTCATCGCCGTGTCGGCCGAGACCGCTGCAGGACCACGGTCTACCACGGCGCAGGCGCTTCAAGTCCGCGACGGTCTGGCGATCGCGCTGACCGGTGAGCGGGTTGAGCCTCGCTCGACCGATGGCGCATCGATTGAAATCACGGCTCGGGATCCAGCGACCGGACTGACGTTGCTTCGAGTGCCAGCAGAAGACGCCGCAGCGCCGGAGGTCTGGTCCTCGCGCGGACTGCAATACCCGCGTTTCCTCATTGCCTCTGATGTATCAACGGGAAATCTGTCGTTGAGGCCGGTGTTCATCGGATCGCTCAACTCGATTGCGAGCCCGCGGTGGGCAGGATCGCTCTGGGCGGTTCCGGACGGGGCAGGTCTTCGCGCGGGTACGTTTCTGTTCACCGTCGCCGGAGAACTCGCCGGCGTCACCATCAATCACGCCGATCACGTCGCGATTGTTCCTGGCGAACTCCTGATGAATTCGGTCGATCGCCTGTCGCGGCAGCCACACCCGAATCACGCCTCGCTTGGCGCTGAAGTTCAAGCGCTCACGCCTGCCCTGGCCGCGGCGCTGCAGGCGCAGAACGGCGTCGTCGTGACGTGGGTCGATCCCGCGGGCCCTGCAGCGGGACTTCTGTCCGCGATGGACGTCATCGCCCGCGTCAACGGCAATGCGGTGAGCACGCCAGATCAGTGGGACGATCAGGTGCTTGCCCTCGCGGATGGCAGCGCGGTTGCGCTCGATGTGCAACGACAAGGCAAGGCCCAACAGATCCAGGTCACCGCGCGCCCCACGAATGGCGCCGCGGACGATCCGGTTCTTGGTCTCACGCTCCGGCCGCTCCCGCGAGTTGGGGTTGAAGTGCTCCACGTCGTCCCGCGCTCGGCGGCCGCGGGCGCGGGAATACGCGCCGGTGACATCATCACGAAGGCCGGCAGTGTCGATGCTCCATCCTCCGGCCAGATTTCACGGCTGTTCTCGGAGAACGAAACGCTCGTCTTCGCGGTGACGCGCGATCAGGATCATCGAGTGCTGGCGATCGAGAAGGCACGGTGATGCTCGACACGAACATCACTCCGGACGAGATCTCGACGGTTCGAGTCCCCTCTGACCAGCCGCGCTGGCGATCGAGGATTCAGCTCGCGCGCGGACTTGCGCCGACGCCACGGCCCTGGCTTCTGCTGCTGCTGACAGGAGTCGCGTTCGGTCCGTTCGGTCTCGGCATCCTCTCGGAGAACGTCCTCAACGTGCTCGATCCGGCGGTCGCCGCTGCACTGGCGACGCTGGGCGCCTTCGTCGGCATGGAAATCGACGTCCGCCACTTACGCGGCAATTCGTCGGTCGCGGCGGGCAGCCTCGGTGCCTTTGTCACGCTCCTGACAGTTGCGGCAGGCATGCTCGCCGTCTCTGCGCTCTCGGACTCCGCGGTGGCGATGCCATGGCTGCTGGCGGGGTTGCTCGGGCTCTGCGCCGCTTCATCGGCGACGCCATCACGTCCTCCGACGACCGAGACGACTGACATCGGCGGAGCTGAAGACCTCTTGCCTATTGTGCTGGGCCTGCCGGCGCTGGCCATCATGCGATCTCAAACGCCGACCGAAACAGCCACGTTGACGTTCGGATTCACGCTCGTCGCAATTGCCGTCGCCGTCGCCTGCTGGCTGCTGGTGTCGCGAACATCGTCGGTCACCGAGGAACGCGTGTTCGCGATTGGCGGACTGCTGCTGCTTGGCGGCGCCGCGGCTTACCTGTCGCTGTCGTCGCTGTTTGCCGGCTTTACTGCCGGCGTTCTCTGGCGAGCCGCGGGTCCCGCTGTGCGCGACCGCATTGTTCAGGATCTCGGCTATCTCCAGCGACCCGTCGTCGGACTGCTGTTGCTGGTCGCTGGCGCGAGGCTTCACGTTTCCGTGGCGTTGATCGGTTTCATCGCTTTCTACGCGCTCTTCAGAATCGCCGGCAAGCTGACCGGCAGCCTGCTCGCTCGCCGCCTCATCGGCGGAGATGCGCTGACCGATTCTTCTCCTCTGTCACCTGGAATCATCGGTGTGGCCCTGGCGCTCAATGTCGTTCAAGTGCGAGAGCACGACGACATCGCCACCACGTTGTTCACGATTGTCGTCGTCGGGTCTTTTCTGGCTGACGTCGCGTCGTTTCTGATTCGAGAGCCGAGACAAACGCTATGAGCCGCCTCATCGCCGTCGCGCTACTCGTTGCCGCGGTCGTCGGCGTCCGTCTCCTCGGACCGGTTGCCGCCGTCCAGCCTTCGACGACGGCGCTTGCCCTCGGACTGACGCTGATTTTGGCGCTCGTCACCGGCGAATTCCTCCGCCACTTCCGCCTTCCGCGGCTCACGGGCTACCTGCTGTTCGGCGTGTTGATTGGGCCATACATCGGCAACGTCATCACCGGACGAATGGCAGGGCAGCTTCACACCATCAACGGAATCGCAACTTCGCTCATCGCGCTGATCGCCGGACTGACCTTGAACTTCGAGCGAATCGCGCATCGCATCGCCGGCGTCACCCGCATGCTGGCGGCGATTCTTTCGGTCGCCATGCTCGGACTCTTCGCGGTTGCGTGGCTGCTGTGGCCATGGCTGCCGATCGCGCCCGAGGCGTCCGGTCTGGTAAAGGTTGCGATGGTGGCGCTTGTCACGATCGTAACGATCAGCTTCTCGCCGACGATGGCCGCGGCGGTGATTGCGGAGACGGGTGCGCGAGGGCGGCTCAGCGATCTGGTGCTGGCGATCGTCGTGCTCGCCGATTTCATCGCGTTCGTTCTTTTCTCGTTTGCGATGCAGCTGGCTCGAGGCGTGCTGACCGAAGGCCCGGCATCGGACGTCAATCTGCTCGCACAGCTCGCATGGGAGATCGGCGGCGCGGCAGCATTCGGCTGTCTCGTCGGCGCGCTGTTTGCGCTCTATCTCCGCTACTGGGGCCGCGACGTCACCCTGGTGCTGCTCGGCGTGTGCGCACTCCTCAGCCAGGTCGGCGCGTCGCAGCGATTCGAGCCGCTGGTCGCCTCGATGGCGGCGGGCCTCGTCATTCAGAACGTGGCGGTTCCCCAGGGCGACGCGTTGAAGGTTGCGATCCAGCGGGGCGCGCTCCCGGTGCTCGTCGTGTTCTTCGTCTCGGTTGGCACCTCATTGCGCCTCGACGCACTCGCCGCGACCGGGGTCGTCGCGATCGGCCTGGCCGCCGTTCGTCTCGCTCTGATCCGATCTGGCGCGGCAGTCGGACTGGCGGTGTCCGGGATCGATCGTCAGGCTGGCGGGTATGTCTGGACCGGGTTGGTATCGCAGGCCGGAATCACGGTCGGCCTGGCATCGGTGCTGGCGGCGGAATTTCCGACCTGGGGCGCGCAAATTCAAATCCTGCTCATCTCCCTGATCGCGATCGACGAGTTGATCGGTCCGGCGCTCTTCCGCCTCGGACTGGCTCGCTCCGGAGAGATCGACGGCCGAACGGCGCGGCCGTTGATCGTCGTCTCCAACCGGGAGCCGTATCTGCACAACTACGATCGAAACGGCGCGATTATCTGCACGCCGGCGACGGGCGGAGTCGCGGTCGCGCTCGACGCGTTGATGCGTGAACGACACGGGGTCTGGATTGCGTCAGGCGACGGCACTGCGGATCGCGCGCTCGTCGGTGCCGGCGACAAGCTGCCGGTGCCGCCCGATAACCCGTCGTATGAACTGAGACGACTCTGGATCGATCGGCGGGAGTACAACGCCTACTATGGCGGGTTTGCGAACGAAGGGTTGTGGCCGCTCTGCCATCTCGTCGATGTCCGCCCGAAGTTCCGCGGTGAAGACTGGGCCGCGTACGAATCAGTCAACGCGCGATTCGCCGCGGCCATCGACGAAGAGTTGCCGACGATCGAGACGCCTGTCTTCATCCAGGACTACCACCTCGCCCTCGTCGCCGGCGAACTACGGAGGCGTCGGCCGGCGGTCCGGACGGCTCTCTTCTGGCACATACCATGGCCCTATCCGGATCGTCTACGCATCTGCCCCTGGCGGCGCGAGATCCTGTCGGGTCTTCTCGCGAACGATCTGCTGGCATTTCAACTCGAACGCGACCGACGGAATTTCGTTCTGGCGCTTCGCGAGGAGCTTGGGCTCGAGGTTGAGGCAGACGGAGAACGCGTCCGTCTCGGCGACCGGGTTGCCACGATCACCTCGGCACCGATCGGCGTCGACTACGACCGCATTCAATCGATCGGCGGCGATGGCGCGTATTTCCGTGAACAGGAACGTCTTCGACAGTTGTTCGGCCTGACCGCTCCGATCATCGGTCTGGGAGTCGATCGCCTCGACTACACCAAGGGGATTCCCGAACGGCTGGAGGCCCTCGACCGCCTCTTCACGACACACCCTGAGCTTCGCGGCCGGCTGACATTCCTGCAGATCGGCGTGCCATCACGATCGAGCCTCGAAAGCTACGGCGCCATCGAGGCGGAGATCTCGCAGATGGTCGACGAACTGAACGCGTTTCACGGGGTGAAGGGACTTCCGCCTCCGGTCCGCTACCATCGTGGGGCACTGGGCCTGTCCAGCCTGGTGGCCCTCTACCGTCTCGCGCACTTCTGTATCGTCAGCTCGCTGCACGACGGGATGAATCTCGTCGCCAAGGAGTTCGTCGCCGCGCGCGACGATGAAGATGGCGTCCTGGTGCTCAGCAGACTCGCCGGCGCCGCGCAGGAGCTGCAGGACGCGCTGCTCATCAACCCGTACGACGTCGACGCATTTGCCGCCGCGCTGACGAAGGCGGTGGAGATGTCGGTCGATGAACGCCGGGCGCGCATGCGCGCGATGCGCCGCGTTGTTGCCGGTCGCAATGTCTTCAGCTGGGCGTCAGACATCCTCGAAGGGCTCGAAAGCCTTTGGACGACGCCGCTCCGCTACGCGTCGCGCGCACCAGAAGATGCTCCCGTGTGATCGAATCACTCATCACTAATCACTCATCCTTGAATCCCTCATCGTTGAATCGCTGATCCTCGAATCTCTGAATCCGTGAATCCTCGAATCACTTCCACGTCCGGTCTGGCAGTTGCTCCAGAGACGGTTCGCCATCGAGACACGATTCAAAGATTCAGCGATTCAACGATTCAGCGATTCAACGATTCAAGGATCCGAGGATTAGAGATTCGAGGATGGGGATTCGAGATTAGTGATTAGTGATGAGTGATTAGTGACGAGTGATTCATTGGTAGATCACCACCGAGGGCGATGGTGTCAGTGAAAGGACCTGTGATGGCTGAAACAGGTTGGTGTCCTGAATGTAGAACAGCTTGAAGCCGCTGAAGGCGAACGCGCCTTGGTGAAGCACCATCGAGTAGGTGTGGCGTTTCAGGGCCTGACCGCCAAAGCCATCCGCCACCAGCACGACGTCGAGCGCGTCGCTCGTCCAGATGCGTTCCTTGTCGGGCAGCATCGCCATCGTGAACTGATGCACCATGAGCACCTTGCGCGGAAGCCGGTACCGTTCCTGGGTGTACTCGAGGATGTCGATCGCGTCGTTGACCTCGTCGGCGCTCATCGTTCCGATCCGCTGCCCGGGTACGCCGCCGTCTCCCATCGAGAACTCCGGATCGAGCGCGAGGTACACGTCAGGCTGTTGAAGGTACGGCGCGAGATAGGACAATTCGGAGAGCACGGTCGAGTGGCCGGTCTGCACGTCAAGAATCAGCTTGAAACCGGCGGCTCTCGCGGCGCGCAGCATCCGATCGATCACCGCGTAGCTTTCACGACGGCGATACCGGCCGTCTTTCCCTGGCTGCGGCTGACCGATGATCGTCACGAGCTCGTATGCGGGAATGACCGTCTTCTTGGTGACCGCCGCGTACTCAGCGGCCTGTTTCTTCAAGCCGTCCGCTAACGCCGCATCCTCGAGGCGGCCGAGAATTCCCATCCGCCCTGACCAGGGATTGCCATACCACGTGACGAGCACGCTCGAGTCGAGAACCGACGACTTGTCGGTGGTCGGCTTGTCCGGACTCGATCGTGCGGGAAGTGGAGGCGCAGGCGGTGGAGTGGGCGACGTCCCCGAACCCGCGGCGGCGATGACAGTCAGCGACAGCATCGCGACCAACGCGATGGAGACGGGAACCCGGCGCATCCATCAACGATGAGCGCAAGCTCCATGCCCGCGCCGGATGCGGGAGGTTCCTGCCTCGAAGTGGCAGAAAAGAGCACGCAGAAGGCAAAAACATCGCCGTCTGCGCAGTTCTTCGTAATTAATCAGGAACGCCGCTTCTCAAAAAGCGTCGTGAGATTACGAGGCCGTAATCCGTTCTTAACCGAGGCTGTCGCCCCTCGGACTCCCCTACACGCGCCCTCGCTCCCCGCTTCGACGGCTCGCTCCGGCCGCGTGGCTCGCTCGCATGCTCGCTCGCAGCTGTGACGGCGGATGAAGATTCAATGCTGTTGCTGCGGACGTTCGATCCCGAGCTTGCGCATGCGGAACTGGAGCGTGGAGCGCTTCATTCCGAGGCTTGCCGCGGCGCCATTCGGGCCCGCAATCACCCAGTTCGCCCGTTCGAGCGCGGTGATGATGTGGCGGCGGTCGGCATCCTCGAGCGTTCGCGGTTGAACCGACTCCACCGCTGCCGCCCGGCGGCCGTTCAACGCCGCCACCGGCACGTCGAGCGTCGACCCGGTCGTCAGGATGACGGCGCGTTCGATCAGGTTCTGCAGCTCGCGGATGTTCCCGGGCCAGTCGTACCGCGTCAACGTTTCCATCGTCTCGGTCGGGATGGTCTCGACGTTCTTCTTCATCCGCCGCGCAAACTGCTGCGCGAAGTGGCGCACGAGCATCGGGATGTCTTCGCGGCGCTCGCGAAGGGGCGGCACGACAATCGGAAATACGTTCAACCGGTAGAACAGGTCCTGGCGGAACTTCTGATCGTCGACCAGCACCGCGAGGTCGCGGTTGGTGGCGGCAATCAAACGCGCATCGGTGCGCAGCGTTCGAGTGCTGCCCAGCCGTTCGAATTCGCGTTCCTGCAGCACCCGCAGCAGCTTCGGCTGCAGCTCCAGTGGAATCTCTCCGACTTCGTCGAGAAACACCGTGCCGCGGTTGGCCAGCTCGAATCGCCCGATTCGCTGGCCGATCGCCCCGGTGAACGCGCCCTTCTCGTGGCCGAACAACTCGCTTTCGAGAAGCCCGGTCGGGATTGCCGCGCAGTTCAATTTCACGAACGCGTGGTCGACGCGGTTGCTCAGCTGATGAATGGCACGCGCCACCAGTTCCTTGCCCGATCCCGTCTCGCCTGAGATCAGAACCGTTGAATCGGTTGGCGCGACGGTCTGGATCTCACGCAGCACCCGGCTCAGCGCGTTGCTGCGCCCGATAATCTCTTCGAACTGATAGTCGCTGCGAATCTCGTCCTCGAGATACAGCTTCTCCCGCGCGAGCTGCGCGTTCAGCTCCTCGATCTGTTCGTACGACACGGCATTGCGTACGGCAATCGCGATCTGTCCCGCAACCCGAGTGAGCAACGGGAACTGATCGACCGAAAACGCATCGTCGCGAAGCGCTCCCAGATTCAGCGTTCCGATCGTGCCGTGTGCGGTGGCAAGAGGAACGGCACACGCGGAGTTAATTCCGCGCGCGCGAATGAAGGCGCTCTCAGGGAAGCTATCGAGATCGTCGGGCGAGAAGATGCGCGGTTTCCCCGTCTTGAACACGTATCCTGACGCGGATCCGTCGAGCGTGCTTTCCGAGACCATCGGCACGTTGGACCGCTCGCAGAAGTCGCTCGGCGCGTCGCACACATGATGACGAAGCACGCCGGCCGCCGGATCGTACAGGCTCAGCGCCGCGACATCCGCGCTGACGCAACGCCGCAGCGCAGGCGCTACGGCACGGAAGAGCTCGCGCGTGTCGAGGTGCGTGACGACCGCGTTGGTCACATCGAGCAGCAGGTCGAGCTGATCGCGCTCGCGCTGCAGAACCAATAGAAGATCGGTGAGCTCGGCGTTCGACGCCAGTACGGTGGCGACGTCGACGATTCGCGTAGCACGCTCATCGAACACATCGAACTCATCACTGACAGTTTTCATAACGCTCCGGAATCGGAAGAGCTGATCAGAGCCGGGTGGCGGAACGCCCGGCCCGATTGTGAAGGCAGGCTCCGCTGAACGAATGACCCCACCTGTCTAAGACGTAATCCACCGGTGAAAGGTGCCAACCCGCTGGCAGGCTGCCAACATGCCAACGCGCAGCACGTTGGCACTTCCCGTTCTAACCCACCAGGCTCTCGACTGCAAGTTCCACCGCTCGTTGACGTTATCGATTGGTCTGCCGGTCCGGCACTGCCGGGCACGATCGTGGCTGTAAGCCTGGATGTCGAATTCAAGTCGACGCGAACGTCTATCAAATGACAGGTGATTTTGATGTTTCGAATCACGACACACGGGGTGGATGGCGAGCTGGTGCTGACGCTGGAAGGGTATCTGACCGGTGATTGGGTCGCCGAACTCGCAATCTGCTGGGACCAGATCGTCACCTCCGCGCCTGGCGCGCTGATCAAGATCGATCTCACTGGCGTCTGGCGCGTGGATGCGGCGGGGCGCGAATTACTGGAGGCGCTTCATCGCGCCGGCGCGCGCCTCGTGGCCAAGGGATGCGTGATGCCCGTGCTGATTCGCGAGATTGCTGAGGCGGCACGGAATGAACTCTGGCTCGGAAATCGAGGGACGGACGATCTCTCACAGCGGAGCGCGTAGGCGGGAAGAAGGAGTGGACGGTGTTCAGACTCATACGTATCTCATTCATATTGGCTCTCGCGGCGACGGCGTCCTGCACGCTCGGGAAAAACTATGCACGACCCGACGTACAGACGCCGTCCACATATCGAGGCGCCTCGGGTCAACCATCCGCCGCATCGCTCGCTGATCTTCAATGGTTCGAGCTGTTCCGCGACGACACGCTGGTTGGCCTCGTGAAGACGGCGCTTCAAGAGAACTTCGAACTGCGTATCGCGGCGCAGCGTGTTCTGCAGGCGCGCGCGGCGTATGGGATCACCCGTGCGGGACAGTGGCCGTCGGTCGATGCATCGGCGGATCTCATCGCGGCGCGCTCGTCACAAGTCGGCGCCAACGCCGGCATTCCAGCGGGAACTGACACCGACGTCAGCTACGCGCAGGCCGGCTTCAGCTTCTCATGGGAACTGGACGTCTGGGGAAGGCTGCGGCGCCTGAGCGAAGCGGGACGGGCGCAGTATCTCGCGACGGAAGAGGCTCGCCGGGGCGTCATCACGACGCTGGTCGCTGACGTCGGGCAGACCTACCTCGCGCTGCGCGCGTTGGATCTCGAGCTCGAGATTGCGAAGCGCACGCGTGACGCCGCGAACGACAACCTGCGGCTCGTTGAAGCGCGCCGCGCGAGCGGCGTGGCGAGCGGACTCGATGTGCGCCAGGCCGAACAGCTGCTGTACACGGCGACCGGGCAGATTGCCAGCATCGAGCGCGAGAGTGCACTGGCGGAGAACGCACTCAGCCTGTTGCTGGGACATGCACCCGAGGACATCCCACGCGGGCGAGCGCTCGAGTCATTCCAGGTGCCAACGGTGCCGGCCGGTCTGCCGTCTGCGTTGCTCGAGCGTCGGCCCGACATTCGCGAGGCCGAGCAGCAACTAATCTCGGCCAACGCGCAAATCGGCGCAGCCAAAGCGGACTACTTTCCGCGCATCAGCCTGACGGGCTTCTTCGGCGCGCAGAGCCGGCAGCTGTCGGACCTGTTGAGCGGACCGGCGGTCCTGGCAAGCGCAGGGCTTGGCGCCGCGGTGCCAGTGTTCAATGCGGGGCGCACGCGCAACAACGTCAAGCTCGCCGAGGCGATCCACGGCGAAGCGCTCGTGAACTACCAGCGCGTGATCTACTCCGCGTTCCGCGATGTCTCGGACGGTCTCGCGTCTTACTCGAAGACCACCGAGCAGCGCACGCAGCAAGAGCGGCTGGTCGAAGCGCTGACCGCCTCATCGCAGCTGGCGACGCAGCGGTATCAGGGAGGACTCGACAGCTACCTGCCAGTCCTCGATGCACAGCGAAATCTCTTTCAGGGTGAGCTCGATCTCGCACGGTTGCGGCAGCAGGAGTTGTCATCACTCGTGCAGTTGTATCGGGCCCTTGGCGGTGGATGGACGAAAGACAGCTAAGAGAACGACCTACTACAGAGCAGGGTACGCGTCGGCGCAGGAGAAAAAGCAAATGGCGAAGCGAATGATTGTCATGGTGGCCCTGATGGCCGCCTTCATAGCGGGTCTGGGCTTCATCAAGTTCAAGCAGTTCCAGGCCATGGCCGAGCAGTTTGCGGCGATGCAGCCGCCACCCGATGCGGTGACGACGGTTGTCGCCGCCGAGGAAGAGTGGCCGAACACGCTCAACGCGATCGGCACGGTCGCGGCCGTGCAGGGTGTGACGGTCAGCGCCGACCTTCCCGGCGTCGTCGATCGCATCGCGTTCGACTCTGGAAAGAGCGTCGAAAAGGGCGACGTGCTCGTGCAGCTCGACACGCGGCAGGAGCAGGCGCAGCTGGCCGGTGCGCAATCCGCGCTGGAACTCGCACGTTTGAATCACGAGCGGATGGAAGGGCTGGTCAAACAGGACGCCGTCTCGCGTGCGGAGTACGACGCGGCGCAGGCGACCTACAAGCAGGCCGACGCCAGGATCGGCGAGATTCGCGCGACGATCGAGCGAAAGACGATCCGCGCACCCTTCTCAGGCGTGCTCGGCATCCGTCAGGTCAACCTTGGACAGTACCTGACCGGCGGCGATCCGGTGGTTCCGCTCCAGTCGTTGAATCCGATCTACGTGAACTTTGCCGTCCCTCAGCAGGACGCAAGCGAGATGCGGATCGGACGGACGGTTCACATCACCGTCGGCGAACTCGGTAGTGGCGAATTCACCGGGCGCGTGAGCGCGGTCGATTCCGTGGTCGATCAGACGACACGGAACGTACAGGTGCAGGCGACGCTGGCGAACCCCGGTGGCAAGCTGCGTCCGGGAATGTTCGTCCAGGCGCAAGTGATGCTGGGCGCGGCGCGCAAGGTCATCGCGCTCCCGGCGTCGGCGATCAACTACGCGCCATATGGCGACTCCGTGTTCGTCGTGTCGGAGCTGAAGAACCCGCAAGGGCAGGCCTATCGCGGCGTGCGACAGCAGGTCGTCAAGCTGGGCGGAGCACGCGGCGATCAGATTGCGGTGCTCTCGGGCATCAATGTCGGTGAGGAGATCGTGTCGTCCGGCGTGTTCAAGCTGCGCAACAGCGCGCCGATTCAGGTGAACAACACCGTGCAGCCGGGCAACAGCAAAGCACCGGCGACGGAAGACAAGTAACAAGGGACAAGGGACAAGGCAAAGCGCCTGCGGCGCGAGCGAGGGGCCGGAGGGAAGCGCGGCGGAGCGGCGCCCCCGAGCGAGAGCGAGCGGGGGTGGGGCCCCGCGAGCAGTGAGAAAAGCAGACAGAGACCAACGGATAGAACAAGCCGAGAAGGAATTGTCACAATGCGGTTCACAGACCTTTTCATAAAGCGGCCGGTGCTGGCGATCGTCGTCAACCTGGTCATCCTGATCGCGGGTCTGCAGTCCATACGCGCGCTCAGTGTCAGGCAATATCCGCGCAGCGACATCGCCGTCATCAGGGTGTCGACGATTTACGTCGGCGCCAATGCGGATCTCGTACGCGGGTTCATCACGACGCCGCTCGAGCGGGTCATCGCCAGCGCCGATGGCATCGACTACATGGAGTCGTCCAGCGCCCAGGGAATCAGCGCCATCACAGTGCACCTGACGCTCAACTACGACACCAACGCGGCGTTGACCCAGATTCAGGCGAAGGTGGCGCAAGTGCGCAATCAGCTGCCGCCGGAAGCGGAAGCGCCGGTGATCGAGATGGAAACCGCCGACGCGCAGTTCGCCGCGATGTACCTCGGGTTCTCGTCGAACGATCTCGATCAGAATCAGATCACCGATTACCTGACGCGTGTCGTCCAGCCGAAGCTGAGCGCCGTCAGCGGCGTGCAGCGCGCCGACATCCTCGGCGATCGCACCTTCGCGATGCGAATCTGGCTCAAGCCGGAACGCATGGCCGCGCTCGGCATCTCGCCATCCGCCGTCCAGGACGCGCTGGCGCGAAACAACTATCTGTCGGCCCTGGGCAAGACGAAGGGATCGATGGTGTCGGTGAACCTCGTCGCCAACACCGATCTGCGCACGGCAGAAGAGTTCCGTCAGCTCGTCGTCAAGGAGGACAAAGGCGTCGTCGTCCGTCTCGGCGAAGTGGCCGACGTCGTGCTCGGCGCGGAGAACTACGACTCGGACGTCCGATTCAACGGCCAGGCCGCGACGTTCATGGGCGTGTGGGTGCTGCCCACGGCGAACACGCTGGACGTCATCAAGAAGGTGCGCCAGGAGATTCCCGGCATCCAGTCGCAGCTGCCGGCAGGCATGAAGGTCGGCATTCCCTACGACTCGACCGAGTATATCCAGGACGCGATCAACGAAGTGCTGAGGACGCTGACCGAAACGCTGCTCATCGTCATCGTCGTGATCTTCCTGTTCCTCGGATCGTTCCGGGCGCTGATTGTGCCGGTCGTCGCCATTCCCATCTCGCTCGTCGGTGCGGCGTTCCTGATGCTCGCAGCAGGCTTCACGATCAACCTGCTGACGTTGCTCGCCATCGTCTTGTCGGTTGGCCTTGTCGTCGACGATGCGATCGTGATGGTGGAGAACGTGGAGCGGCATCTGCACGGCGGAAAGAGTCCGTTCAACGCCGCGATTGAAGCCGCGCGCGAGCTGGTGGGTCCAATCATCGCGATGACGATCACGCTCGCGGCCGTTTACGCGCCGATCGGGATTCAAGGCGGCCTGACGGGTACGCTGTTCCGCGAATTCGCCTTCACCCTCGCGGCGGCGGTCGTCGTCTCCGGCGTGGTCGCATTGACGCTGTCGCCGATGATGGCCTCGAAGCTGCTGCGTGCCGGTGACAGCGAGCGCGGGTTCTCCGGCTGGATCAATCGTCGCTTCGACCGCGTTCGTAGCGTCTACCTCGCGCTGCTGACGAGGACGTTGCGGTATCGCCCTGTCGTGATCACGCTCTGGGCAATCGTCGCCCTGCTGATCGTGCCCTTCTACATGTTCTCGCAGCAGGAGCTCGCGCCTGCGGAGGACCAAGGGGTCGTATTCGGCGTCGTCCAGGCGTCAGCGAACGCAACCATTGATCAGACGACGCTGTTCTCGAAGCAGATTTACGACGTCTACCACGCGTTTCCAGAGGCGGCCAGCATTTTCCAGATCACATCTCCGAATGGTGGATTCGGCGGAATGGTGACGAAGCCCTGGAGCGAACGGACGAAGACGGCGCAGCAGCTCCTGATGGAGTCGATGGGGCCGCTCTCGAAGATTCCCGGCGTGCGCGTGATCCCGCTCACGCCGCCACCGCTGCCGGGCGGCGGCGACTTCCCGGTCGATCTCGTCATCGCGTCCTCCGCCGAGCCGGAGCAGCTGCGTGACCTCGCCGGCCAGCTCGTGCAGAAGGCGTTTGGCAGCGGCATGTTCATGTTCGCCGATGCGGATCTGAAGTTCGATCAGCCGCAGGCCGAAGTCGTCTTCGATCGCGACAAGCTGCGGTCACAGGGTGTGGACCTCGGGCAGGCTGGGCGCGACCTGTCGGCACTTGTTGGCGGCAACTACGTCAACCGCTTCAGTATCCAGGGACGCAGCTACAAGGTCATTCCGCAAGTGAAGCGGACGGGCCGGCTGACCCCGGATCAGTTATCGGACATGTATATCACCGGCGGATCAGGTCGGCTCGTGCCGCTGTCGACGTTTGCGACGCTGCGCACAACAACCGAACCGCGCGAGCTGAAGAAGTTCCAGCAGCTGAACGCGGTGCGGATCCAGGGAGTCATTCCGCCGCCCGTGCCGCTCGATCAGGCGCTGGGGTTCCTCGAGGAGGAAGCGCGCAAGATCATGCCGCAGGGATTCACCATCGACTACGCTGGCGAATCGCGGCAGCTCCGAACCGAAGGCAGGAAGTTCCTCGGAGTGTTCTTGCTCTCCGCAGTCCTCATCTACCTGGTGCTGGCGGCGCAGTTCGAGAGCTTCCGTGATCCGTTCATCATTCTGGCCGGATCGGTGCCGCTCGCATTGTCTGGAGCGTTACTGTTCTCGTTCCTCGGATTGACCACGTTGAACATTTACAGTCAGGTCGGGCTCATCACACTGGTCGGCCTGGTAGCAAAGAACGGTATCCTGATCGTGCAGTTCGCGAATCATCTGCAGGAAACCGGATTGACCAAGCTCGCGGCGGTTGTCGAGGCGGCCGGCACACGCCTGCGGCCGATCCTGATGACGACCGCGGCAACGGTTGTCGGCCATACGCCGCTGATTCTCGCCACTGGCCCGGGCGCAGGCGCGCGGAACAGCATCGGCATCATGCTGGTCAGCGGCATGATTATCGGCACGCTGTTCACGCTGTTCGTGGTGCCGTCCATCTATGTGCTGGTCGCCCGGGCGCACGTGGCGATTCCGGTCACAGAGGAGGAACGGACGACCCGGCGGGCGCGTGACCTTGCGGAAGCGGCGTCTTAATCACTCCCGTACACGCGCGCTCGCGGGGCGCTACGATCCCCGCTCCGCGCGCGTGGCTCATTTCGCTGCGCCGCTATTTTCACCTCCTGCAGATTCACGAGGTAGCTTTCCGTCAGTCAAGGGGAATACCGATGGCGACCACCAACAGCGAGCGGCACTATCTTCCGGCGGCGGGGCGCGATGCGTTGCTGCCGCTCTATGATCCGTTCACCAAACTGTTCGGAATCGATCGCCTGCGCATGTCACTGCTGGATCAGGCCGGTCTTCAACCTCACCATCAGGTTCTTGACGTTGGATGTGGCACAGGTAGCCTGGCGGTTCTAATCAAACGTCTCTATCCCACCGTTGAAGTGATCGGCGCGGATCCGGATCCGAAGGCGCTGGCGCGTGGAGAGCGGAAGGCTCGCCGCGCGTCGGTCTCGGTTCGCTTCGATCGGGGCTTCGCCGATTCACTTCCCTACCCCGGCGGTACGTTCGATCGGGTGTTCTCGTCGTTGATGTTCCATCATCTCGAGCGCGGCAACAAAGAGCGGTCGCTCCGCGAGATTCGCCGCGTCCTGAGGCCAGGGGGGCGTCTCGAGTTCCTCGATATCGCCAACCCAACCACGCACTCTCACGGTCTGTTTGGTCGACTCATCCACTCGCCGCATCAGCTGAAGGACAATTCTGAAGACCGCATTGTCGAACTGATGAGGGCGGCTGGGTTCGAGCAGGCAACGAAACTGGACGAGCGAATCCTATTGTTCGGACGAGTCGCGTTCCTTCAAGCAAAGGCCAACTCGAGGGGCTAGTGCTGACGACATTTCGGCTGATGACGCCAAAATGGCTCAACCGCCGGAGTGTTTTGGGACGACTCAGCAGCGATAGGCGCGGCAAATGCGTGTCTCACCGTGGTATCCGACTTGCGTTAGACCAAGGTGACGCCTTGGGCGTCTTAACCTTTAAATCCCTAACCGCTTACCGGAAGGTGCCACGTGGGCTTGAAGAACTCTGCGCGTCTGTCTACTGCTGTGCTTGCTCTGACCTTGTCGCTGGGCCCGATAGGCGCCCAGTTCGCGTTTGCCGGACCACAAACGAAAGCGGTCGCCACACCCTCAGTTCACATCGACAACTTCGGCCGCATCGACGCCAACTACTATCGCGGCGCGCAGCCGGAGGGACGCGACTACACCGATCTCGCCGCCTTGGGCATCAAGACGGTGATCAATCTCACGAGCGACGATGCGTCGGCGGATGAGCAGGGTATGGTCGAGCACGCCGGCATGAAGTATCTGCAGATTCCGATGACCACGCATGCCGTGCCGACCATTGCGCAGCTTGCCGAGTTCTTCAAGGTCGTCAACGATCCCGCGAGCCAGCCGGTGTACGTGCACTGCGTCGGCGGCAAGCACCGCACCGGGGTCATGACGGCGGCGTATCGGATCAACCATGACGGATGGACTGCGGACCAGGCGTTCAAGGAGATGAAGCAGTTCAAGTTCGGCGCTGATTTCCTCCACGCCGAGTTCAAGCAGTGGGTCTACGGTTATCCTGCGGCACTCCGCACCGCGGCGGCCGCGGTGGCCACTGAAGCAGCGCCTCTGGCGAAGGTGGGCGGGCAGCAGTGAATCACTTATCACTGATCACTAATCGTTGAATCACTAATCGTTGAATCACTAATCGTTGAATCGTTGAATCGCTTGATACCGTATCGCCGATAATCGTTCGAGCGAGTGCCGTATCGACAATGACCGATGGCTGCTGGCGAGCGCTCTGTCATGGAATGTGGCTGGGATTCGTGGAGCGCACGGCGTGGACTACTGATGATTCGATGCCGCGATCTCGATCATCATTCGACGACGTTCACTGTCACGCTGGCACTCTTTCGAAAAAACAGGAGAAACGTGAGAAACGGGAGACAATGTTTGCTCTCGTTTCTCCCGTTTCTCTTGTTTGCTCTTAAGAGTCGCTGTCGTTGATTGGGCGCTCGTTCAGCTGACGCGCTTCTTCCTCAAATTCTGGAACACAAACGTCCCCAGGTTCGTGGACGTGACGATATCGGGCATCCCATCGCCGTTCATGTCGGTGATGACGATGTGCGAGCCGACGCCTGAGCGATTGTGCACGAGCTCGGGCACGAACTCGGCGCCGCCGGGCGCTTGCTTATTGCGCACGAGCCGGTAGAGATAGAGCACGGGCTCTCCCCATGGATCCGGATCGGTATAGCCGAAGTGCGACATGTAGCGCTTCCCGGTCACCATGTCCATCAGTCCGTCGCCATCCATATCGGCGAAGGCCGTGGCGTGCGGTTCAGTGAAGATCACGTCGCCCGCATTCTTCGTCGTGAAGTCCCCCATGATCATGTGTTCGACGAAACTGATCTTGCTGCCCTCACGCTTCTGCTCGTACCACGCGAGACCGAAGCCGTGCCCTTCCATTGCCGTGACGATGTCGTTCAGCTTGTCGCCGTTGACGTCGTTGACGGCGATCTCGGCGCCGCCGGCGCCGCCCTGCGACGCGCCCCACCGTCCAAACGCCTGCGGGTGCATCGTCCAGACGCCGGTGGTCCCCGGCGGCGGCTGCTCCCACCAGCCGTAGCAGTTGATGTAGTCCATCCGTCCGTCGCCGTTGATATCGCCGACGCCAAGACCGTGGCCGATGTTCACGCCCCAGGGGCCCGGCTCCGAGATCGTTTTCGTGATCCATGTGCCGGTCGGATTTGCCGGATCCGGATGCGAGTATCGAAGCGTGTTGTTGCCGGCGTGGATGATGTCCGGCTTGCCGTCGCCGTCGATGTCTTTCATCAACGTTTCTTCATTGCCGACCGGCTGAAGCACGACGTACTTGGCCCACAGACGTGACGCATTCTGCGGATTGACGTACAGCGTGCCGGTGCCGTTGCCAGCGTTGCCGCTCATCACGAGCAGATCGATCCAGCCATCGCCGGTAAAGTCGTAGGCGAGACTGACCATCGACGGGATTGGATACTCGGCGGTCGGATTGAACGACTTGGGCGTGTAGATCTGTTTCGCGATCTTGTAGTCGGGTCCGAGATACAAGTACGGGCCCGCGGCGACGTCCATGATGCCGTCGTGATTGAAATCGCCGGCGGCCGCCGTCCACGAGTAGTAGTGAGGATCGACGGCGATGGCCTTGAAGTTCTTGCCGGTCTCGACCGGTCCCCACGTCCGCGCGAGCAGATCCTTGTACATCAGGTCCTTCACGCGCAGCTCGCCGGTGCCGCCGACGTAGAGTCCGATCTGACCGTAACCGTCGGCGTCGGATTCCGGAATCCCACCTTGCGCTGGTCCACCACGACCGAGTGAACCGCCGTTGAACTTCGGCCGCACGCTGTTTTCCGTGAGGAGAATTTCGACCTCGTTGTAGCCGCCCGGAACGAACGCGCCTGTCGGGCGCTCGGCGAGATTCTTCGGCAGTTGCGCGGCAATCTCGGGAGGGATCGCAGGCGCGGGACCGCCGCCGCGGGTAGCACCCGGCTGAAGCGGGACGCCACCGGGCGCGCCGGCACCGCGTCCCGCCGCCGGGACAGCGCCCGCTGCGCCGCGTCCGGCGCCAGCTCCTCCTCCACCAACGCCTATCGCGGCGGCGAGAGGCTCGCGTTTCGTCTCCCTACCTTGCGCGTCGAGCGTCACGTCGTAGGACGCGAGGTCACCTTCGGTCAGCGACATGAGCACTCCCTTCATGCCTCCGTCCGGAGTCTTCGCCACACGCATCAGAATTCCGCCCTTACACCCGGCCGTGCATTTCACGCTGGCGTAGAGGCCGACATCCTGAAACGCTTTGCCGTCGAGGAGGAGCCAACCGCCGTTTGAATCTTTCGGCGTTCCCACGATTTCGCCGTTCTGGACCTTCCACTCGGCCTGACCGAGCGACTTGAAGGCGGTCAGATTAGTACCGGTGAAGCGGTAGTCGGCACGGAACGTCGGCCCCGCGCCGAGCACAGGCAGGATCAACATCGCCAACAATGCGGCAACCGCCACAACAGTTCGCTGACTCATCGTCTCCTCCATGGTCGCTGACACGGCATGCCTTCCGGTTGCCGCAGACGATAGCTCGAAACGGCTGCCACCGTATGAAATCTCTGGAATAGTGCCGCGAAGTGGTGAATTAATAGAGTGCTCACAACAGGTGTTTCGCAAGGAGACGGATATGAGCAGGAGAATGATGGGCATCATCAACGGCCTCGCGCTTGTTCTGCTGATGCCGGTCGTGGCGGCCAGTCAGGACCCTCAGACCAGTCAACCCACTCAGGCCAGCCAGCCGGCGGAACGCAGCCGGACGCAAGGACTGAAAGAGACCGAACGCTTTATCAAATCGGGTGCGGCTATAACCCAAAAGCTGGCGACCGCCAACACGCAGACGCAAAGCACCCTGGATGCGTACAACGCCCTCGTGACCCAGCCTTCAAAAGACATGAAGGGAGATTACAAACGTTTGATGAAGGCCAAAGACGCGATGGATGGCAAGGTTGCGGACGCTCGCGCGAAGCTTGGCGAGATGCAGAAAATGGGCGATGCCTACTTCAGCGGCCGTGCGGAATCCATCAAGGGGATTCAGGACAAGGATCTTCAGAGCCGTGCACAATTGCGGCTGCAGGACAATCAGAAGGCATTCGCAGGCGTGCTGGATGGGCTCCAGCAAGCCGGCGCCGCGGTCGACCCGATCCGACAGCAACTGGACGATCAGATCACCTATCTTGGCAGCGACCTGTCGCCGTCGGGAACCGCGTCACTGAGACCCAATGCAGAGAAACTGAATCAACAAGGCCATGAAGCCTTTTCCAAGATCGATGAAGCGGTGAAACGAGCGGATCTCTATTTTCAGAGTCTGAAGCCAACCGAATCTTAAGACGCACATCAACGAGCCACGACATCCCTGACTGCCGATCGTATGTAGGGCGCGGGCGATTGAGCCGTCGGCCCGAAGTGCGGGAGTTCGCTCGTCGTGGGCGAGCGCAAATGTAAGCGCGATCGGTAGGAAGAACATCGCCGAATCGCTGAGGTCGCGGCACCGACTAGTCCCGTCGAAATCGCGGCCTCCCGCGAGTTCTCGTGACACCCTCGTCCGGCAGCGATCGACTTCAACCAGCGCAGCGTCCGCGCTCCTGAACCACAGAATTTCCTTAGCAATTCATCCACTAATTGCTGTGAGTGCCCCGTGATCGGGACACCGTTCAGGCGCCGAAATTGCTGATGTCGCCTTGCGTTCGTGAATTCACTCGACGCTCAGAACAGATGCAAAGCAAGGAGACGAGAATGAGCAGGAGAATTACCGCCATCAACTGCCTCGTGCTTATCGCTGTGCTCGTCCCGGTCGTAGCCGCCAGCCAAGCCACTCAGCCGACTCAGCCGGCTCCGTCGGCAGAACGAAGCCGCACGCAGGGACTGAAAGAGACAGATCGCTTTGTCAAATCTGGCGCCGCGATCTCGGACAAGGTGGGGGCAGCCAAGACGCAGGCAAGTACGACTCTCGACGCGTATAACGCGCTTGTGACCCAACCTTCCAAAGACATGAAAGGCGACTACAAACGTCTCATGAAGGCCAGAGACTCGATGAACTCCAAAGTTGCGGACGCGCGCACGCAGCTGGATGAGATGCAGAAAATGGGAGATACGTATTTCAGTGGCCGCGCGGAAAGTGTGAAAGCCATTCAGGACGCGTCCCTCCAGGGCCGTGCGAAGCAGCGGCTGCTCGACAATCAGAAAGCATTCGCAGACGTGGTCTCCGGTCTGCACGCAGCGGGTCAGGCGCTGGAACCGTTCCGGAAGCAGCTCGATGACCAGATCACCTACCTTGGCAGCGATCTGTCACCATCGGGAACGGCGTCACTGAAGCCCAATGCCGAAAAACTCAACAAACAAGGCCAGGAAGCCTTCGCCAAGATCGATGAAGCGGTCAAAAAGGCGGATCAATACTTTCAGGGTCTGAAGGCAACCGATTCGTAACCATCTGGGTACAGTTACTCGAGCCGTCGGCCCGAGCCAAACAGAATGACTCGGGCCGACAAGTCAATATGTCGGAGAGGAACCTACTTCTTCTTGCTCGGTGAGTCGTCTGCCTTCAGATCGCCGAGCGCGTACTGCATGCCCGCGAGCAGGTGCTCCATCATCGGTTTGATCGCATAGATCCGCTCGTCGTGGCCGAGCGCCATGTAGAAGACGCGACCCTGACCGTCACGCTTAATCCAGCTCAGGCCGAAGTCGTGATCCGGACGCGGATTGCTCTCCTTCAGCCTGTCCATGAAGCTCATCTTGTCGTAGTTGATGCTGGTCAGCACGTGCACGTTCTCGCGAGAGAACGAGTTGATGCTGAAGGTGTAGGTCTCGTCGTAGACGTCGAAGTCCTGTCCGCCGGCAAACATCTTCGTCAACGGGCTGGCCTTGTCGTCGACCTTGACGACAATGTGCTGCGGGTTGAGCCAGTGGAACTTGAACCAGCCGCCGATCATGTTGTCCCAGTCAGGCCAGCTGCCGCGGCCGTTGTCGCGGCCCGCCGTGCCAACGTACTTGTTGTCGGCCGTCGCGACGGGGACGATGCCGTTCACGAACGCGGACTGCAGGACCTTGCCGGCGTTGCCCGGATCGAGTTGTTTGTACCAGGCAGCGCCGACCGCGTCCATGTCGGCCTTCGTCAG
>Ga0070684_100000752_pt1 | contig 22405 bp, 23 predicted proteins | sample KBSC723LmetaG_FD_65653 | JGI IMG/M metagenome (GOLD analysis project Ga0070684, IMG submission 65653) | Corn rhizosphere microbial communities from Kellogg Biological Station, Michigan, USA - KBS C7.2-3L metaG | ecosystem: Host-associated > Plants > Roots > Rhizosphere ...
CTGTCCGGCATGGCCACGATGGTAGCGACCGGCCCTGCTCACGGTGACGGTCGGCCCCGCCCAGCCTGCGCGGTACGCACGAAGCGGACGGTACTATCTCGACCGCATGAGCCGGACCTCCGACCTCGGCGCCGGCAAGGTGCCGGCAAACGCGCCAGAGGCCGCGCCGCGAATCCGCAGTCTGGTCTCGCAGTCGCTGACCTACGGGCTGGGCAGCGTGGCCAGCCGGGCGGTCGGCTTCTTCCTGGTGCCGGTCTACCTGCACGCCGCCGGCGCCGTCGCCTTCGGCATCGTCGAGCTCGTCACCTCGGCCCTGATCGTGGTCGCCATCATCCTGCGCATGGGGATCGTCTCCTCGATGACCCGGTTCACCCTCGGTGACCCGGAGCGGGGGGACTGGTCGCCGGTGGTGCACACGATCTTCGCGTTCGTGATGGCCGCCTCGACGCTCGGCGTGCTGGCGGGCGTGCTGTTCCACTCGCAGCTGGCCGGCCTACTGGGCACCAGCGACGGTGTCGTCTACACCGGCCTGCTGGGCCTGTGGGTGACCATGAACTTCGACGTCATGGCCCGCATCTACCGGATCGAGCGGCGGGCCGGCGCCTGGGTGCGCTACACGCTCCTGAACGTCGCCGTCACCGCCGTCCTGACGGTGCTGCTGGTCACGGTGTTCGACCAAGGGGCGGTCGGCCTGTTGTTCGGCAACTTCGGCGGCACGCTGCTGGTGTACGCGATCATGCTGGTGCAGCGGCGGGGCACCATCGGCATCCGTCACTTCGACTCGCAGGTGCTGCGCGAGCTGCTGCACTTCTCGATTCCGCTGATGCCGGCCGGCCTCGCGCTGTGGGCCCTCAACCTGGCCGACCGGGTGCAGGTGAAGGGCCTGGCGGGGGCGCACGACCTGGGCGTCTACTCGGCCGCGGCCAAGGTCGCGCTGGGAGTGATGGTGGTGGTCGGCGCCTTCCAGACCGCCTGGCCACCCTTCGCACACTCGATCCGCGGCGAGGCGACGGCCAAGGACACGTTCCGGCTGGTGTTCAGCTACTGGTCGATGCTGATGAGCTGGATCCTGGTGGCGCTGACGCTGCTCTCCGCCCCCTACATCGCGCTGTCGTTCCCCGAGGCCACGCACGGAGCGATCCCGGTGGTGCCGCTGCTGATGGCCGGATCGGTCATGTACGGCGGCTACCTGGTCATAAACACGGGCGTCACATTCAGCAAGAAGACGCGGATGACCCCCGCGATCGCCGCCGCGGCGGCGGGGATCAACATCGGCCTCAACTTCTGGGCGATCCCCGCCCACGGCATCGTCGGGGCCGGCGTGACCACGGTGATCGGCTACGCGGCGCTGCTCTACATGGGCTGGGCCAACGCCCAGCGCAGCTACCCGGTCAGCTACGACTGGAACCGCGTGCTTCGGGTGGCGGCGGTCGCCGCCGCCTACGTCGCGATCTCGATCTGGCTGGTGCCGAACGCCGGAGCCGTGCCGATCGCCGTGCGGATGCTCCTGATCGGCAGCTTCCCGCTCGCGCTGTTCGCGGTCGGCGCGCTGACTCCGGGTGACCGGGCACGGGTGGCCGGGCTCCTGCAGCAGCGCAGTGCCGCCCGCCGGCGGCCGCATGAGCCCGACGAGGTGGCGGTCGACGATCAGCGGCTGGCCGACGAGGAGCCGACGCCCTGATGCCCGCTGCGCTGGCGCCCAAGGTGCGGGAACGGCTGCGCGGCCTGCGCGGCTCGCCGCGGCCCCCGGCCATCGTCCTCGACTGCTCCTACGTGAATGGCCTGTCGGCCGTCCGCCAGCTCGCCGGTGCCGGCCTGCCGGTGGTGGCACTCGACCACCGGCCGCAGGCGCTGGGGCTTCGCTCCAGGCTGGCCGTTCCCGTCGTCTGCCCGAATCCGGCCGTCGACGAGCCCGGGTTCGGCGCCCTGCTGGGCGAAGTTGTCGAGGAGCTGGGCGGCCGGGCGGTCGGCTTCCCCACCCACGACGATCACCTGGTTGCCGTCAACCGGGCGGCCATCCCCGGGCTGATCCTGCCGTTCGGGCCGCGCGAGCTGATCGAGCCGATCCAGTCCAAGCGCTTCCAGTACGAGGCCGCGGAGCGGGCCGGCGTGGCGCTGCCGCTCACCTTCCACCCCCGCACCGAGGCCGAGGCTCGGGAGGCCGCCGGGCGGATGCGCTACCCGGCCGTGATGAAGCCGGCGCTGGGCGCGGGCTTCAAGCGGCTGCACAGCCGGCCGCTGATCGAGGCGGACACGCCGGAGGCGCTGGTCGAGGCCTACCGGACGGGAGCCGCCTTCGAGCCGATGCTGCAGGAGCGAATCCCCGGCGGGGACGACTGCCTGTGGACGGTGGGCAGCCACCTGGCCGCCGGCGGCGCCGCCCTGGGGGTGTTCTGCGGCCGCAAGCTCTTGCAGGCGCCGGCGGGGGTCGGCACCTGCCGGGTGGGCGAGGCACGGTGGGATGAGGCGGCCGTCGACGGCGCCCTGGCGTTGCTGCGCGAGCTGGGCTTCCACGGCACGTCCCAGGTCGAGTACAAGCGCGACCCCCGCGACGGCGCGCTGAAGCTGATGGAGGTGAACGCCCGGCTCTGGCAGTGGCACTCGCTGGCCGCGGCCTGCGGCGTACCGCTGGTGACGATGGCCTATCGCGACGCCATGGGAGAGACCGTCGAGCCGGCCACCAGCCGCGGCACCGACGGCCGGCGGTGGGTGGCGCTCGTCCGCCACCTGCGGGAGAGCCGCCGGGAGGGCACGGGCCTGCGAGCGGCGCTGGGGCCGCTGCGGCCGCGCTTCGACGAGCCGGTGCTCTCGCTGCGCGACCCGATGCCCGGGCTGCACCAGGTGTACGGGGCGCTGCGCGGAGCGGCGGCATGAGGCCGATCGAGGTGACCGCCCCGCTGTCGTTCGCGGCCAGGGCGCGGTGGGTGATCCAGTCGTTCCTCGATGCCTCGGCGACCGACGCGTCCGCCGAGCCGGTGCGCTACCCCTCGTCGACGCTGGCCGGCTCCGAGGCGGCCATGGCCTGGTTCGCGGAGGACGGCGGCCGCCCGCCGGCCCCCGCAGCTGACGGTCTGATCGACTTCGGCGACGGCGTCGAGGACATCGTCGCCAGCGCGTTCTGGCACCTTTCGCGGTGGGAAGAGCGGGACGGGTCGCCGCGCGACCGCCATGGCCGCTTCACCGCGGCGTTCTCGGCCGTCGACCCGGAGCGGCCGGCGGTCGATGCTCTGCTGCGCCGCTTCCAGGAGGCCACCGGACTGCCGCCCCGATCCGGGTTCACGGTGGCGTTGACCCACGACATCGACACCCCTTGGCGGTGGAGCGGCCGGGCGGCGCTTCGGGCCGCGGCGGCCCAGGGCAAGGCGGCGCTGCGTGAGCGGCGGGCGCGCGACGGGCTGGCGGAGGCCACAGGGCTGGCAGCGGTGCCCGTGCATCGCCTGCGCGGCACGGATCCCAACTGGACGTTCGAGCGGATGCGTGAGATCGAACGCCGCCACGGCGGCCGCTCGACCCACTTCCTGATGGCCGGCCATGCCCACCGGCTCGACGGTCTGGATGCCACGGCGTACGATCGCCTGCGCGGCCGGATCGTCCGCGTCGTTGCCGAGGGCGGCGACGAGGTCGGCCTGCACCCGTCCTACACGACCAGCGACGACCCCCACCGGCTGGCGGCCGAGAAGCACCTGCTCGAGGGGCTGACCGGCGGACCGGTGACCAGCCTGCGGTTCCACTTCCTGCGCCATGACACCCATCGAACGCTGCCGGCACTTCCCCGTCTGGGCTTCCGGCTCGACTCGTCGCAGGGCTATCCCGACAGGCCGGGGCTGCGCGCCGGCTTCTCCCACCCGTACCGCCCGTTCGACCTGGCCGCCGACCGGCCGGTCGACCTGATTGAGCTGCCGCTGGCGGTGATGGACGCGACGCTGCAGGATGCCCACTACCTGGGGCTCTCGCCGGCCGCCGGGTTGGCGCGGGCCACGGCGGTGCTCGAGCAGGTCGCCCAAAGCGGCGGGGCGGTCGCCATCCTGTGGCACAACAACCGCTTCTCGCGCACCTATGGTCGCGGCTGGGACCGCTGCTACGACCGCCTGCTGGGTTGGATCAGCGGCCGCGGCGGCCGGCTGTGCGCCGCCGAGGACGTGCTCACCGAGCGCTTCTGACGCGGCGCGCCGGCGGTGTCAGACGGTCGGGTCGAGACAGCCGGTGATCAGGCGGCGCGGGAGAAGCGCACCATGCGCTGGTTGCCGCGGCCGATGACGCGCTCGAGCGCTTCCACGGCGGCCGGCATGAACTGGGTGCCGGTGCAGCGCCGCAGCTCGGCGACAGCGCCCTCGACCGACATCGCCTTGCGGTAGACGCGGTCCTCGATCATGGCGTGAAAGGCGTCGCAGACCGCGATCACGTAGGCGCCGCGGGGCACGTCGTTGCCGCCCAGGCCATCGGGGTATCCGCGGCCGTCCCAGCGCTCGTGGGACGAGCGGACGAGGGCCACGACCTCCTCCATGCCGGGGATGCCGGCGATGATGTCGGCGCCGATCACCGTGTGCTGCTTCATCACCGTGAACTCGTCGTCGGTGAGCGGGCCCGGCTTGTTCAGGATCGACTCCGGGATCCCGATCTTGCCGACGTCGTGCAGCAGCGCGCCCATCCGCACCGAGCGCAGCTCGGCACCTGACAGCTCCAGCTCCTCGCCCACCGCCACCGCGAACTCGGCGATCGTCTGGGCATGGTTGCCGGTGTAGGCATCCTTCGCCTCCAGGGCGGCGGCCAGCGCCGCCACCGTGGCCAGATGCTGCTCCTCGAGCTGCTCGGTCATCCGGACGGTGCCCAGCACGATGCCGGCATGGTCGGCCAACAGCCGGCAGAACCGGCGATCGTCGTGGGTGAACGTCCGCGGCCGGGTGTCGAAGAGCTCGATCAGGCCCACGGCCCGACCGTGCACGACCAGCGGGGCCAGCAGGTTGGCCTTGAAGCCGTTCTCCTCGAGGAACGCATGCTCGGCGGGATCGCCGCCGTCGCCGATCGTTGTCGACTCGACGACCAGGTCGGTGACGACGCGCAGCGACGTCGGGTACTCGCACAGTGGATAGTCCTCGGCGACGACGTTCAGCTTGGCCGGAGGGATCACGTACGCCGCCCAGTCGGTCACGGTCTCGGCGACGTCGTCGAACTCGGAGATCAGACAGGCGGACGCGTCGAACAGCAGCGTCAGCTCGCGCGCGAACAGCGACATCGCCTCGGCGGTGTCGGCGGCCTCGGCGAGCTTGCGCGTCGACTCGATGACGGCGATCAGGTCGTCGAACCGGAGCTGGTCGGTATGGGTACGCGGCAGCATGCTCAGGCTGCATCGGCAACACCGCGCAAACGAGTCACCCCCGTTCGGGTGACACCGAAATCACGCGATCAGCGGTGTCGGCCGTGCGGCCGGCCGCGGCGGCGGCGGCGGCGCGCGACCGGGGCCTTGTCACCGTCGGCCACCGGCCGCGGGCCTTCGGCGACCGGCGTGGCGGTCGGGGCAGGCGCGGGGCGCCGGACGGCGGCGGGTGTCTCCACTCCGCCATGTTTGGCCAGCTCCTCACGGCGCCGGACGAAGGCCGGCTCGCGATCGAGCAGCAGCGCCAGCAGCGGCGAGGCCACGAAGATCGAGGAGTACGCGCCGGAGGCGATGCCGACGATCAGCGCGAACGCGAAGTCCTGCAGTGACCCCGACCCGAACCAGTACAGCAGGGTGACCGGGATCAGCGTCACCAGAGAGGTGTTGAGGGAGCGGGTGATCGTCTCGGCCAGCGACTCGTTGACGAGCTGGGCGGCGGTCAACCGGCGCAGGATGGGGATGTTCTCACGCACCCGGTCGAACACGATCACCGTGTCGTAAAGCGAGTAGCCGAGCACCGTCAGCACAGCGGCCACGGTGTCGGCCGTGACCTCCCGCTGGACGAGAGCGTAGAACCCGAGCGTGATTATGATGTCGTGGCCCAGGGCCACCATCACCGGCACCGCGAACCGCCACTCGAACCGGAACGTGATGTAGAGGAAGATGATGGCGAGCGAGAACGCGATCGCCAGGTAGGCCGACTTCAGCACCGACGAGCCGAACGAGCTCGACACGTTGCGGACGGTGATGTCGTCGCGCGAGATGCCGAACTTGGCCGCCACGCTGCGGATCACCTCGTCCTGCACCTTCTGGGGCAGCTGTTTGCTCTGGATCCGGAAGCCGTCGTAGCCGCCGCCGGTCTGGGAGCCGGTGCCGACCACCTGCGGCTCGGTCACGCCGGCGTCGTTCATCAGCTTCTGCACCTCGGAGGTGCTCACCGGCGACGTGGTATTGAACTCGACCCGCGAGCCGCCGGTGAAGTCGATGCCCTCGTTGAGGCCGTTGTTGACCAGGGCGAACGCCGACACGGCGACGGCGACGAACGAGATCGCGAACCAGATCCGCGTCTTCCCGATCAGGTCGTACTTCTTCCACCGGTCGCCGGTGCCGATCGACCCCAGCACCCGCGGACTGGACATGAACCGGAAGCCGGCCAGCAGGCTGAGCATGGCCCGGGTGGCGACCACGGCCGTGAAGATCGACGTGACCACGCCGATCAGCAGCATCAGCGCGAAGCCCTTGACGCTGGACGTGGTCGAGATGTAGAGGATCGCGGCCGTGATCAGGGTGACCACGTTGGCGTCGACGATGGTGCGGAAGCCGCGGCCGTAGCCGACGCTAATCGCGGTGCGGATCGATTTGCCCGCCCGCACCTCCTCCTTGATGCGCTCGAAGATGACGATGTTCGCGTCGGCGGCGACGCCGATGGTGAGGATGGTGCCGGCGATGCCGGGCAGGGTCAGCGTGACCGGGATGGCCAGCACCACACCCGCAAGCAGCGCTCCGTAGATCAGAAGCGCGATGTCTGCGACCAGGCCCAGGAAGCCGTAGAACAGGATCAGGAAGATCATCACAAAGACCATGCCGGCGGCGCCTGCGATCAGCCCGTTGCGCAGCGAGTCGCTGCCCAGCGAGGCGCCGATCACGGTGGTCGACTGGGGCACGAACTGCACCGGCAGCGACCCCGACTGCACCTCCAGCGCGATCCGATCGGCCTCGCTCTTGGAGACGCCGGTGATCAGGCTGCTGCCGCCGCCCGGCCCCGTGACGTCGATGCCGTTGGGGAACTGCTGATAGTCGACCTGCGGCGTGGCGACCAGCTTGCCGTCGACCACGATCGCGTTCAGCAGCGGCGTGCCCGCCTGGGCGCCCTCCTGCGCGATCTCGGCGGTCATGTCGGTGAACTCCTGGGAGCCGCCGTTCTTGTAGTTCAGCTGTACGGCCGGAGCGCCCTGCTCGTCGGTCGTCGACTTCGCGCCGACCTGGTCGCCGGTGATCACCTCGGGGTTGCCCTTCTCGCTGCGGTTCAGGTTGAACAGGTAGTAGAAGGTGCCGTTGGTCGCGGTGGCACCGATGCAGCCGGTCTCGGCGGCGCAGCTGACCACCTCGGTATCCCTGGGCACGGCCAGCCAGAGGGGATCGGCCGGCTGAGGATCGCCCTCGATGTCCTTGGTCACCTGCTGCTGGGACGGCTCGATGATCCCGAACTGCTTGTGCGAGGTCTTGTCGAACAGCGCCCACCCGGCGACGTCGTTGGTGCTCCTGACCTGCGGCTGCACCTTCTTCAGCAGGTCGTAGAGCGAGTTGGAGGGGCTGGCCTGATACTGCCCGGCGGTCGACACGGGGCTCAGGAACTTGAACAGGTTGAAGCTCTGAAGCTGGCCGCTGGACACCAACAGCTCGGCGGCCTGGCGGGGATCCTTGATCCCCGGCACCGCCACCGTCACCGACTTGTCCGAGGCGCTGGTGCGGATCTCCGGCGAGAGCACGCCCTGGGGGTCGATCCGCCTGCGCAGGATGTCGGCCGACTGGTTGAGGATGTCCTGGTTGACCGTGACGCCCTTCTCGGGGCGGGCCTCGAGCACGATCTCGATGCCGCCGCGAAGGTCGAGGCCGAGCCGGAAGTCGCGGACGACGGCCAGCGTGGCCGACGCCGCGAGCAGCGCGATCACGACTCCGAGGATCAGCAGGTTTCGGCGCTTGTCGGTCACGAAAAAGAAAGTCTAGTGCCGCTCCACACCGGCCCGCGTAACGGATTGGGCGAAGCTTTGGAACGTCTTCGACTCGATGGCTTCGCGCGCTCTATCGACCAGATCGATCAGATGGTTGAGGTTGTGGAGAGTCAGCAGCCGCAGCCCCACGATCTCCTCCTGCGTGATCAGATGCCTGATGTAGGCGCGCGAGAACTGGCGGCAGGCGGTGCAGTCGCAGCCCTCGTCCAGCGGCCTGGGATCGCGGGCGAACCGCGCGTTTCGCAGGTTCAGACGGCCCTCCGAGGTGAGCGCGGCGCCCGTCCTCCCCAGCCTGGTGGGCAGCACGCAGTCGAACATGTCCACGCCGCGGGCGATCACGTCGAGCAGGCCGGCCGGATCGCCGATGCCCATGAAGTAGCGGGGCCGGTCGGCCGGCAGCATGTCGGTGGTGAAGCCGACCACGTCGAGCATCGCGGACCGCTCCTCACCCACCGACAGCCCGCCGATCGCGTAGCCGTCGAACCCGATCTCGAGGATCTCACGGACACTTCGCTCCCGCATGCGCAGATCGACGCCGCCCTGGGCGATGCCGAACACCAGCTGGCCGTCGGCGTGCGGCGCCTCCTTCGACCGGCGGGCCCACAACGTCGTCCGTCTGACCGCCGCCTCGAGCTGGGCCGGCTCCACCCCGGCCGGCGGGCATTCGTCGAACGCCATCGCGATGTCGGAGCCCAGCCGCCGCTGAACGTCCATCGCCAGCTCGGGGGTGAAGCGGTGGCGGGAGCCGTCGTAGACCGACTGGAAACCGACACCGTCGTCGTCCACCCGGTCGGCGGTGTGGCGCAGCGAGAACACCTGGAACCCGCCGGAGTCGGTCAGGATCGGGCCATCCCAGGCCATGAACCGGTGCAGTCCGCCGAGCTCCGCGATCAGCTCCGCGCCGGGCCGGAAATACAGGTGATACGTGTTGCCGAGCACGATCTGGGCGCCCATGTCCCGGAGCTCGACGGGCAACATGGCCTTGACAGTGCCCTTCGTCCCCACAGGCATGAAGGCGGGGGTGCGCACCGGCCCGTGGGCCGTGTGCAGGACGCCGCTTCGGGCAGCGCCGTCGGTTGCGGTGATGTCGAAGCGGCCGTTCACTGGATCAGCATGGCGTCGCCGAAGCTGTAGAAGCGGTAGCGCTCGGCAACCGCCGTACGGTACAGATCGCGGATCTGCTCGACCCCCGCGAAGGCCATCACCAGCGCCAGCAGCGTCGACCGCGGCAGATGGAAGTTGGTGATCATCGCATCCACGGCCCGGAACCGGTGGCCGGGCACGATGAACAGCGACGTGCGGCCCTGCAGTTCCCCACCGGGCGAGCCGAACACGGTCTCCAGCACCCGCACCGTGGTCGTGCCCACCGCGACCACGCGCCGGCCCTCGCCCCTCGCCCGCTCGACGGCGGCCGCGGCCGCGGCGGACACGCTGTACGGCTCGCTGTGTATCGGGTGATCGGCCAGCTGCTGCTCGCCGACCGGCCGAAACGTGTCGAGCCCGACGCCCAGCGTCACCGCCACGATCTCGTGGCGGGCGCGCAGCTCGTCCAGCAACGGCTCGGTGAAGTGCAGGCCGGCGGTGGGCGCCGCCGCCGAGCCGGGGTGGCGGGCGTACACCGTCTGGTAGCGGCCGGGATCGGCCGGGCGCTCGGTGATGTACGGCGGCAGCGGCATCTCCCCGGCCACCGCCAGGGCCTCCTCCAGCGAGCCGGCGGCCTCCGGCCGGACGACCGCCCGCCCGTCGCCCAGCCGCTCGAGCACGACCACCGCCAGGCCCCGGGCGTCCAGGCGCTCGCCATCGCGCAGCCGCCGGTACGGCCGCACCAGCGCCTCCCAGGCGCCCCCCTCCCGCGGCTCCAGCAGCAGCACCTCCGCCGCGCCGCCGGTGGCCCGGCGGGCGCGGATCCGCACCGGCAGCACCCGGGTGTCGTTGACCACCAGCAGGTCGCCCTCGTGCAGCTCGCCGGCCAGGTCGCGGAACACCCGGTGGCGCACTGCGCCCGTGCGGCGGTCGAGCACCAGCAGCCGGGCACTGTCTCGTGGCTCGGCTGCCCGCTGGGCGATCAGCTCCTGCGGGAGCCGGTAGTCGAGGTCATCCGTGCGCACCGCCGGCCTACAGCGGCATCGGCTGGCCGGGCAGCTCGAACGTCTCGCCGTCGACCTCCAGGGTCGCCGAGACGACCAGCCACAGCCCGGCTTTCTTGCGCACCACGACGTTCGCGCGGCCGTTGCGCCAGGAGCCATCGACGTCGAAGCTGAGATCGGCGCTGCCGCTCGGGCCAGACTCGCGGACGCCGCCGGCCACGCCCAGCCCGAAGCCGCTGATCACGCCCAGCTGCTGGCGGGCCAGCGGGTCGTTGCGGATGAACTCGGCGGCGGAGGTGAACGCCGGGCCCTTGGACACCCGCTCGACAACTGTCAGGCTGATCACCGTGGCCGCCGCCAGCACGACCACGGCCGCCGAGATCAGGAACACCCAGTGGCGGTGCCTGCGCAGGATGCCCATGCCCGCAGTCTGTCAGAACAGGCGGGGATCCCGCGCGGGCGCGGGCAGGCCAAGATGCTCGAACGCCGCCGGGGTGACGATCCGGCCACGCGGCGTCCGCTGGAGCAGCCCCAGCTGCAGCAGGTACGGCTCGTACACGTCCTCCAGCGTGTCGCTCTCCTCGCCGATCGCCACCGCCAGCGTGGACAGGCCGACAGGCCCGCCGGAGAAGGTCTCTGCCACCGCGCGGAGGATCGCCCGGTCGATCCGCTCCAGGCCCCGGCGATCAACCTCGAACAGCTCCAGCGCCTCCTCCGCCACCGGCACGGTGATCGCGCCCGCGTGCCTGACCTGGGCGTAGTCGCGCACCCGGCGCAGGATCCGGTTCGCGATCCGGGGCGTTCCCCGCGAGCGTAGGGCGATCTCGCGGGCGGCGTCGGGCTCGATCTCGACATCCAGGATCCGGGCCGAGCGGACGACGATCCGCTCGATCTCGTCCGGCCGGTAGTGGTCGAGCCGGTGGGTGATCCCGAACCGGTCGCGCAGCGGCGTGGTCAAGAGGCCGGTGCGGGTGGTCGCCCCGACCAGGGTGAACGGCGCCAGCTCCAGCCGCAGCGAGTGAGCGCCCGGGCCCTGACCGATCACGAGGTCGATGCAGCCGTCCTCCATCGCCGGGTAGAGCAGCTCCTCGATGGTGCGGTTGAGCCGGTGGATCTCGTCGATGAACAGCACGTCGTTGGGCTCGAGCGCGGTCAGGATCGCCGCCATGTCCGCCTTGCGATCGATCGCCGGGCCCGACATCACCCGCAGCGCCGAGCCCATCTCGGCGGCGATGATGTTCGCCAGCGATGTCTTGCCCAGCCCGGGCGGGCCGGCCAGCAGCACGTGCTCGCAGGGCTCGTTGCGGGCGCGGGCCGCCGCCAGGAAGATCTCCAGCTGCTCACGCACGGCGTCCTGGCCCACGAACTCCGCCAGCCGGCGGGGCCGGAGGGTCTGATCGAGATCCTCCTCGCCGGGGGCGACGAGCGGATCGGGGATGCGGTGCGCTGATGCCGTCATGCGCTACCTGCCAACGCCATCCGGATTCGCTCCTCGACGGGAAGCTCCTCGTCGACGCCGCGCAGCGCTGTCTCGGCTTCGCCCACTGTCATTCCCAGGCCGACCAGCGCGTCGCGGGCGGCGGTATGGCCGGAGACCGGCGGGCCGCCGGCGGCGGCCGCGGGCGGCGGCAGCGCGCCCACCTTGTCCTTGAGGTCGATCACGACCCGCTCCGCGGTCTTGCGTCCGATGCCCGAGATGCTCGTGAACAGGGCGTGGTCGGAGGTCGCGATCGCCCGCCGGATCTGCTCAGGCGCATAGCCGCTGACGATCGCGAGCGCGGCCTTGGGGCCGACGCCCGACACGCCCAGCAGCAGTTCGAACAGCTGCCGCTCCTCGTCGCTGGCGAACCCGTAGAGCATCATCGCGTCCTCGCGAACGTGCAGGTGTGTGACCAGCGTGATCTCGTCGCCTTCGGCGACCGCCATCCGGGCCGCCGACGACGTCGCCTGCAGCAGATAGCCCACCCCGCCGACATCCAGCACTACCTGCCCCGGCCGCCGCTCGAGCACGCGGCCGCGGAGGCTGGCGATCACCGTGCCCCCGCCGCCACCAGGCGGCGGCCCCGGCTGCGGACGGAGTGGCAGATTGCGACGGCCAGCGCGTCGGTGGCATGATCGGCCAGCTCGGTCGTGTCGATGCCCAGCATCGCGCCCACCATCCGCTGTACCTGGGCCTTGTCCGCGCGGCCGTAGCCGCACACAGCCACCTTGACCTCGGCTGGCGGATAGCCGTCGGCGGGCACCCCCGCCCGTCCGCATGCGGCCAGCACCGCTCCCCGGGCATGGCCCACCGACAGCACCGTGCGCGGGTTGGCGCCGACGTACAGATCCTCGAGCGCCGCTGCATCGGGGCGATGCGCCTCCAGCAGCCCGGCGACGCGGTCGAAGATGGCGGCCAGGCGCTGCTCGAGCGGCATCCCGGAGGGGGTCTCCACCACGCCATGCTCGATCGCCCGCATCCGGGAGCCGTCGACGTCAAGGACGCCGTAGCCCGTGGAGGCCGTCCCCGGATCGATCCCCAGCAGGTTCATCGGGCGGAGTCTATCGCCGGAGGCGGACGCCGGACGAACAGGCGTTCCCCCGATTTGGCCACTACCCTACGCCCATGAGCTGGAACGATCCACACGCCGAGCTCCGCGCCATCCACCGGTGGTTTCAGGAGCGCGAGCTCGATCTCGACTGCCATCAGCGAGCCAACGGCCGCTGGCGAGCCGTCGTCACCGATCCCACCGCCACCCGCGGCGCCGCCGAGTTCGTGGACGGCGACGACGAGCTCGACGTCGCCCGCCGCGCCCAGCGCCGACAGTCGACCCACCAGCTGCGGTCGGCGCTGAACGCCCTGTCCACCGCGGCGCAGTCGGAGGCCATCCAGCTGCTGGCGGCAGAGGTGCTGCTGGCGCGGCTTCCCGGAGGCCGGTCGCGGATGGGGCGGCAGGCCGCCCTGGCCGCGGGCATCTGGATGCTCGACCCGACCCGCCGCGAGGCCACCCGATTCGCCGGCAGGGTGGCGCGGGAGTGGACATCGGTACGGGTCAGCCGGCGGCGGCCGATGGAGGAGCTGCCCCGGGCCGCCGAGCGGGCGCTGCCCGAGGCTCTGGGAGCGGCGGAACGCGGGCTCGACCGGCTGCGCCGCCGGCTCGGCCCGGCCGCCTGACGGAATGACCATCTAGCATCCTTGCCGTGGACTCGAGCGAGGCCCAGCCCCGTGCGACCCGGCCCGGCGACGAGCGCTGGTGGCTGCCACCGGTCATCCGGTTGCTGCTGCTGGTGCTGGCCCTGGCGGCCGCAGCGGGCGCCATCTGGCTGGCGCTGCGACACGTCGACGCGCCCAGCGCACAGTCGCTGATCTCGGACTACGGCTACTGGGGCGTCGCCATCGGCTCCTTCGGCGACAGCTTCGGCCTGCCGTCCTCGGGCGAGGTGGTCGTGCTGCTCGCCTCCGCGGCGGCCGCCGCGTCCACCTCCACGTTCAGCCTGCCGGTGGTGATCGCCGTGGCCTGGGCGTTCGCCGTCGCCGGTGATGCCTGCGCGTACACGTTCGGCCGGGTCGCCGGCCCCCGGGTGCTGCACCGGTTCGGAGTTCGCGAGGACTCGGCTGCGCACCGGTTCATGGACCGGCATGGGATCCGGGCGGTCGCCGCGGCCCGCCTGATCGCAGGAATTCGCACCAAGGTCGCAATCGTGTCAGGATCAACCAGGATGCCGGCGCACCGCTACATCATCGCCGACGGGGTCGGAGCGGCCATCTGGGCGGTCTCCGTGGGGCTGCTCGGCTACCTCTTTTCGAGCTCGGTCAACAGCCTGATCGACCGGTTCGGCAGCGCCAGCGGCGCGTTGGGCAAGGGAGCGGTGGTGATCGTCGTCGCCGCCGCCGCCTACCTGGCCTACCGGTATGTGCGCAGCCACGACCCGTCCCGCCGGAAGGCCGACGGGTGAGCGAGCTGCCGTCCGGCACGGTCACGCTGTTGTTCTCGGACATCCAGGGCTCGACGGCGCTGCTCAAGCGGCTGGGCGACGGCTGGCCGGGCGTCCTCGAGCGCCAGCGGGCGCTGCTCCGCGAGTCGATCGACGCCGGCGGCGGCGTCGTGGTCGACTGCCAGGGCGATGCCATGTTCGCAGCCTTTCGCTCCGCTCGCGGCGCGATCGCGGCCGCCGCCAGCGCGCAGGTCAGGATGGCCGACGAGGAATGGCCCGACGGCACCGCCGTCCGCGTCCGGATGGCATTGCACTGCGGCGAGCCGCACCGCACCGATGACGGCACCTACACGGGCATCGATGTCGTCCGCGCCGCCCGGCTGTGCGCCGCCGCGCATGGCGGCCAGGTGCTGATGACCGAGGCCGCCCGGCTGCTGTCGGATGCACAGACGATCGACCTGGGCACCGCCCAGCTGCGCGACATCGACGGCCCGGAGCGCGTGCACCAGCTGGTGGGGCCGGGGCTCGAGAAGAGCTTCCCGCCACTGCGCACCGGGGCGGCCACCCCGCTGGAGACGTTCGGCCACAACGCCGACGACTTCGAGGGCCGGATCGCCCGGGCGTCGGAGACCCTCGAGCAACGGATCAACGAGCACGTGGCGCAGGCGCTCGAGAAGGCGTTCGACGCGCCCTTCGGCAAGCCCTGGGGGCGCAAGAAGAAGAGCTGACCGGCGCCGGCGCTAGCCGGCGACGGCCTCGAGGACGGCGTCGGGGATGTCGAAGTTGGCGTACACGTCCTGCACGTCGTCGTTGTCCTCGAGGGCGTCGATCAACCGCAGCAGCTTCCTGGCGCCGTCCTCCTCGAGAGCCACCGTGTTCTTCGCCACCAACGTCAGCTCGGCCGAGTCGATGGTCAGACCGGCCGCCTCCAGGGCGTCACGCACCGAGCCCAGGTCGCCGGCGCCGGTGGTGACCCGCCAGCTATCGCCCTCGCGCTCGGCGTCCTCCGCCCCGGCGTCGGCCGCCTGGAGCACGATCTCGTCCTCGTCGACACCGACGGTGGGGATCAGGATCACGCCCTTGCGCTCGAACTGCCAGGCCACCGATCCCGGCGTCCCCAGGCTGGAGTTGTGCTTGGCGAAGATGCTGCGGACGTCCGCGGCGGTGCGGTTGCGGTTGTCGCTCAGCGCCTCGACAATGATCGCCACGCCGTCGGGACCGTAGCCCTCGTAGACGATCGCCTCGTAGGCGTCCGAGCCCTCCCCGGCCCCGGCTCCGCGCTGGATCGCGCGCTCGATGTTGTCCTTGGGCATCGAATACGAGCGCGCCTTGGCCACCGCCGCCGCCAGCGCGGCGTTGGTCTCGGGATCGGCGCCGCCCTCGCGCGCCGCGACGATGATCGCCCGCGACAGCTTGGTGAACAGCTGGCCCCGCTTCTTGTCCTCGGCGCCCTTCTTGCGCTTGATCGTCGACCACTTCGAGTGGCCACTCATGCCGCCTGCTCCTGCCGCGCCCGGGCGACCATCTCGGCGAACCGCCGGTGCAGACGGCGGTCGCCGGTCAGCTCGGGATGGAAGGCCGTAACCAGCACCCCGGCCTGGCGGGCGGCCACCGGATGGCCCTCGTGCTCGGCCAGCACCTCGACGCCCTCGCCGGCACGCTCGATCCAGGGCGCCCGGATGAATATCCCGGTCAGCGGCTCGGACTCACCGTGCAGCGTCAGCGGCGCCTCGAAGCTGGCCACCTGGCGGCCGAAGGCGTTTCGCCGGACGCCGAGGTCGATCAGCCCCAGGTAGCGCTGGCCGGGCAGGCCGTCGACGGCATCCCGGGAGACCAGGATCATCCCGGCGCAGGTGCCGAACACCGGCGCCCCGCGGCCGTGCAGATCGCGGATCGGCTGCTCCAGCTCGTAGCTCTCCATCAGCTTGCTCATGGTGGTCGACTCGCCGCCCGGGATCACCAACCCGTCGAGGCCGTCCAGCTCGGCCGCCCTGCGCACCTCCACGCCCTCCAGGCCGACGTCGTCCAGGGCCCGCAGGTGCTCGCGGAACGCCCCCTGGAGGGCGAGAACTCCGACCCTACCAGCCACGCGTCTGGAGCAGCCCGTCCTCGCCGAGGGTGCCGATCTCGATGCCCACCATCGGCTCGCCGAGGCCGGTCGAGACCTCTGCCAGCACCGTCGGGTCGTTGAAGTGGGTGGTCGCCTTGACGATCGCCACCGCGCGCTGGGCCGGGTCGCCGCTCTTGAAGATGCCGGAGCCGACGAATACGCCGTCGGCGCCCAGCTGCATCATCATCGCAGCGTCGGCCGGCGTAGCGATACCGCCCGCCGTGAAGGTGACGACCGGCAGCCGGCCGTGCTCCGCCACCATCCGCACCAGGTCGAGCGGCGCGGCATGCCCCTTGGCGGCCGAGAACAGCTCGTTGGCATCCATCGCCTGTAGCCGCCGGATCTCGCCGTAGATCGTGCGCATGTGGCGCACCGCCTCGACGACGTTGCCGGTTCCGGCCTCGCCCTTGGAGCGGATCATGGCGGCGCCCTCACCGATCCGGCGTAGCGCCTCGCCGAGATTGGTCGCCCCGCAGACGAAGGGCACGGTGAAGTCCCACTTGTTGATGTGGTTGGCCTCGTCGGCCGGCGTCAGCACCTCGGACTCGTCGATGTAGTCGACCTCCAGCGCCTGCAGCACCTGGGCCTCGACGAAGTGGCCGATCCGGGCCTTGGCCATCACCGGGATGGTGACCTCCTGCTGGATCTCGCGGATCCGGCCCGGGTCGGACATGCGGGCGACGCCGCCGTCCTTGCGGATGTCGGCCGGGACGCGCTCGAGCGCCATCACGGCACACGCGCCGGCGTCCTCGGCGATCCTCGCCTGCTCGGCGTCGGTCACGTCCATGATCACGCCGCCCTTGAGCATCTCGGCGAGGCCGCTCTTTACTCGCATCGTTCCGGTTTCAGCCACGACAAGCCTCTCTTCGGTGCATGGAGGAATTCCTGCCCGGAGTGTACTTGAGCTTGCCCTGGGAGCCGCAGCCCGGGCGGCCTGGTCAGCCGCGTCCGAGCCGCTCCAGCCCGTCGGGATCGAGAATCCAGATCAGCCGGTCGCGGACGTCGAGCAGGCCCTCTTCGCGCAGCTCGTTCAGCACCTTGGTCAGCGTCTCGCGGCTGGTGCCGATCATCTCGGCCAGCTGCAGGTGGGTGAACCGCTCGTCGATGCGGATCCCGTTCGGCGTCACCCTGCCGTAGCGATCCATCAGCTCCAGCAGCTTGGCCGCCAGGCGCGAGGGAACGGCCCGGAAGGCCAGGCTCTCGATCTGATCCTCCGCATGGCGCAGGCGCAGTGACAGCGTGCGCATCAGGTTCAACGCAACCTGCGGGTGGGCCGAGATGGCGCGTTCGAGGTCGCCCAGCCGCAGCACCCGCACCACGCAGTCCGACAGCGCCTCGGCGTACGCGTCGTGGGTCGGCTCGTCGAGCACCGCCACCTGTCCGAACGCCATCCCCGGGTCGAGCATTGCCAACGTCAGCTGGCGGCCGTCGGTGGCGCTGCGGTAGAGCCGTACGCGACCGCTCTCGAGCACGAGCAGCGAGTCGCCCCGGTCATAGGGCGAATAGACCAGCTCGCCCTTGCGAAACGTGACCATCGAGAAGCGATCGTCGAGCTCGGCCAGGTCGGCGTCGGTGAGCCCTTCGAAGATCCCGGGCTCCTCCGTGCTCGCTGTTTCGGTGTGGTGCATGTCACAGGCTTATACGTCTCACGTGCACGGGCGGTTTGAGGGCCGGGCACAGCTCACCGGTAGCATGGCGGGGCCCGGGGGCGTAGCTCAACGGTTAGAGCAGCGGACTCATAATCCGTGGGTTGGTGGTTCGATTCCACCCGCCCCTATGCGGGAAGCGGCTCCTGGAGCCGTGAACTGGGAATCGTCGCCGGAACGCCACGGGCTCCGCGACGGCCCGCGACGGGCCCACCGTCCGCCGCAACCGGCGCTCGGGGACTCCAACCTGTGTCCAATCGAACGGGCGCCGGCGCAGCGCGCCGGCGTGGTGTAGATTCGCTCGTGACCAGTGCAACGAGTCTGGAGGGGTCCAATGCATGCACGTGTCAGCACGTACCACGGCAGCGACGCCGATCAGGCGATCGAGGGGTTCAAGAGCGTGACCGATGCGCTCGAACAGATCGACGGCTTCTCGCACGCCTATTTCATGGTCGACCGCAACTCCGGCAAGGCGCTCTCGATCACCATCTGGGACAACGAAGACGCGCTCAATGCCAGCGTCAGCAAGGCCGACGCGCTTCGCAAGCAGGCGACCCAGCCAAGCGGCGCCACGATCGACTCCGTCGACCACTACGAAATCCCGCTCACCGTCGGGGCGGTGACACGGGCGTGAGCGCCGGGCGTTGAGGTAGCGGCGCCACCCGCCACCTTCGGGCGTCCCAGTCCCCGACCCGATCCCATGCCGGCCCCGAGCCGGCAGAGCCACCGGGTTGCTGGCCGCACCATCCCGTGGGGGAGGCTCCATGGCGGCGCGACGACGGCGATGCCACGCTTCGCGACATCCATACGAGCACGCCCGAAGGACCACCCGATGCACCCACACGTCATCCAGTTCGAGACACGGGAGCGCGAGCTGCAGCGAGAGATGCAGCAGCTCCGCCTCCCGGAGCGCGCCCTGCAGCCCGAGCGGGAACGGCAGGCCGGAGCACCCTCGCGGCCACGGATGGCTCTCGTCACCTGGCTCGGCGCCTACGCCGTGATCACCATCATCCTTCAGTTTCTCGGGCCGCTGATCGCGGAGTGGCCGCTGGCGCTGCGCACCCTGCTGCTCAGCGGTCTGATGGTGGTGACGCTGACCTTCGCCGTGATGCCCACCCTGACCCGCCTGTTCCGCCGCTTCCTGGTCGATCCCGCGCACTGATCGCTCCCGGCTCGATCGACGTTTGAGCGCCCACCCACCGGGTACGGCTCATGCTGAACCCGATGGAAGGAGCGACAATGAGCGCGATGGAAACCGGGTTGTGGGATTGGCGTGACCCCGAGTGGACCAGCGCCTCCACGCCCATCAAGGGCTACAGCGTCGAAGCAACCGACGGCTCGATCGGCAAGGTCGACGAGGCCACCAACGACGTCGGCTCAAGCTACATGGTCGTCGACACCGGGCCATGGATCTTCGGCAAGCGCGTGATGCTCCCAGCCGGGGTGATCTCGCATGTCGACCATGACGAGGAGCAGATCCACGTCAACCTGACCAAGGACCAGATCAAGGACTCCCCGGAGTTCGACGAGGCCGCGTATCGCGACGAGGCCTACCGGGGCCTGATCGGCACCTACTACGACCCCTACTACCGCGAGACCACCACCAGCGGTCGAGGGACGTTCTAGCCCCACTCCACCCGGCCGGGCCCGACCAGGGCCGGCCGGGTGGTCAGCCGAGCTTGACGGCGACCAGCAGGCCGTCGCCGACCGGGAGCAGCGCTGCGTCGAGGGCGGGATCGGACAGCACCCGCCGATTGAAGCTTCGCATCGTCTCGACCGCGTCCCGCTCCCACTGACCCTCCTCCCCGGCCACCGTGCCGGACAAGAGCGCGTTGTCGACCGCCACCACGCCGCCCGCCCGGAGCAGCGGCAGCGCCAGGTCGAGGTGCCGCGGGTAGTCGCCCTTCAGACCGTCCAGGAACGCCATGTCGTAGACGCCGTGCTCGAGCCTGGCCAGGCCCTCTCCGGCGTCCATCAGGCGCAGGTCGGCGCGCGTGGCCATGCCTGCACGCTTCAGGTATCCGCCGGCCGCCCGGTGCCGCTCCTCATCGACCTCGAACGAAACGATCACGCCGTCCTCGGGCAGCGACCGGGCGATCTGCAGCGTCGACACCCCGATCGCGGTGCCCACCTCGACCACCCGCCGTGCGCCGATGGCACGGGTCAGCACGCGCAGGGCCTCGCCGGTCTCGGGAACCACGATCGGGATGCCGTCGCGATCGCCGTGGCGTTCCATCTCGGCCAGCACGGAGTCGGGCGGAGGGCGCGACTCGCGCAGGTAGCGCTCGACGGCCGAGCTGGTGGTCATGCCGTATCCTCGCTCAGCGTCCGCGGGTCGGGCGGAGCGAGGCGATGCCGATGGCAAAGCCCTCCGGACGGTCGTGGGTGTAGGCATATACGAAGACGGTCGTGCTCTTGCCGACTGGCAGCGGGTTCGTCACCTGGTACCGGGCCGCGAGCGGATACACGGTGCGCGACTTGCCGATCCGCACCGCGTACCTGTCGGCCCCCGGGTACGGCACCCACGCGATCAGCGGCGTCGTGTCGCTGATCACGGTCACCGGCGGCGGCGGACAGGCGCCCCCGGCACGGTCTCCGCAGTTGGAGATCTCGACCGGCGGCGTCCTCACCGGCCGCGGCGTCCCGCAGCCGGCGCCCCCGGCCAGCGGCGCCGACGACGCCTGCGGCGGTACCTCGCCCAGGAACATGCGGATCACCCGTGGGTTCTGCTCGGTGCCGGTGACCACCCGGTGGCTGTTCAGCCGGGCCGGCGTCCCGCCCAGGTAACACTGGGTGGTGCCGCTGCTCCGGTAGCCGACCCATCCCAGCCGAAGCATGTCGGAGGGCGACAGGTCGGTGGCCAGCGGCTCGGCGATCGCCCTGCCCAGCGCCGGCAGATGCAGCAGCGAGGACGCTCGCAGCAGCCGGTGCGCGAAGCTGCCGACCACCGCCAGCTGGACGCCCGCCTGCAGGTTGAGTGGCCGGTGGACGGTGAGGAAGTCGACCGCGGACGCGCCGTTCAGGTGCAGCTCGCCACGGGGGAAGGCGGCATGCTCGGCACTCCCGCGAACCTCCACCGGATTGGTCAGCGTGACGCCCCCGACCCGGTCGATCAGCGCGCCGATGCCGTCGACGTTGATCTGGACGACGTGCGAGACCGTCACGCCGAGGTCGCGTTCGATCCCGCGCAGCAGGCCGCTGAGACCGCTCCGCGCATAGATCCTGCGAGCGTCCAGCGGGGCGCCTCCGGCCGGCAGCACGAGCTCGATCGGCACCGCCAGCAGCGAGTTGCGGGCGGCGTCGGGATCGGTGCGGATCAGCACCGACGAGAACAGCTCCGGCTGGCCCGCCTGGGCGGCGCTGCGCTGGAACACGACCAGCGTGATCTGGGGCTCACCCATCGCATCGCCCGGCGTCAGCTGCGCCGTGACGGCGGCCGGCAGCCGATCATGCGCGCTGTCGATGGCGTTCGCGAACGCCCGGTAGCTGTAGACCGCATACAGCAGCGCCGCGATCGTCAGCAGCACGAACAGGATCACCGCGATCAGCAGCGGGTGGCGACGGCGGCGGCGGCCGCCCTGCCACCCCGGGCTGGCGACCACCTCCTCCGCGGCATGCGTCGGCGCGGTCGGCGTGCCCCCCAACGCCACACCGTGTTCGACCTCGGGAGGCGTCGACCCAGCGCCGCCCGCACTCGCCCTGCCCCCCGTTTCCAACGGGCCGTTCTCCTCTCCGAGCCATCGGGGGAACGATCCCCCGGCGCATGGTATGTCGTGGTCCGCGGCACGACAAGGCGGACCGATGTACTGATCGCACCCGGCGCGCGCGACGGCCGACGGCCGGAACCGGCGGGTCAGAGATGGAAGGCGGCGCGGGGATCCGGAGTGTTTCGCGCCTCGCCCAGCAGCGGCAGCCCAAGCTCCGTCTGCGCCAGCCGGAGCAGGCCATAGTGCGTCAGCGAGGCGGCGCTCCGGGTTCCCGGCCGGACGCTGGGAGCGACCACCACGGTGTAGATGCGGCCGTCGCCGGACTCGGTCTCGTCGTAGGTGATGACCAGCAGCGTGTCGCCGGACACGTAGGCCGGTGAGCGGAGCAGCAGCGGCACCCATTCCGACAGCCAGCTGTCGCCGGTCTGTAGCGGGCAGTCGTGCTCGTCGTTGCAGAGGTCGGGGATGATCAGCGAGTACGGGGCAAGCTCGCCGGACTTCAGATCGGCGGCCAACCGCCCGGATGAAGGGGAGCCCATCGGCACGGCACGAGTGCGGTAGGCGCCGGAGATCGCCGTGTAGTAGGCGGCCGGATTGTGCTTCTTTGCGTAACGGCCGGAGGTGGCGCCGGTGAACCCGACCGACGGCATGCCCTCCAGATAGCTCGTCCAGCGCGATCCCAGCTGGCCGAAGATGCTGGCCGCGCCGGTCGAGCACGACGTGCAGTCATCCGTGATCCCCTGCGTCCCGCCGCTGGTCAGTGCGATGTAGTTGGGGAGGCTGGGATGGACGATGTTGGTGTGGTTCGTCGCCAGCCCGCACTTCGCGGCAAGC
>Ga0070684_100000753_pt1 | contig 22402 bp, 19 predicted proteins | sample KBSC723LmetaG_FD_65653 | JGI IMG/M metagenome (GOLD analysis project Ga0070684, IMG submission 65653) | Corn rhizosphere microbial communities from Kellogg Biological Station, Michigan, USA - KBS C7.2-3L metaG | ecosystem: Host-associated > Plants > Roots > Rhizosphere ...
CCCTGGTTCTGTTGCTGCTGATCATCTTCGTGGGAAGACACCACATTTTCTGGTGGTCCAACACTCCGTCGGAAATCCCTGAAAAACGAATCTGGCTTGCGCCCGCTTTCTTCCTCACCCGAGTCAGCGTCGTCTTTCTGATCATAACTGCGCTCAGCGTCTGGTTCGTCTATCTGTCGGTCCGTCTCGATGTTGGAATCCTCCCCGAAGGCGGCGCCAACTGGGCGCGTGGCGTGCGCGAGAGGATGCGCCGCGGATTCCGCGATGAGCGCCGCGAGCTGCACTCGACGCATTCCATCCAGGGCCGGATCGCGGTCTTTCTGGCTTTCGCGTTTGCGTTCGGGTGGATCCTGCTATCCTGGGATCTCTCGATGTCTATGGATCCGCACTTCCAGAGCACGATGTACGGCTGGTGGTTTTTCATGGGAGCGTGGGTGGGCGCGATCGCGAGCTGGACTCTGATCGTGATGGCGTGGCGACGCTATCTCGGACGCTACGACCTGATTCAGGACAAGCATTTCCACGACCTGGGCAAACTTTGCTTCGCGTTTACAGCCTTCTGGGGCTACCTCACCTTCGGCCAGTACTTGGTGATCTGGTACGGCAACATGGGTGAAGAGACACACTGGATGCGGCTCAGGTTGATCGAAGGCTGGCTCGCGCCGACGCTGATCGGGGTTACGCTCATGTTTGTGCTGCCATTTTTTGGGTTGCTCTCGCGCGCAGCGAAAGTTTATCTGCCCACGATGCTCCTGTTCGCTGCATCCACTGTTGTGGGACTCTGGATTCATCGCTACATCGAGATCTATCCGTCGATCTACGGGCCAGTCGCGCACATTCCGCTGGGGATCTGGGAGCTGGGCGTTACCGCTGGAATGCTCGGCCTCTGGGGATTTTGCTATCTCGAGTTCATGGATGCATTTCCGCGCATGCGCGTACTATTGATGACTTCGCCGTATCGCGACGAGGTGCAGGTGCCCGTGAATCCACACACGATGGAGCCGTTGCCGGCGCACGAGTAGGAACGGCAACTAAAGACTACCGGCGGGAGGCTGTGGGCGGCCGGGCTGGAGGCCGCGGGCGAAGTTCTTAACTGCAAGGAAGACTATCAGCCGATCGCTATGCCGGAGCAGCGGGAAGCTCCCAGCACGGTGGGATGAACTGCGTGACAATGGATGGGGCGACGTTGGATGAACGGCGTGTCGTAGGTTGCGAGCGCTTTTTCCAAACGAAGCCCGGCGCCGCTCGCTGCTCCGCCGGTAGCTCTCGGCTGGTATGCTTCCGTTGCAGTCAGAGAGTCAGCCCGCGACCTTCAGCCGGCCCGCCCGCAGCCTCCCGCCGGTAGTCTTGCGTTCCAGTTCCTGTCTCCATGTGAGTAGTCCCCACAATGAATTGCCCTTTATATTTCGGACTGCGGGGCGTTAGCTCAGCTGGGAGAGCGCCTGGTTTGCAACCAGGAGGTCGCAGGTTCGATCCCTGTACGCTCCATTTTCAAAAAAAGACCGGCTCGAAATCGAGCCGGTCTTTGTATCTCGGAGTCCGGCTCTTAAAAGATCGGCAGATCGTCAAAGCTCACGAGGGTGCCTCCTTCTCCCTGGAGGGGCGCGTGGTCGAGAGCGCTCTCGGCCCGGTGCACCAGCTCGGCGACGTTGACATTTGATTCGGCGAGATCGGTAACCGCCGAATATCCGGCGCGAAGCCGGACCTGCCCGGCAATGGTCTTGTTCTCGGACGCGCGATCCAGCTCCCGTTGCAGCCGGGCCACCAGCAACCGGGCACCTTCGGCGTCGGTGTCGGGCGCGAGGATTGCCAGTCTCGATTCGCCGACCAGGCCGACGACGTCCGACTGCCGGCTCTGCTCGCGGAACACGTGAGCCACGTCCGCGAAGCCGCTCGAACTTTCCTTCCACAACATGCTCGAGCCAATTTCACGGTCGTGCACCTGCGGCGCGAATGCGACGCATGCGAATGGCTCGTGTCTGCGCAGGGCGCGCGCTCCAAGCTTTCCCGCGAGCTGGCGGAGACCGAAGGTCGTGTAAAGTCCAGTCGTCGGGTCGACGAAGTCCTGCGCGCGCGCAAGCGCCAGCTCTGTGCGAGCGCGGAGAAATGTCTGGAGCTTGACGAAAACCGGCTCCAGATCGACTGGATGGTTGCAATATTCCCACGCTCCGGCGGCGAAGGCGGCAAGACGCGCGCGGGGATTCGCCGGTGTTGGCGACGTTATGATCACGGGCACCGAGTGATCGAACTGCGACCCATCGCGGATTCTCCGGCAGATCTCAACGGCGCTGATGTCGATCAGCGACTCGTCGACGACGAGCAGATCGTGATTCGAGAGTCGCGCGAGCTCGAGGGTCTGTGCGCCTGAGCGGGTGTGGGCGGAAACGTAGCCATGCTGCTGGAACACGCTTTCCAGGGCCCTGCTCATCCAGTCATCGCTGCACGCAATCAACGCGAGCGGGGGGCGTTCAACGGACACTTGCATCCAGCCTCCTCTTCGGTAGCCCGACTGACTTGGCGCATGTCGCGCTTTAGCCCGTAGCTTTGCGTCGCCACCTTTCGGTGGGTTTGCCGGTTTTCGGAGGTGCCGACCCGCATGCGCCCCGGAGGAAGCGTGCGGGAGAGCAGGGTCTATTCTGCAGACGACCGAGTCGCAGTGGGGTTACTTCAACGCTCGCGAACGGGGCCGGACCCCGCTGGCGCAACGGACTGCTTAACTTGTTGGGGGAAAACGAGTTAGCGGATTATTGGCAGGGCAAGGACGAACGAGAACCTTGTACCTTCGGCATCGCTGTCGACCTGCAGCGAGCTGCCCATAGCTTCTACCAGCGTGCGAACGATGGCCAAACCGAGTCCAGCGCTCGAGAAGCGAAGCTTCACACCTTCCGGTGGGAAGCCGTAGCAGAGCCGTTCCAGTACTTCGTCAGGAATGCCAGGGCCTGTGTCCTCGACCCAGAATTCGACGTGCTCTGCGGAAATCTCCGACGCGCCCATCGCGACCGAGCCGGCATCTGTGTACCTCAGGCCGTTGGACGCAAGATTGAGCAACGCCTGTTGAACGGCGGACTGATGCCCGATGCGGGCGTCGTTGTCGGGAAACTCAATGCCGAGCGGAATCCCTTTCTCTTCGCACATCGGTTGCACGATGGAGCTCACGGCATGCATCGTCTCGCTAATCGAGAAGGGCATGGGTTGGCCTTGAACCAGGCCGTCGCCGCGGGCCGCCGAGATCAGATTCGAGACGGTCGTGCTGAGCCCGAAGGCGGCGCCGTAGATGAGACCCAGCTGCCTGTCCCGAATCGGGTTGGGCGTCGCTCTCTCGGCGCGACGAAGTGCATCTACGAGGAGAAGTATCGAGCCGAGTGGCGAGCGAATGTCGTGCGCAATCGCGACGACAGCGTCCGCGCAATCGGCGCCGGTAAGTCGGGCAATGAACTTGCCCCGATCGGTGTGTCTCCACGCCTCCTCGGCCTCGTCGAGCTTGAGCAGAGTCCGGACGACTTCGTTGGCGTTGAGATCGTGGCTGTCGGCGAGCTCACTCAGGAAATTCGCTCTCAACGTGGACACGTATTCGCGAGCGATAACTGGAGGAACGGGAGGGGAGCTGTCGATCGTATTGCCGATGCTCGCGACGAGCCAGGCAATCACCTCGTTCAAGCGCTCACGAACCTCGAGTCGTGTCTGCTTTGTTCCGTGTGCGATGCTAGTAGATGTGCGATCAGCGGCGAGCTCTAAAGCCCGCAGGAGAGAAGCGGTGGGACTGGAACGCACTGCTGAGGGCCGAGTGGAGGCGTTGTCGTTCGCGGGTGTTAAGACAGGCTTCAGCGGCAGTGCGAAGGGCACGTAGTCGCTGAACTTATCCGACGCCGAAGCTAATCTCGTTGCAGTTGGGTCCATCCGCGCCATTCACTCTCCGTCACACGATTGACCCGCTCGCGGACGCCCATATTGGCGGGTTGACCGCATAAGGTCAATAGCGGCCTACACGTAACACTCAGGCGTTACGTGTAGACGGACGTTTTTTTCGAGTTAGGGAATTGGAGTAGGGCGCGGGGAGTTCTCGGTGGCAGTCACTCAGGAAGTTGGTAGATCGTCAAACCCCATGATCGTGTCCCCATGGCCGTCGGCGGGCACTTTTGCCAATGCGCTTTCCGCGCGATGAACCAGTTCCGTCAGGTCGATGTCAGCTGCAGCGAGGTCCGGCACCGCGCAGTAGCCCGCCCGCAGTTTGAATGCCCCGGTTGTCGAACCTCTCGACGCGGCGTCGAGCTCCCGCTGCAACCTGGCCACCAGCAGCCGGGCTCCGGCCGCGTCGGTGTCAGGAGCCAGGATCGAAAGCTGAGAATCGCCTGTCTTGGCGACGATATCGGAGCGTCTCGCCTGTCCGCGGACGACGTGGGCTACCTCGGCGAAGGTGCTTTCATCGGGTTTCGGCGCCGCTCCATCGCCTTGTGGCGAGAACGCCAGACATGCAAATGCCTCGTGCTTTCTTACCGCGCGCGCCTCGAGCTGCTCGGCCAAATGGTGCAATCCGTATGTCGTGTAGAGGCCGCTCGCCGGATCCATCAGCGACTTGGCTTGTGACGCCGCCAGCTCCTCTCGTGCGCGCAGGAAAGTCCCAAGCTTGAGGAAGAGCCCGTCTACGTCGAGCGGCAGGTGGCAGTACTCCCACGCCCCCGCTGCGTAGGCGGCTGTCCGTCCAGGCAGTGTCGAGTGTGAGGACGAGACGATGACGATCGGGATGGCATGGTCAAACAATGGATCGTCGCGGAGGGCAACACAGACCTCGATGCCGGTAAGCTCGCTTAGTCGCTCGTCGAGCATCAGAACATCGTAATCACTGCGCCGCGAGAGCTTGAGCGCCTGCTTCCCGGAGCTCGTGCGCGTGACTTTGTAACCCCGCTCCAGGAATACACTCTCGAGCGATCGACACAACCACTCGTCGCTGCACCCAATCAACGCAACCCGAGCCCGCGGTTTGATGCCGGTCATGGCGCTGTCACGCGACGTGTGGCTTCGGTGTGGTGGATGACGACCCCGGTTTTTGCGGGAAAACGCGGCTCTGCGGGATTTGTACGCGCGAGCGTGGAATGTGATTTCTGAACGTACCAGCCGAGCGCCTCAGCCAGCCCCTCAGCTACGTCGTGCGAAGGCATGTAGCCGAGGATGCGCTGCGCCTTTTCGATCGATGCGCCAGAGAAGCGCACATCCCCGGGCCGGAACGGATCGTAGTGGGGCAAGACTCCCGCAAATCTTCGGTCGGAGACCGCGAGGTGGTCGCGCATCATTTGGAATAGCTGGTTCAGGGTGACCGACTTCGCGCACGCAACGTTGTAAGCCTGGCCCGTTGCGTTCGGGGTCTCGGTGGTGGCGGCGAGAAGATTCGCCTGCACGACGTTGGCGATGTAGCAGAAGTCGCGCGTCGTTTCCCCGTCACCGAAGATGCGACAGGGCTCGCCTCGCAGCAGGGTCGCAATCCATCGCGGAATGACGGCGGCGTACGCGCCCGCTGGATCCTGCCGGCGGCCAAAGACGTTGAAGTACCGTAAGCCGATTGACTGCAGACCATAGCTCATTTGAAAAGCAAGCGCGTAAGTCTCGTTGATCGATTTACTGGCGGCGTACGGCGAAAGGGGTCTGCCGAGTCCGGTCTCGACCTGCGGAAAGTCCGCGGTGTCCCCGTAGACCGCCGACGACGATGCATACACGAAGCGCTTTACGCCTGCATCCTTCGCGGCAACCAGCATGTTGACGAAGCCGTCGACATTGACCGAGTTGGTGCGCAGCGGATCGTCCATCGACCACGGCACCGATCCAAGCGCCGCGTGATGCAGAACGTAGTCGGCCCCCTCGCACGCTGTGCGACAAGTCTCGAGGTCGCGAATGTCGCCCTCGACCATCCGGAAGCGACCGGAGTCCTCGAGGTCGACAGTGGCATCGTCCAGGTTGCGGCGATGGCCAGTCGAGAAGTTATCCACGCCGACCACGGTCTGACCGAGGGCGAGGAGCTCCTGCAGGAGATTGGACCCGATAAAGCCGGCAACGCCGGTGACCACCCAAACTTTAGGGGTGGCGCTTAGGTGCTCTCGAAGCCGACGATACGGTGCGGAGATCACGAGCTCGCAGTGGAAGAGTTACCCGCTGTGCGTTCAGAGCAGTCGTGCGCGGGAGCACGCCAACCCGATCATGCGCGCCGCAAGTCGCGGCAAACTTTCGGCGACGCGAGAAGCATCTTCCATTCCCCGCTTGCCAGTGCCCAGTATGTTCATAAGTTGCGCAAGGACAGCAGGTTACTAATTCGGCGAAAGCGCGCGTTCGGTTCCTTGTCGCGGTACTGCCCCATTTTGTGGTGAATGACCCACAGAGAAAACATTGGGGAAAGTCCGTATCCGCCTTTTGTTTTCACTCCGGTGATTGTTGGGCGAAACGCTTGCGTCGCTAGCGGAGCGTTTTTGGTATGGAGCGACGCGGAATGGAGAGCCCGGGTATGTATAGACCAGATCCGATGGTCTTCGGCCCCGTACTCTTGAATCGCATCCATAGAGCAGTCATGCCCACCGTCAGGTACTGGTTTCCCGAGTAAGCGTCCCAGACCCCGGCGAAGACCGTCAGGAGCAGGACGGACGCAAAAAAGATTACTGGCCAGACCGGTGTGTAATGCAGCCCCAGATGGGGTAGGACCGAACGGTATAGCGCGTATTGCGCCGTGAACATGAAAAGGGAGGAGCGACCCAGTTTCCTCAGCTGGCCAAAAAGGATTGGCAGTTGTTTGCGGCGATCCAGCTCGAAGATCGCCGCTAACATTATCAAGCCCGCTCCCCCAAAGAATCCGAGATAGACAATCCCCGGCGGGAACTTGCCGTAAACCGACAAAAAGGTCAGGCGGTTCATCTCCTCGAGAGAGGCGGCTGAGTTTCCAGCCAACCATCGCGCAATGGCGTACGCGACAGTGGCTGCCAGGAGGCACGCTCCGCCCGTTCGAGCCAACATGTGATGTGCTTCCCGCTGCCAGCCTCGAACGTACATCATGCCGACGCGTTCCCCGAGCGCGGTCCCGGCGAGATACACAGCGAACCAAGGCAACGCGGGGAAAACCGCAAACCCACTCAGCTGTCCCGCTGCGCTGATGCGGCCCACGAGATACAGCTTTGCCAGCAAGGAAGCACCGGTCGGGTGCCAGTACACAATCAGGCACCAGTCGACGACGAACAGGATCGCAGCGATCATCAGGCGGCGCGAAGCAGGCGCAAAAACTACCGTTGACGGGCCGATGATGATCGCGAGCGCGATTGCATCGGTTATAAAACTCGTCTGATACGCGTGGGCGAACCGGGCTGGCGAAGGTGCCAGCGATAGAGTGAGCACCAGATGGCCGACTACGAGCAGAAAAATGCCCCGGTCGAACAGCTTCACCCGGAGCTCGGTGAAGCCGCCTGGGTTCGTCGATGCCAGAAAACCGGCTACCATTCCGCTGACGATGACAAACGTCGGTGACGCGATCATGCTGAGCGTGCGCAGATAACTCGCCGCTTCCTGCGAGCCAACGCTCCATGGGTAGCCAGCGGTAAAATGCGAAAGAAAGACAAACAGGATGGCGGCGCCGCGAACCGCGTCGATCGATCCGAATCGCTGGGAGTTTTGTGTTGCCCGGGCTTGAACCGCCATTGGAGCCGCCAGAAAGAGACGTTCGATGAACGTTCCACTTCCCTGTCGCCGCGCTGTCAGGGGAACCTACCGCCGCGGGTTTCTCCGGTTGGTGCACCAAAAGTGCCGCCGACCATCACAAACATGAGTAAGTTTGCGAAGCTGGCTGGAGCCCTTAAACTCTGAGTCTTATTGATGTTACGTCATGCTGGCGGTGACGGGCGATGCTGAAAGGTGGCTGTAAAGGTGTCAGGTGTTGATGGATCGCCACACCAGTGTAACGTGGGTGTTCAGCTCAGCAGTGACTAGAGTTGTGCGTCGAGTTCAGGCGACTCCGCGTGTAACCCGGGCCTCGCGGCCCAACGAATGGTCGAGAAGATCTCCGGACGCGGCGACACCGTGCTGATGGACGGCGACCGCCGCCTTTCGCCGTGCCCGCCAGTCGATGAATGGCCCGATCCCAACCGTGAGATAGCGATTTCCTTCCCTCCGGTTCCATCGGGATGCTGCATAGGTCAAGAACACGATTGTCAGCGCAAACAGCACCGGCCACCACCGGGAGTACGGAAGTCTCAGCGAGCGAATAACGACGACGTAGACGTAGAACTGCAGCAGGTACACGAATAGCGAAGCGAGGCCGATCTGGCGGAGTTGGCCGCGCACCGAGGGCAGGATGTCTCTGCGTGCCGCCTCGAGAACCGTCGCCACCAACAGCATTCCCGCTCCGCCAAAGAATGCGATGTAGACAGGCCCCGGCGGAAATTTCTGGTATGAGGAAAGCAGGGGCGTCAGACTGTCATGGGCAACCAGCATTGTCGGCATCCAGTGGTGAACGGCGGAGAACAAAACCTTTCCGCAGGCGCCGACGACAAAAAGTGACGCGCCAATCCTCGCAAGGAAAAGATTCCCCTGCTTCAACTGCTGGTCACGGTAGAATGCACCGATGCGGCCGCCGAGCACCGTACCTGCGAGATAGACGGCGAACCACGGAATCAGCGGAAAGTTTCCGCTCGACCAGTCCGCGGCGTTGGGGGTTCCGATCAGGTAGCTCTTCGCGACTGAAGCAAAGCTTCCCACCGGCGTCCACGCCAGCACGCCAACCCAGCTCAGGGTGAAAGTACCTGCAGCGATGGCGAGCCGAGTACGCATACTCAGTCTCCCGACGAGCCACGGCCCAAGCATGACCGCGAAACCGATCGCGTCGGTGATGTATCCGATCTTCATCGCGGGAATGAACCCACGTCCGATTGCCAGTCCCGACGCCGCCAATATGGTATGTCCAACCACCAGCAGGAACAGCCCGCGATCGAAAAGCTTGTAGCAAAGAGCATCGAATGTCTTTGCCCTCGTCACCGCAAGGAAGCCGGCCACCAGACCACTCACTGTGACGAATGTGGGCGACGCGAGCATACCCATGATGACCAGGTAGCCGCCCGAAGTATCCGCGCCTGAAGTGAACTGATAAGAGTCCGCGAAGTGGGCGAGGCAAACGAATAGCATCGTCGCTCCTCGTGCGGCGTCTATCGCGGCCACACGTGAAGCACCGTACGGTTTTCTGGCTGGCGCAGTAGCTGGTACTTGCATCATTGAAGTGGGCAGATCGATCGCTTCATACCAATTGGTCTGGTCGAGCCAGGCGGATTGCAGCAACGGTGCCGCGTACGGTCACAAAACTGAGAACTGAGATCGACCGAGCGAGGGCTCGCTAAACAGCGATGTGCCTTCGACTTGGCGGTTTTCGGCCGGACCTGGATCCGATCACTCACCGCGTCACCAAATCTGGAAGGTGTGGGAACGACGCCACACGCGTGCTCGGCGCGCACGCGGTAGATACGCGGTAAGGCTGTGGCGCTGGAGCAACAGGCTGGCTCCGCGCAACGCGCGAAAGAGGGAAAAGCAAACGACTTCAGTTTCGCCGATGTGGTTGTCCGAGAACGAGATAGCCGTTCCGGAATTCAACGCACCGCGAGCCGTGTAGGTGGCATTTGAAGTGCGAACCGCGGAGCCTCGTTCACCGCACAGCGTGCCAATCCTTGTCAGAGGTTCATGCAGACAGCGTCGGGATCTACAACACACTTCTTCACTGTTGATGTCGAGGAATACTTCCAGGTAAAGGCGCTGGAAGCAGTCGTGTCTCCGAACGAGTGGCTGTCCCATCCGACCCGCGTTGGGACAAGTGTCGATTCGCTTCTCGCCGCCATGGAGCGTCATGGCGCGCGCGGCACTTTCTTCGTGCTCGGCTGGCTTGCGGAGCATCGTCCGGAGGTGATCCGAGCGATTGCAGCTGCCGGGCACGAGATCGCTTCCCACGGCTACCGTCACGAGCGCGTCACCGCGCTCTCACCGGCGGCATTTCGTGAAGACCTTAGAGCGTCCAAGCGCGGCCTCGAGGATGTGGCCGGAACCGAGGTAATCGGCTATCGAGCGCCGAGCTTTTCGATCGTTCCCGGCTACGAGTGGGCGTTCGACGCTCTGCTCGAGGAAGGGTATCGATACGATTCGAGCATTTTCCCGATTCGGCGTCGCGGCTACGGTTACCCGTCGGCTCCGCGCGCACCTTACATCGTGCACCGTCCGCGTGGTCGGCTGGCGGAATATCCACTGGCGACGACGAGATTCCTGCGGCTCTCGATTCCGGCGGCGGGAGGCGGTTATCTCCGCCAGTTTCCGCTAGCGGTGATCCGGCGGGCTTTCAGGGAAGCCGGCACCCGCGGAGAGCGCGCCACCTTTTACATCCACCCGTGGGAAATCGATCCTGGGCAGCCGCGGCTGGCGGTGTCGCCTTTCAATTATGTGCGACACTACCGCGGCCTCGATACGGCCCTGGCAAGGATAGAGTCGCTTCTTTCCGAATTCAGATTCACGAGCATCGCGTCAGACCCGGCATTGGACGTTCGTCAGTCGCCCACCCTTGTAACGGTTGGGGTCGCATGACTGTCGAAGTGGAGCGCTTCGGCGGAACGGAAGAAGAGTGGGATGCGTTCGCCTCCGCGCACGAGGGGTACACCCACTTCCATCGCTTGAGGTGGCGCGCGCTCATGGAGCGGGTGTTCGGCCACGAGTGCCTGTATCTAGCCGCGCGCGACTGGGATGGAGCTCTGATCGGCGTGCTGCCGCTCGTTCGCGTGCGGAGCCTCGTTTTCGGACACTACCTCGTCTCAATGCCGTTTCTCAACTACGGCGGTCCGCTGGGCTCCGACAAGGCAGTGCGGGCCCTCGTCGACGAATGCATGGAGCTGGCGCGCCGTGAAAACGTCAAGCTTCTCGAGCTCCGGAGTCGCATCCCCCTCTCCCTTTCGATTCCGGCTTCGCATCGCAAGCTGACCGTTGTGCTCGATCTGGCGCCAAGCTCGTCGGAGCAATTCAAGAGGTTCGAGCCCAAGCTGCGAAGCCAGATCCGACGTCCGCAGAAGGAAGGAGTGACCGTTCGATTCGGCCCCGATCAGGTGTCGCCATTCTTTTCCGTTTTCGCACGACACATGCGCGATCTCGGTACGCCGACCCAATCGTTGTCATTCTTCCGTGAGGTGGCCGAGCAGTTCTCGGAGGACAGCTGGTTTGCTTGCGCGTACCTCCAGGGCGAGCCCGTGGCCGCCGGGTGCGGTTTCCGATTTGGCGACGAGTTCGAGATGACGTGGGCATCCTCGTTGAGGATGTACAACCGCGAGGCGCCCAACATGTTGCTTTACTGGGCGTGCATGGAACGGGCGATCAACGAAGGCGTGAAACGGTTCAACTTCGGTCGCTGCAGCCCGGGATCCGGAACCCATCGATTCAAGATGCAGTGGGGTGGCCGCGAAGAAGCTCTATGGTGGTACGACTTTGCCGCCAGCCCCGACGTGACGACTCCATCACCTGATGCGGGCGCGTTTCGCTTTGGACCGCGGATCTGGCGTCGGCTACCGGCGCGACTGACCACTGCCGTCGGTCCGGCAATCGTAAGGTACCTGCCGTGAGCTGGCGCATGATTCCACCGGTACTCTCGCCGGTATCCACCACTGCGCTGCGGAGCGGCGCGCGGACGGCTCTCGGGCTCGAGCCGACACCGGCGCATCCCCCAGAAGAAGTTCTGCGCGCGCGGTACCGTATGCGTCACGTGCTACTCACCAACAGTGGCACGTCGGCGCTGGTGCTCGCGCTTAAGGCGTTGACGCGTCCCGGAGACACGGTGGTGTTCCCCGCCTACGCGTGCATCGATCTTACGACGGCCGCCATCGGGGCGGACTTGCGCGTGCGACTCTACGATCTCGATCCAGCGACGCTTTCGCCTGACCTCGACTCGGTTCGTGCCGCGCTTTCGCGCGGAGCGGAAGCGGTCGTCGTCGCCCATCTATTCGGATACCCCGCCGACGTCCCCGCCGTGCGACGCATTGCGGAAGAGTACAGCGTCCCGGTGATCGAAGACGCTGCCCAGGCCGCCGGCGGCTTGCTCGCTGGCGAAAGGCTTGGGGCATTGGCGGATGTGTCTGTCCTGAGCTTCGGCCGCGGCAAGGGGATGACGGCCGGTTCCGGAGGAGCGCTGATGACCAGAACTGCGGCGCTTGCAGCGAAAACGACAGCTTTTGGTGAACAGCTGGGACGCCGAGAAATGGGTGGGAGAGAGCTGGTTGCGCTCGCCGCGCAGGGCTCGTTATCGCACCCAAATCTCTACCGCTTGCCGGCGTCGATTCCTGCGCTCAAGCTGGGCGAAATGGTTTACCATCCTCCGACAGCGCCGAAGCGGATGACCGCGACCGCCGCCGCGCTACTTGCAAGCGCGCTCGAGAGCGACGCGATTGAAGTCGAGATGAGGAGAGCCCGCGCGGGAATCTTTCTCGCGCGAGCCGGTTCCTATCAGGCAGCCACACCGGTGCGACCGATTCAGGGCGGCGAACCAGGATACTTACGTCTCGCCATGCTTGGCTCAGGACCGATGCGCCGGCCGACTTCACTCGGCGTGGCCGGAGGCTACCCATCGACGCTGGAACAACACAGCCAGCTACAGCCCCTGCTTCATTCGGGCGAACGCGCCGGAGCGGGCGCGCGATTTCTTCGGGACCATCTTTTTACTTTGCCCACCCATTCGCGGGTGGGTCCCCCGGACGTATCGAGACTGCTCGGGTGGCTTGGCGCACCAGTGCGCCGCGAAATCATTCTAGTGCCGGCGGGCGCGTGAAGAAAACCGTAGCAGCGATGTTCCGCCGCGTGCGGATCCTTTTTCGGAATGTTCTTGGCTTTCCGGAGAGGCTGTTTCATAGCCGAAGACGCGAAGCCGCACTGAGGCAGCTCGACGCGCTCGGGCCAGTGAAGCGGATACTGGTTGTTTGCACCGGCAACGTGTGTCGCAGTCCGTATTTCGCGGCGATCCTGCGGGCGCGCCTGCCAAATGCGCGGATTGCCTCGGCCGGATTCGTCGGGTTCAATCGTCCCGTGCCAGAGCATGCCTTGAGCACAGCGGCGGAGCGCGGCATCGACCTGTCCGGTTTCCGGTCGCACCTCCTGGATCCGCGTCGGGCAAGAAGCGCGGATCTCGTCGTCGTAATGGAAGCCAGACAGGCGAGCTATCTGTCGAATTACTATGGAGTGCCGCGCCGCCGGGTCATCATCGCCGGCGATCTCGATCCATCGACCGCGCCGACGCGATCGATAGAGGATCCGTGGCGCGGACCCGTCGAAGCTTTTGCCTCTTCGTTCAACCGGATCGAACGCTGCGCCTCCACGCTGTCCGGGGTTCTTCTGTGCGCCGCCGATGCTCCTGCGTCGGCTCCCGACCGTGAAACGCGGGGTGCGGGCCGTCAACCGTCGCCTGCACCACTGCCGCAACCGACACTATGACAGAAACCGTCGCTTCCGCCTTTTCGGCGCACACCGTCGAGCAGGTACCAATTCCGGCCTGGCCGTCTGATAGCACCAACATCGCGCTCCTTCTCTGGGGCACGGCGACCGAGCACGGGTCGACTTGCGCAATCTCCGAGCGCGACGTGGATACGACCTACAGCGAGCTTAGGTCCCGCGCTGCGGAGGTCGCGGCGCGGTTGACAGCCGATGGGGTGAAGCCGGGCGATCGCGTCGCTGTATTTCTCGAGCGCGGCGCCGACGCCGCGGCCGCTTTTTTCGGGGCGGTCGCGTGTGGCGCGATTGCCATCAACGTCAACGAGACGCTTCGCCCGCGCCAGGTGGAGCACATTCTTTCCCATAGCTCCGCCGCGGCTCTGATATCGAGCGCCGAAATGCTGGCGCGTCAGCCTCGGCCGATCGAAAGTCCGGCGCGGCGCTACGATATGGCGACGATGTCGGGCGGTGACGATTCCTTCGCACCGGTGCGTCGGGTCGGCAACGACCTCGCGCAGATCATCTACACATCGGGGTCGACCGGACTGCCCAAAGGCGTCACGCTGATGCACTCCAATCTCTGGAGCGGAGTGCGTGCCGTGAGCAGCTACGTTCGTATCAGCTCTCACGACCGTATCGCGAGCCTCCTGCCATTCAGCTTCGACTACGGTTTCAATCAGTTGCTCTGCGCCGTCGGAGCAGGGGCGACACTGGTGGTAGAGAGATCGCCGCTGCCACAGCAAATCGTGGCCACGCTGCGCGCGAAGGAGATCACGGTGTTGCCGTGCGTGCCTCCGCTATGGCTTCAGCTGGTCGGCACGTCGACGTTCCGAAGCGCCTGCATCCCGAGTTTGCGGGCGATGACAAATACCGGAGGGCGGGTGCCGGTCGACGCGGTGCGCCAGTTGCGAGCGGCGAATCCGCAGGCGCAACTCTTCCTCATGTACGGCCTCACCGAGGCATTTCGAGCGACCTATTTGCCGCCCGAGCTTGTCGACGCCCATCCGGATTCGATCGGAAGAGCGATACCAGGCACCGAGATCATGGTAGTCCGCGAAGATCTGACACCATGCGAGCCCGGCGAGGTTGGTGAGCTCGTCCAAAGAGGCTCGACGGTCGCCGCCGGATACTGGAACGATCCGGAGACAACGGCGCTCAGGTTCAGACCAAATCCGCTTCGTCCGAAGGGAAGCCCGGACTCCGAGCGTGTGGTCTTTTCCGGCGATCTCGTGCGTCGCGACGCGAATGGGCTGCTGTACTACGTGGGGCGCAAGGATGGACTCATCAAGAGCCTCGGATACAGAATCAGTCCCGACGAGATCGCGGACGTCATTTACGCGTCTGGCCAGGTTGTCGAAGCGGTTGTCGGAACCGTCCCCGACAAGGTTCGTGGCGATTCGATCGTCGCGTATGTCGTCCTCCGGGAAGACGGGACGGCGGAGGCCGTTCATCGTTTCTGCCGCGCGGAGTTACCGACTTATCTGCAGCCGGGGAAGATCGAGGTTCGCAGCGAGCTCCCACGCACCTCCAGTGGAAAGTTTGACGTTCGCGCCGCGCAGGCTGCGGGAGATGTCCAACATGCTTCAGTCTGAAGTGCTGGACGCGCCGGAATTCGAGGACGTCGTTGCGCGTCTCGGCGCCGTGTGGTCGCCGCTGCCCGACAAGCCCGAGGAGACTCTCGAGCTGACGGCGAAGGCGTTGTGGTTTGCGGCGGCGGGCGACCCGCAATCAGTCGCGAGGTGCGCGGACGCGCCGCTTCCGTCGCTGAACGCGGAGGCAACTACGCGGCTCTGGGGGCTGCTCTCTCGCCGATCGGACGGAACCCCACTCGCGCATCTGACGGGCCGACAAAACTTCGCCGGCCTCGAACTGCTTTGCGGGCCCGGAGCCCTCATCCCACGGCGAGAAACCGAGCTGCTCGCCCGTACTGCGACGGATATCTTGTCGGCGACGGTTTCCCCCGGGGATCCGGCATTTGCAATCGACGTTTGCACCGGCTCCGGCAACGTAGCTCTGGCGATGGCGGCGGGAGAGGAACACCTCACGGTCCTCGCAGCCGACATCTCGAGTGACGCGCTAGCGCTGGCTGTGGAGAACGCGCGCTATCTCGGGCTCGGATCGCGGGTCACATTCATTCCGAGTGATCTCTTCAACGCCATGGACGTTCCGGCGAATCATCATCGGGCGGCCGTCATCACCTGCAATCCTCCGTACATCGCGTCGGCGAAGGTGCCGGCGATGGCTGAAGAGATCTCCCGACACGAACCCCGACTGGCTTTCGATGGCGGCGCTTTCGGGCTGACTATCATCTCCAGGCTGTTGGCCGACGCTCCGCGTTTTCTGCGACCGGGCGGGTCCCTTTGCTTCGAGGTTGGTGCGGGCAATGGCCGCTTCGTGGCGGAGCGGATCAGCCGGAACGGCGCGTACGTCGGGGTGAGGCAAATCACGGACGAAAAGGGAATAGTCAGGGTACTCGTCGCCTCCGTTGCCTGAGCCCGACAGGCTCGGCCGGTCGTGTTGCGGGGCTGCTACACATTTGCCCTCCCGTGCCAGCGCCAGGGTAATTGCTACCCGAGTTAAGTCATTTAACAGCATCGCGTTAGGCCTGATCGGGCCACCGGCTTTTTGCCATTGGAGGCAGGTGCCAAGCTTGCACTTGCGGCGGGCTCGCGCCGCTCATGCGGCCGACACCGATGATCATCCCTGCTGACAATTGCCACCGATGCCACTGACCCAGAATTCTCTTGAAATAGACGCCGCAGCCGAGACTTCGCGCATCACGGAGGCGCTACGCCAGCAGCTTGGTTCGGTGTTGAGGCGCCGGGGGTTCATCATTGGGATGAGCGGCGGTGTGGACAGCTCTGTTTGCGCAGCGCTTGCAGTGCGAGCAATTGGCGCGAAGCACGTGCTCGGTCTTTTCCTTCCCGAGCGGGAGAGCGATCCGGATAGTCTTTCGCTGGCCAAGCTCGTCGCCGGGCAACTCGGGATCGAGTGCATCACCGAGGATATCGCGCCGGTGCTGGACGGGGCCGGCTGCTATCGACGCCGTAACGAAGCGATCCGAAAAGTAGTTCCCGAGTTCCGCGATGACTGGGGCTGTAAGCTCGTGCTGCCGCCGGACCGTCTCGACAGCGATCGCATCAATGTCACCTATCTGGTCGTTCAGCCTCCGGGCGGTGAGATGCGCAAGGTCCGTCTGCCTGCTGCGGAGTATCGGGCGATCGTAGCTGCCTCGAACTTCAAGCAGCGGGTGCGCGCAATGCTCGAGTACTATCATGCAAACCGCCTCTATTACGCTGTACTCGGCACGCCGAACCGACTCGAGTACGATCAGGGATTCTTTGTAAAAGGCGGCGATGGGCTCGCCGACGTCAAGCCGATAGCGCACCTGTACAAGACCCAGGTTTACCAGCTCGCCGAGTATCTCGGGTTGCCGCCCGAAATTACGTCGCGGCCGCCGACCACGGATACATTCTCCTTGCCGCAGTCGCAGGAAGAGTTCTACTACAACATGCCGACCCAGATCCTCGATCTCGTCCTCCACGCGAAGAACGAGGGTCTGTCGCCGGAGGCGGCGTCCGAGGAAGTCGGTCTCTCCGTCGAGCAGGTCAAGCGCGCTTACTGCGACATCGATCAGAAGCGCGCAACGACGCGGTATCTGCATCTCGGGCCGCAGCTGGTCGAGCCGGTGGACATCACAGTCAACCGGGATCTCGCTTAATGTGCGGCATCGCCGGAATCGCGCGGCGTCACTCGACCGGTCCCAGCTCGGTCGAAACGCTCGGACGCATGGCCGCTGCGATACGCCATCGTGGGCCCGATGGCTACGGCTTTTACGTCGGCCAGCGGGTCGGCTTTGCGCACGTGCGGCTGAGCATCGTCGACATCGCCGCTGGATCGCAGCCGATGACCAACGAAGACGGCCAGATAGTCATCACCTACAACGGCGAGATTTACAATCACCCTGAGCTTCGTCACGAGCTCGAGGCACTGGGCCACGTCTTCCGCACACGCTGCGACACCGAGGTACTGGTCCACGGTTACGAGCAGTGGGGCGTCAACCTGCTGCAGCGTCTCAACGGTCAGTTCGCGTTCGCGATCTATGACCGGAATAACGAGACGGTGTTCATCGCGCGGGACCGGTTTGGCGTGCGGCCGCTCTTTTATGCCCAGCCCCGCGATGCTTTCTACTTCGGTTCGGAGATCAAGGCAATTCTCGCGAGCGGGGAAGTGGATGCCGGAATCGATCCGCGCGGAATGGACGAAGTCTTCACGTTCTGGGCAGCGCGCGCGCCGCGGACTCCGTTCGCCGGCATTGCGTCGCTGGAGCCCGGCACGTATGGGATCTGGAAGGATGGCGCGCTGTGGCTGCGCCGCTATTACGAGCTCGATTATCCAGAGGCGAATGCCGAGCCTGACGATGTGATCGAGAGGCTCGACGAGCTGATGCTGCGCAGCGTCGGGATGCGGCTGCGCGCCGACGTGCCGGTCGGCGCATATCTCAGCGGCGGACTAGACTCCTCGATCACCGCATCGCTCGCCGCCAGTGCCTCACCACACATCCTGCGCAGCTTCTCGATCACTTTCGACGATCCGCGCTTCGATGAAAGCGATTTCCAGCGCGAGGTGGCGTCCGACGTCGGCAGCATCCACGCGATAACGGCGATCGGACCGAACAGCATCGCGGACAGCTTTCCGGACGTGCTGTGGCATACCGAGACGCCGCTGCTGCGGACGGCGGCGGTGCCGATGTACCATCTCGCAAAGCTCACCAGGGATTCGGGGATCAAAGTCGTGCTCACCGGTGAGGGCGCCGACGAGCTGTTCCTCGGCTACGACCTGTTCAAGGAAGTCCAGGTCCGCGAGTTCTGTTTGCGGCGGCCGGGATCGGCATGGCGGGAGCGCTTGCTGGACCGGCTGTATCCCGACCTCATGACGCAGAGTCGCGGCGGCGAGTTCTGGCGTCGTTTTTTCCTGGACGCCGGTCCGCAGCGTGATCCGCTATTCTCCCACCTGCCTCGTTTTCTGCTTGGCGCGAGGATCAAGGATTTCTATGCGCCCGAATTCCGGGCCGGAATCGGTGGGATCAACGTCATGGCGGAGCTCAGGGCATCGCTGCCGGCGCGCTTCTTCGGTTGGTCCTCGCTCAACAAGGCCGCGTACCTGGAGATGACGACATTGCTCGCCTCCTACCTCCTCAGCTCGCAGGGAGACAGGATGTCCATGGCGCACGGGATCGAGGGTCGCTTCCCATTCCTCGATCACCGGTTGTACGAGTTCGCCTCGTCGCTGCCGACCGGCTCGAAGCTGCGCGGACTGAAGGAGAAGGAAGTACTGCGTCGCTGGGCGGCGCGGATCCTTCCGGCGCGGATCAAGGCACGCACGAAGCAACCTTACCGCGCGCCGGATGCGCCGAGCTTCTTCGGGCCCGCATCGCCGAAATGGATCGGCGACCATCTGAGCGGCGACGCGATCCGGCGGGTCGGTATCTTCTCCGCGTCCGCCGTCGAGGGCCTCGTGCGGCGATGCCAGGCCGGTCGTGTAACCGGCTATCGCGAGAACCAGGCAGTCATCGGTATCCTCTCAACCCAGCTCTGGCATCATCACTTCATCGAGAAAGCGATCAACGTCGCGCCACTTCCGCCGCAAGGTGCGTCGGTAGTTCTCGACGACAGTATGTCCGTTCTCACCTAGCTCACCTGTCACCCCCACGTCGATGCAGACTACGCAGACCGAAATCATTTCCCGCGTTCGCAGCTTCATTCAGGAGAACTTCCTGTATATGCACTCCGATTTCCAGCTTGCTGACGACGATCGTCTTCTGGAAAAGGGCGTCATGGATTCGATGTCCATCGTCGAGATGATCTCGTTCATCGAGAACGAGTTCGGCGTCCAGGCAATGGAAGACGAGATCAGCGAGGCCAACTTCGGCTCCCTGACAGGGATCGCCCGCTACATCGGCGACAAGCGCGGAGTCCTGGCCAGCTAGGGCCGGTGCCTGCTGCGGGCCAAGCGCGAATAACCAATGCCGATCACCGCACGTCGCGCTCCGTTCGCCGGACGCGAGCTTACCCCACGACAGGCAGCTCAGGCGCGCGCAACCGTCGCCAGCGCCAAGGCTTTCGCGCGGATGCGGATGACGCACGATCCGTTACGCATTCTGCTGTTTCTGCTCATGATCGTCACGGTCAGCCGGGTCCATCTGCACTATCCGATTCTCGCCGTATTCCGGCCGGCGCTGCTTCTCAGCTTTCTGGCGGTTCTCTACGCGTTTCTTAACCCGCGGTCACTGACGTCGCACAACGTGCTGGACGTGTGGCCGATGCGAATGGTTGCCTTCATCTTCGTTCTTGCGTGCTGCTCGGCGCCGTTCGGAATCTCGCTGGGTAATTCCGGACTATTCATTCTCGATTCGTTCATCAAGACCGTTGTCTACGCGTTCCTGCTGGCGGTTAGCGTGCGAACCGCGCGGGATCTCTACACCTACGTCTGGGCGTTTGTGGTGAGCTGCGGGATACTGTCCTACTTCGCGGTGTTCGTCTTTGATCTGCAGACCGGCGGCAGCCTGACCGCGCGCCTGGGTGAGCTGTACACCTACGATTCGAATGATCTCGGCGTTCTGCTCATGATCGGGCTTCCGCTTACGTTGCTGCTGCTGTTTGTGGACCGCGGAATCAAACGCCTGCTGTTACTCGTTAACCTGGTCGGCATCTCGGCGGCAATGGCCAGGTCTGGCTCCCGCGGCGGATTCCTGGGCTTGGTCATAGTCGGGGTCGCGACGCTCTTTCTGGTGAACGGAATTTCGGTTGCCCGGCGGTGGACGCTTCTTGTCGTTGCGGCGCTGGTCCTCGCGGTGGCGGCGCCGCCCGGGTACTGGAAGCAGATGGCGACGATTCTGAACCCCGAAAAAGATTATAACGTCACGAGCTTCGACGGTCGCAGCGCACTGATCAAGCGCGGCCTTGGATACATGGCGAAATATCCGGTGTTCGGGATCGGCATCTGGAACTTCGCGAAGGCGGAGTGCACGATCTCGCCGAAGGTAATGTGGCGGCCGCGGAACGAAGCGCTTCGGTGCATCGCGCCCCACAACTCTTTTGTTCAGGCCGGCACCGAGCTTGGCGTGCCGGGCATCATCTCGTTCGTGTCACTCCTGCTCGGGCTGATCATCGCCCCAATCCGCCTCCGCCGCCGGCTGCCCCGCTCCTGGATAAAGGGCACGGGGCAGGAGCGGTTCCTCTATGCCGCGGCGAGCTTCTTTCCCGTGGCGATGTGCGGATTTGCCGTGACGTCGTTCTTCGTGACGTTTGCGTTCGCTGATCCGATTTACCTGATGGCTGCCCTGGAGACGGGGCTCTACCTGGTCACGCGGTCGCATCTCGAGTCTTCGTCGACTGTCGTCGGTGCTGTCATCAGCGCGCATCCGGCGACCCGTCATGAGGGATGGCGAGTTTCGGCCAGTGCGCGCCGTCTTCTTGGCGCCGCCGCGGGGGGTGGCCGCTAGCATGCATCCCCGGCTCAAGGCCCCGATCGAAAGAGCGCTCGCATCATCGTCCGTCAACTGGATGACGCGGCACCGCCTGCGCGACAAGCGCCTCATCCTCGCCTATCACGGCATCATCCCCGACGGGGCTCGAGAAGCCGGCGAGCGGACACTCTTCGTGAGACAGAGCGACTTCAGAGCGCAGCTCGACATGCTTGGCGACATCGCCGACGTTGCATCGCTCGACAGAATCGATGAGGAGGGCGATGGCCGGCCTCGCGTCGCCATCACGCTCGACGATGCATATCGCGGCGCCGTGCGCGAGGGCGTTGAGGAGCTCGTGAAGAGATCTTTGCCCGCAACCATCTTCGTTGCACCGGGCCGCCTGAATGACCACGTCTTCTGGTGGGACGCGCTCGCCGGGAACGGGCTGCTCGATCCGGAAGTCAGGACGTACGCGCTGACCGCGCTTTCGGGCCACGATGAGCGGGTTCGCCGCTGGGCAGCCAGCTCGGGCGTTCCGGCATCGGACGTCGTTCCGGAATACGCGCGCGCCGCCTCCCTCCCCGAGCTGCGCGACGCAGTGTCGCAGTCTGGTATCACGATCGGATCGCACACCTGGTCGCACGCCAACCTTGCGGGCCTTTCAGTCACCGAAATCCTTTCCGAGCTCGGACGCTCCCGCGAGTGGTTGCATCGCGAATTCCCCGGGAAGGTCGTGGACTGGCTTGCCTATCCGTACGGTTTGGATTCGGTTGCCGCACATTGCGCTCTTGCGAACTCGCCCTACAGGGCTGCGCTTCGCATTGCCGGTGGCTGGCATCGCGCCACTCACGTTTCCCGGTTCGAGCGGCCGCGACTGAATGTTCCCGCGGGTCTGAGTGTGGCCGGACTAAAGGCTAGAACGCTGGGAGCATTGCCGACATGATGTCCATGCCTACGAGGCGCCGCGCACGTCCCGCCAATCCGCGAGCCGAGCTTCCGTCGCTGCCCCGCCTGCGCATCGCGATGATGCTCGAATCGGACGAGCCCGGCGGGGCCGAGATGATGGTGTATCGGTTGTCAGACGAGCTCCGAGCGCGGGGTCACACCATCGTTCCAGTGGGACCCGAGCACGGAGTGGGTTGGCTGGGCGACCTGTTCAGGCGAGGCGGCTTCGCGCCGGAGGTGTTCCGCATCAACAGGCCAATCGATCCCGGCTGCGTGAAGGGACTTGTCCGGCTCTTCCGCGAATATCGAATCGATGCCGTTCACAGCCATGAGTTCACAATGGCAGTGTATGGGACTGCGGCAACTCGGATTCTCGGGCTGCCACACATCATCACCATGCACGGCGGCCTCAAAGTGTGTAAGGCATTGCGCCGTCGTATTGCGCTGCGATGGGCGATGCGGACGTCCGAGCATTCCGTAATGGTTTCTCGCGCGACCCAAAAACAGTTCTCCGATGATCTCGGAGTCAGACCG
>Ga0070684_100000754_pt1 | contig 22401 bp, 12 predicted proteins | sample KBSC723LmetaG_FD_65653 | JGI IMG/M metagenome (GOLD analysis project Ga0070684, IMG submission 65653) | Corn rhizosphere microbial communities from Kellogg Biological Station, Michigan, USA - KBS C7.2-3L metaG | ecosystem: Host-associated > Plants > Roots > Rhizosphere ...
GGAAAGACGATCGTGCTCGACGGCATTCAATACGAGGTTGTCGGCGTCATGCGTCCCGGCTTTCAGTTTCCGAACGCCGACGCGGAGTTCTGGACGCCGTTCGTCTGGGGGCCTCGGCAGCGGCCGACGGTCGTCGGGCGCCTCACCGCCGGCGCCTCTTTCCTGACGGCAAGCACGGAGGTCAACGACCTGATGCGGATGGCGCGGCCGGGCCCAGCGCCATCCGCTGGACCTCCGCCTCCGCCAGGATCCCGGGCCGGCGCTCCGCCTCCTCCGCCAGCGGCGCGTGCTGGCCCTCCGCCGCCTCGGCCAGGACCAGGACCGCCACCTCCAGCGAGCGGGGACGCGGCCAAGGGCGGTAGCACCCTCCGTTCGGAGCCGATCCCGACGCGGTTCTTCGTCGTCGCCATGCACGGCGAGTCGGTCGCCGGCGCGGAAACGCCTCTCGCGATCCTGTCCGGCGCGGTCGGGTTCGTACTGCTCATTGCCTGCGTCAACGTCGGTGGGTTGCTGCTCGCGAGAGGCATCAAGCGTGAACGCGAGATCTGGGTTCGGTTGGCGCTCGGTGCGAGCCGCGGGCGGGTGGTGCGCCAACTCGTGACCGAGAGCATGCTGCTGACGCTTGTCGGCGGTTTCGCGGGAATCTGGCTGGCGGTGACCGGCGTGCGATGGCTTCGGGTATTCGGCGCCGCCATGCCGCGACAGGACCTTGGCGCGTCATCCATCGTGCCGCGTCTGCGCGAGATCGGCATCGACGGAACGGTGCTGCTGTTTGCCCTCGGCGTTTCACTCGTCGCTGGGCTGGCGTGCGGGGTCGCGCCAGCGCTGTGGCAATCGCGCGTCGAGGCACGTGGCGAGCTGGCGCGCGAGACGAGCCTATCCGCGCCGGGGTTCAACCTGTTCCGTCGCTCGCGTGGGCGCGCGCTGCTTGTCGTCGTGCAGATCGGCCTGGCGGTCGTCTTGCTCCTGGGCAGTGGACTGCTGATCCGGAGCGTCCTCAAGCTGTCGAGCGTCGATCCCGGGTACGCAACGACGCGGGTCCTCACGTTTCAAGTGGCACTGTCGCCTAATCAGCCAGCTCTGAGGTTCTCTGAGGATCTGATCGCGCGCGTCCAGCACCTTCCCGGCGTGCGGGCCGCAGGGTACGCCGATCACTTGCCGCTCACTCGCAGCAATCTCGGACACGCGCAGCTCAGTCCCCGCTCCCAGGCGCGTGAGTCCACGGTCGCGCCGCTGCCTCCTCCTCCGCCAGGTGTGGCCGGAAAACCAGACTTCCCGGTCGCGCACCTCGTGAGTCGTGACTTTTTGTCCGCATTGGGCGTGGACGTCATCGAGGGCCGTGGCTTCTCCGACGCGGATCCCGTCGGCTCGCCGCACAGCCTCCTCATCAATCGAACGCTCGCGCGCAGCGGGTTTGTCGGCGAACACCCGGTCGGAACACGCGTCTACACGGGCGACGTTCCCTGGGACATCATCGGAATTGTCGAGGACGTCCGAGAGACCGGCCTGGCAGACCCGCCGGGGCCCGAGATCTTTGCCAACCTGGAGCGAGCGGGCGCGGACAGCACGCTGTTTGAACACTCCTCGCCGTATTTCGCCGTGCGAACCGACGGCTCGCCAACGGCGTTGGTCCCGGCCATTCGCGCGATCGTCCGCCAGCTGGATCCGCAGACGGCGCCGGACCGCATCGCGACCATGGAAGACATCGTTTCGAACTCGATTCTCCAGCCGCGTTTCTACGCGGGAATGTTCGGGCTGTTTGCGCTGATCGCGGGCACGCTTGCGGTTGTCGGCATCTACGGGGGCATTGCCTTCGCCGTCAGCAGTCGAACGCGTGAGATCGGCATTCGGCTGGCGCTGGGCGCTTCGAAATCCCAGGTGTTTCGTGCGATCGTCGGCGACATGCTGCTCTTGGCGGCGGTCGGCATCGCAGCGGGCATCGCCGGTGGCGCGATGCTGACGCGCTATTTGCAGCAGATGTTGTTCGAGTTGACGCCCCTCGATCCTGGCGTCTTCATCGCGATGCCCGTCGTCCTCGGCTGCGCTGTCCTCGGCGTGGCGTTTCTCTCGGCACGGCCAGCGTTGACGGTGGCACCGCTGGCTGCGCTGCGGCACGAGTAGGCCACTCACTTCAGCAATGAGAGCGGCTAGCGAGAAATCGTTGGCGTCGCCGCTTTAGTGGGCGCGAAGCGCACCGCGCGAAAGGCGCGCGCATAGAGAGCCAACGGCCGGCTCGGCGGTCGTCCTGCGAAGAACGCGGCCGCGCGTACGAAGCCATCGCGCTGACGCGGCGACACGCGAGCGAGCATCCTAACTCCCACGTACGCAAGACGGATAGTGGCTCGAGACGCTGGTGATTCTCGTCGAGGTAGGCAGTAGCCTCGGCTCAAGAAGCCGTCAAGGTTTCTTCAGTTCCGCCGAACAGCTCGGAGCGTTCAGACATTCCCCCAGCTTTCGCTCCAGGATGTCGAGCGGCAGCGGACCCCAACGCAGAATCGCGTCGTGAAATGCGCGCAGGTCGAATTGCGCGCCAAGTGCCCGAGAGGCCTGTTCACGAAGCCGCTGGATGCGGAACTGCCCGACCTTATACGCAAGTTGCCCGCCCGGCCAAAGGGTGCGTGAAAGCTCGCTGTCGACTTCCGGCTTCGGCTTTCCGGTCTCGGCCAGGAAATATTCCGTCGCGCGGCTCTCGCTCCAGCCGTCCGCGTGAATTCCTGTGTCGATCACAACTCGCACCGCCCGGGTGAGTTCCATCCGCAGTTCTCCAAATTCATCGTAAGGATCGCCGTACAAACCCATTTCTTTGCCCAGAGCTTCCGCGTAAAGAGCCCATCCCTCGGCGAAGGCGACGTTCTGGCCAGCGTTCCGCTCGAATGTCGAGACGACGTCGATATCGCCGGCGTGACGTTCGTCGGCGACGGCGTGCTGCAGCTCATGCCCCGGTGTGCCTTCGTGCAGCATCAACGGGATAATCTCGAATTTTGGATGGATCTCCGGGTTGTTCACGGCCACGCGCACGACCGGCTCCGGCTGCCCCGACTGCGGCCCGTACCACATTGCGGCAACATTGCCTGTGTACGGCTCCACTCTGAGCGGCCTGCGTGAAATGTGGCCGATGACGGTCGGCACCAAAGGTTCGATCCGCGTCAGAGCGGCCCGGTACGCGGCCAACAAATCGTCGCCACTACTGAAGTACAAGCGCGGCTCGGTGCGAGCGAATTTGAGAAAGTCATCCAGCGATCCCTTGAAGCCGGTTCGTGCGACGACCGGCAGCATATCGGCGCGAATACGCGCCACCTCACTGACGCCGAACTCGTGAATCTGCTTCGGATTGAGCTCGGTTGTGGTGTAGCGGCGTGCCAGCTCTCGATACACCTCGCTTCCATTTGGCCACTGACTCAGACTGCGCGACACCGGGGACGCAGGAAGATACTCATTCGAAAGGAAGTCGCAAAAACTTGTCGCCGCTTTCCGCGCATCATTCCACGCAGGGTCTCCGGCGGTTGCGGTAGACGGAGCGCTCACGCACTCCTCCGAAACGGATCGAACGAGTTCTGCTGACGGGAGCATGCGCGCTCGTATGCCCTCGCGCAACAGTGCGACGGCCTGGTTTACGTACGCAGGAAAAGACTTGACGTTTTCTCGAGAGGCCCGTGAGAGCGCATTGGCTGTTCCCAGGACTCCCGCGAATCCAACGTACCGGTCGTCATTCCAGAACGGCGTCAGATACAGACGCAGGCGGAATTGTTCCAGCCGGCGATTCAGACGCCACTCGAACAAATCGTAAATGGTGCGAGCGTCTCTCGCGAGATCGTTGCGCGCGACGGCGTGCAACTTGTCGAGGGCCGTGCGGTCCAGCGTTTCGCGTTCCAGCAGCGCTTTCAGGCTGACGTCGGGCCAGCGATCGGGCGCGAGCCTGGCGCTCTCCTCATCAGCAACAATCAGCGCGCGCACACGGTCGGCCGGGTCCTCGGCCATTCCCGCGTGCGCCGCAAACCCAGCCAAGCACAATAGCGCGCAGAAACAGTTCCGAACAATGCGCACGGCGTCAATGATATTGCACACTGCAGATTGCTCACTCCTCAGTCAGTGGTGGTGTTCTGGAGGATGCCTGATCCTGCTCACGCCGACTGAACGTCAAGGTGTAGGATGCGTCTCACTCGGGCGCACGCCCTTCCCAGGAGCGCAGTATGAACGCACGAAGCCGGCGCAATTTCGTGAACAGCATGATGGCAGCCACGGCCGCGGCGATGAGCGGGTCGCCGATGATTGCGGCTCCGTGGCAGGACCCGCAGGCCGGCGCGCCGGCGCAGGGCCGCGGCCGACAAGGCGATACGCCGCGTCCGCCGCGTCCGCGGCCGGCAGGCATCGCGTGGATCTCGGGCACGGGGATCCAGTCGCAGCCAGATCCCAACACGTGGGACCTGAAAGACCACACGCGGCTGACGATGGAGAATGTGAAGACTCGTGTAGCCGCGCTCGGCGGAACGATGAGCGACTTCCTGTATTTCCAGGTGTTCTACTGCCTGCATCTGGACGACAAGAAGCCGATGCCGACCGGCAGCGCCCTGTTTGCCGCGTACCAGCAGGGCTATCAGGATGTGAACAGCGTCTACAACGGGTTCTGGGCGGACACGAAGTACGGCGCGCCGCCGCGCTCGTGCTTCGCGCTGTCGTGGATCCCGGGCAATTCGCTGATCGAAGTCGTCGGCGCCGCGTACATCGAGTCCAGCGCGACGCGGCCAGGGTAAAGACCAAACGGTTTCCTTTTTGGGCACGTCGCGGAGCTCTTGCGCGCAGGGCGGACGGGTGCCGCGCGCAACCGCACGTTCCACATTGAAGCCGACGAAGACGTCGGGACACGTCGCTCTCGCCGGATGAGCGTTTCGCGTTGATTACCACCTACAACGATCAAGGCGCGGACCTGCAAATCATCGAGAACTTCCGGTGATCATTCCCGTCAATTTGATGGCACCAGGTCATGCCCGATCGTACGTGGTATGCCTGACCCGGCACCCAGTACCTGACGCCATCTTCGCAAAACCCCTTCGAGTTGGCGTCTTTTCGCGATCTCGGACGCGCGGCGCCGTGGTACGCGTCCTGCTCCTCGCGCAGATGCATCGGGAAGGAGCCGACGTATGTCTTACACGCCACAAAACGCGCCCAGGGAGGCCCCCGGTCGCATCAGCGTCATCGTCAAACTGCGTGAGACCGCACCGCTCGTTGCGGCCGTCGCTCCCGGCGGCGGACAGGGCGGCGGCGGCCGGCGCGACGCCGAGCCGCTCTGGGACGGCGTGCGCCAGCGATATCCGGGCGTCACGATCGAACGCGGACTGCAAGGGATCAATCCGGAGCTGCTCGAACGCGCGCAACGCGACGCCGGCGGCCCCGAACGAATCGGCGCTGACTTGAACAACTTCTACCGGCTCCGGCTGCCACCCGGCACACGCTCGGGAGACGTCGTTGATTTCGTGCAAACGGGCAACAATCGGCAGCTCGTTCAAACCGCCTACGTCGATGCCGGCGCGATTCCGGCCAGGATCGACCCCACCAACGATCCGCTCTTCCCGAAACAGACATACATTCGCGGCCGCCGCGGCAACAAGCGCGGCATCTACGCGAACTTCGCCTGGGCGAAGCCGGGCGGCGATGGAACGGGCATCGGCATCGTGTTCGTCGAGATGGCCTGGCTGTTGACCCACGAGGATTTTGCTGGCTCGGGCATCTCGCTCATCTCGGGCGTCAACGGTTCGAGCGCGGGAAATCGCGAGCACGGCACCAATACCGTCGGCGAGGTCTCGGGCCAGGACAACGACAAGGGGATCGTCGGCGTCGCACCGAAAGCCAGGGTCCGTGTGATTTCGACGGAGCGGACGGCGGGCAATCACGACACGGCGTCAGCGATCATGGCCGGCGTTCTCGCGATGTCGGCTGGCGATGTGATGAGCATCTCGCTGCAGACCGCTGCGGATCCGGCGAATCCGTGGCCCGCGACCGGCTTCCGCCCCCTCGAGATTCGGGATATGGACCGGGCGGTCATTCGCCTCGGCACGCTTCTCGGACGCGTCATCTGCACGGCCGCGGGAAACGGAAACCTCGATCTCGACACGGCCACCGATGCCGCCGGCAAGTTCGTGCTGCGGCGCGGGCACGCGGACTTCAAGGAGTCTGGCGCGATCATGGTCGGCGCGGGAACCGACATGCGGCCCCACGACAAGGTACCGGCCTCGAACTTCGGTTCGCGGATCGACTGCTTTGCGCAGGGCGTGAACGTGACGACGACCTCCGCGGGGGCGGCAAAGTACGTGGACGACTTCAGAAATACGTCCGCCGCCACTCCGATCGTCGCGGGTGCAGCAGTGCTGCTGCAGGGAATGGTGAAAGCGCGCATCGGATCGGTGTTGTCGGTCGCACAAGTGAAGAGCGTGCTGGCGGGGACGAAGACGAGCGTCCCCAGCCGCAATCCGACGACCGATCGCATCGGCCGCATGCCGAACATGCAGCTGATTTGTCAGTACTACGTGGAGACCTTGAAGGTTCCGACACCGGTGCGGACGAAGGAGCTGTCGCCCGACGAGCAGACGTTGTTCGTCGACCCCGGGCACGGCGGGGACACGTCGGCTGGACAGTCCACCGCGTACGGCGGCAGCGGCACGATGGGCGTGCACGAAAAAGACGTCGCGTTGCAGATCGCGCAGCGGGTGCGGGCGCATTACGGCGGCGCGTGCGTGCTCAGCCGCGACGGTGATTACAACGTGTCGCTCGAACGGCGCGCGCTGGACGCGCGGCGAAGCGGCGCGAGGACATTCGTCTCGCTCCATGCCCATTCGGGCCGCACCCGAAATGCCGGCCCCGAGGTCTGGGTCTACGGCAACGGTGGAGGCGCGCCCGACCCGCATTCGATGGCGCTCGCCGAGCACATCAGCGACGATATCGCGAGCTCATACGGACGAGCCGTGCCTGTCCGCGAAGGGCGACTGACGGTGCTGGATCCGCGGCTCCATCGTTCCGGCGTTGCCGCGTGCCTGGTCGAAGCCGGCTCGCTCGCCGATCCCATCGACGAACGCCGGCTGGCCGACCCGTATTCGACGGATCTGATTGGCGCGGCCGTCGCTCGGGGCGTCCAGCGATACATGGGGACGTTCGGTCTCGAGTCGGACGAAATCGACGCCGAGGACACGCTCTACGAAACGCCCGCCCGCGGCCACGCGCTCGAGGATGCGTCCCACGAACCTGACTACGGCATCCAGGAAGTCGGTCAGAGCTACACCGACTACGCGCAGGCGTACTCAGACGACGCCGCGAACGACGGTTCGTCCGGGCACGCCGATTACGACGCCTACGGCGACCCCACGCCAGTCGCCACGACTCCTTTCCCCAACATCCTTCAAAAACGGCCCGACCTCTACCCCGCCGCCCTGGCAGCCGACGCGGCGCTCAAGAAGCTCGCGTGGTTCAAGGACGTCTATGTTCCACTCATGGCAGCGACGGGAAACGCGCGGCTCGCCCTTAACAGCTCCGATGAGATCGTGGTTATCTCCGAGCAGAAGAGCGTCGAGGGATTGCTCGGCCCGAAGGTCGTCAAGGATGTGCTGAAACGTGCCGGCAAGACGCTCGTGTCGGAGCTTGTCGGCCGGGACTTCGCTCGCGTGCTGAGCATCGCGGATTTTCTCCTCAAGCTGAAGACCGCCCTGGAGCTGGAACCGTCGCGCCGCCTCGTCAGCGAACAGAACCATTCGAAGTTCGAGGAAGCCTACCGCTACAAGCTGCGCTACTTCATCCGCCTTCGGAACGCGAGCGTTTCGCCTGGCGACGATCCGACCAACATCGACTATCGAGTGGAACAGGCGTTCTGGGCGTACCGGAAGGCGCAAGGCGACGTCTGGAAGTACGAGGAGATCGAGGAAAACCTGTCGTTGAACCTCCCTCCGGATCGGCCACAGCCGCCGAGGATGAATCCGGCGTAGGAAGTCGTGTGGACCGGGAGGCGGGTCGTCAGACCCGCCTCCCGAAGTGGGCCTCGTCGCGGTCGTGCTGACGGGTCACGCCACCGGCAGGTCGGGCAACTCGAACGTGAAGCGCGACGGAACCTTCGCCTCCGGGGCATAGGGCCACCCGAGCGAGATCCGGGCGCCGCGCCTCAGCCGACCGATGTCATACGCTCGAAAGCGATACGCGTTCTGCCCCACCATGGCCGCGTCGTCGACCCCGACATCGCCGACGAACAGGACCGGCGGCACATCCCGGACCGGGAGCGCCGCCGCGGTTCGCACGAGCAGCTCTATCGCGGCCGACATCGAGACGAGGCGTCCCTGGCTGTAGAAGCGCTTTGGTGGATCGAAGCGGACGCGCTTGATCTCGACGGCCGTGAGTTCGGGCAGGTTCGATGATCCTTCTCGTCGAACGCCGTTGCCAGTTGTCGATTGCACGATATACCCCGCTTCCTAAAATCAGACGATCTGCCACTGGTCGAACGCCAGCGCTCGATTGTCTGCGCGATCCAGATGGAGAACGATCGCCTTGATCGAATCGGTCTTGATCTTGGTTCCGATCTTGAAACAGTCGATCGGGAACCGGAGTGTTTTGAGCATGGTCTTCGTCAAGTCTTTGCCGAAATGCGCCAGGTCGTCGCTCCGCCGATCGAACGGGCGAGGCACGCCGCCGGCACTCTTGGAGTCGATGAACACGGTCGTGTCGTCCTTGTCGACGAGACCGATCTTGAAGCCCGTTGCGTCGGGCGGGACGGACCCCGTATAGACCTCGGCGCAGCGAATCCAAATCTCCTTGCCGCCGAGATCGGTCGGTTTTTTCAGTGGCGAGGTGAACTGGTTCTTGTCACTCGACCGCTGCACGACGAGACCCCTCGTATTGCCGAAGAAGCTGCCGTTGAACATCGCCGGCGATTGGCTGAAGGGGTACTCGCCCGACTCCTTGTAGCCAAATTTCGTAATCGTCTGCAGCAGGGTGTTCTTCGTTGGCGTACTGTCGTCGTGATCTTCAACGGTGGTGGCGCCTCCGATTTCGGCGGACACATGCACGTTGTCGGTCTTCGCGCCCACGGGCGTTTCGCGACCCGTGATGATCTTCTCCAGTGAGTGACCAAGAAGTGCCGTCCGGAAGAACGCACACCCGTACACCGAGAGGATCTTGTGGTGTTCCGTCTCGTTCATCGGACCCGAGCCGGACTTCGCGTCGGGGTTGTACGACCACTCGACGTTGAAGTAGTTGTGATTCGCCTCGTGCACGTACAGCTGCGACTTGAATGGCGATGGTACGGCCTTGTCGTAGAACCGGGCGCCATTGTTCTGCCTGACATCGCCGTCGCCGGCGGGCAGGATCGTCGTGAACGCGAATCCCTTCGGTGTTCCGCTCGTCGCGCCACTATCGGTGGGCGCCACCGACAACACGGCCTTGAAGGCCGCGCCGGACGCAGCCCGCGTGCCGGTCAGCTCAGGCACGAGGAGCACCGCCTCGGCGCCGCGCGAGTGGCCGAGAAGACCGACCTTCTGGAAATCGAGATGCCCACCGAAAATCTTGTCCTTGTATTCCTCGACTGTGCCCTTCTTGACCTTGTCTTTGTGGAGCGACTGGAAGTGCTTGAGGGTAGCCGCAATTTGTTCCGCCCGATCGGAGATGTTCTCCTTGTCGAGCCAGGTGTTGCCACTGGTCTCGTTCGCGTCGATCGACACCGACACAATCCCCATGCGCGCGAGCTGCTGCTGGAAGTACACATAGCCTCGATGGTTCGGCACTGGAGCCGCGCCGGACGGCAATGCATCGAATGGCGAAGGCATGGAGAATTCTTTCGTGCGATCTGTGACAACGTAGGCCGTGTCGTGGTTGCCGTGGGCGATGAAGACGATGGGGGCCTGCTTCGCAACCTTTTCGTCGAACGGCTTCGATACGCCGTCAGCGGTCGCAGGGTAGAACGCCACCCCTCGTACATGCAGCGTCTTGCCGCTCGTCGTCGTCATCGTCCCACCGTCGTAGTCCAGCGTGCCCGCCTTCGCAACGACGAGTGCTGATGGATCGACGGCCGACTTCGGAGGGATTCCGCAGGTTTCAAGCTTGACCGCAGGACTCGCCTTACCCTTCGGTGGGGCGTCGAGCGGCCGAGAGATCAACTCGGCGTTCAGCGCCGGCGCGTAGTGGTCGAAGAGTCCGGTTGGCGCGCCATAGGCGAGGGCTCCGCCGGTGGCACCGCTCCCTTCGAAGCGCGCCTTGAAGCCTTCCGGGTTGTACTCCCAGTGCCAGGGCTCGCGCCGGTACGGAAACCAGCCGAACCGGCGCCCGTTCAGGGCCATCCACTTGTAGACCGGCGATCGATACATCGCAACCATGTTCGTCATCGACGCGGTGCTGATTTCGCTGATGCGCAGATTCGGAACGCTCAGCGCCAAATCGATCGCCAGACCATAGGTATGAGACGAGGTGCCCTGCGCCACGGCGGTCCCGTCCTTGTTTCCTGCCTTGATCCGATCCTGGGTCGCCGCGCTGCGAAACGCCGACAGGATCGTCAAGGTGACGCCATCGGCGGTGGCCGCGTCGCGCATGCGCACGAACGCGTCCTTCGCCTCGGGAAACAGCTTCGTGTTGCCGTTGCCCGGCACGCCCACGACCACCGCGTCGACGTTGTGATAACGGAGGCCCGTGGCAGTCGAGTTCGCGCGCCGTTCGCCGACAACTCTCTCCATGGCGTTGAACAGCGATTCCGTCTCTGCCGTCTGCGTCTTCCCCTTCTTGGGAAAGTCCTGGTGCTGCCAGTTCACCTCGGTCAGGAAGTGTGTCCGGCGCCTCGCATCGGCCAGCAGCTCAATCGCTGACCGATCGGTGGCGAGCACCCACGATCGGACGCTCGGCGCGATCGCTCGGCGCGCCGCGTCGTCGTTCGTAAGCCACGCACGCGCGTCATCGTCGGCTGCGAGGCCGGACGATTCGAAGTCGAGCGGCTGTACGACGGATTGAGCCTTCGCGCGCGACGGCACGACGACGAGATCGGCGCGCACGCTGGTCAGCAGGGCACGGCCAAAGACACGCGGGATGTCGCCATGTTCGACGCGCGTCGCTTCGGCGCGGTACGCCTGACGCAAGGGCCCGCTCGCGGGAAAGCTTTTTGACACCTCGGCGGAATTGCCCTGAGTGCCGGCGCCGTAAATGACGCGGCAGCCGCCGCCGTCACGCGCGAGCGCAGCATCGCTGTTCGGCTGACTGAGAAGCGCCTGGTCGGTTGCCACGCGGCTGCGGACCCAGGCGGCAATGTTCGGCGACGGCGAGTACAGCGCGTCAAAGATGTGCACTTCGTGGGGATTGCAGACCGGGCGCGCGCTGGCGTGCTGGACGAGGGATTCGAGCGCCTGCCCGGCGCCAGAGTGAGCGCTGATGATCAACCGTCCACGGGCGACGGTCCGCCCGCCCAGGACATCCCGGCCGAATGTAGCGAGCGCGAACTGAATCAGCCGCTCCAGCCCTGCGCCCTGCTGCGCGGTGATCGCCGGGAACGTATAACGGCTGGCATTCGGGCGCCCGCCGGCCTGCGCTTCGGCGCGGAATTCCGCGGCGGTGATCTTCCGGCCACGCGGCAGGATGGCGAGTGTCGGCCGCGTCCGTCCGGTCAAATCGAGACCACTTGCTGCCACCTTGCGTTCGAGCATCGGGCGCGTCGCGTCGAGCGGCGAGTACCCGTGCAGGTGCACGACGACGTCCACGCTCGTCGCATCGTCCGGAATGGCATTCCACGACAGATACAGGTTGTCCCCCGTACCGCCGTGCCCGGCAAGCGGATCGGGCGAAAGACGCGTCGTGTCGATATAACGATCGCCCGCGCGCACCTCGAGCGACTCGACGTCGATGACTGCGCGACCGTAGCGATTCATGGCGTCACCTATTCTTTCTGTGTGATGAACAGTCCGGCTGAAACTCTGCTCTGAGCGCCGCGCGTCTGCGATCCGGTGTCCGCGCCCGCCCGAGTGCAGGACATGAGCGCGATCGCCCGTCAGCCGTGAGGCAGCGTCGAAGTTCTCCCGCAGTTGGCGAAATGAAATCGTGTAACGCTCGCCGCCGCCGACCGGCCACGGATCGTTCACGCGGACGTGTGTGCCTTCAGGCGTCCCATCTCCGTGCAGCCCGGTGATGACGACGGCGTGCAGGCCGGGGCTCGCTTCGCCGACCCACAACGGGCCGTACTCGTCGAGCACCTGACGAAATCGATCGACCGCCCAGATTTCGTCGCCTTCTTCCGCAACGAGGCCCCACCGGTCCGCGAAGGCGGCGACATCTTCCGGATGGAGACCATTCTTGAATTCGCTCCACCGCCCGGCGCCGCGGGCGACCTCGTCGGGATTTACGGCGAGGCGTTCGCGCCAGCCGATGAGCATGGCCGCGGCCGCCGCCCAGCAGCTCATGCCAGTGGTCTGCGCAACGAGCGGCACCTCGTTCCACACGTCAAACGAACGACGAACGGTCGTTTGCTCGAACGTCTCAGAGGCGCCGCTAGAGCCGGGTCCTGACACTGCGAAGGCCTCCAGCGATGTCAATGAGTCGCTCGTCGGTGATCACGCGCTTTCCGACGCGAACCTTGAGGCGTATGGGACCGGTGTAGCCGTCAGGGACGGTGATGACGGCCCCTTTGCGCTTCAGCTTGCCAAGTTGCCAATTGGGCTCCCCTCGCGTGTCTCCGAAGTCCACCCAGAAGCGGCCGTCGCCCGCGTAGCGCGCAATCACCTCTTTGCCGGTGCCGGCGGGCGCGGGCACTCCTTGTGAGATCGCCGTATTCCACCGATCGGTCGCAACGACACGCAGCAGGTCGCCCTCCTGCGGATCCAATCGATCGAGATCGATCGTGATGCTGGTCGCGCCCCGATTGCCGCGCTGAACAGGCCAGAAGCCGCCGTCGCGTCCGAGCTCGATCGTCACATCGGGAATCACACCGCGCGTGTGCGAGTAGTCCCATCGCAGCTCGCTCCCCTCGACTCGCACGTGCGACAGTGCTGGTTCCCCGACGACGCGCTCGATACGTTTTGCCACCCAGCGTCCGTACGCTGACGGGTCCGGGCGGAAGAGCGACGTGTCAATCACATCCGACAGATCGATGAGGCGAATTTCGACCCGCACGAGCTCAGGCGACACGGGGAGCAGCGCGACAAATGGCGCGGGCAGCGAGTTGCCGGTCAGCCGGATGGACGTCGTGCAGATGTCGCGGCCGACGATGTCCATGCCTGCGACCTTGAGGCCGGTCTCCACCGACGGCCCCGCGCCGGCCGGGCACCGGCGGCGCTGGATGTCGGCCACGCGAACGCGGCCGCTCGAATCCACCGTGCCGATGAGGCGAAGACGATCGGTTGGTGGCTCCAGGGGGTGCGGCTCCTGACGGAGCACGTCGACCAGCCCGGATGGCGATGCAACCGCTAGCGTCGCCACGACGTCGCCGGGCGACGACACGTTGACTCTGATCGTCTCGTCTTTGACTGGCAGCAGCGCCACCCAGAGCGCGTCTTCAAATCCGGAGGACTGCGCCGACAGAAGGTTCAGGCGTTCGAGCAGCCGTCGCGTCGCCGGCGTGTCGGCGCCGCTGGCGATGCCATCGATGGCAAAGCCGGCCATGTCGATCGTGGGTGCAAAGACAGGCTCGATCACGATCCCGAGCGCGCGCCCGGCGGCTTCAACGGCCGCACGCGCATCCTCGATGGAGATGTGTCCGAACTGCGGCGTGAGGACAGCGGGCCGGACGACCACCACCCGGCGTCGAGTGGGCGCATCAACGGTGAGCGGGCCGAAAGGCTGCTCGTCATCCGGGATGTCGCGCTCGACAAACACGCGCACGCGCCCTGTGAGCAGCCGTGTGACATTCACGGCCGGTATCTCTGCCGATACCACGTCGTGATCCCGATGCATCACCAGCTCGGTGGATCCGACGATGAGTCGAGCCGTCACCCCTTTGGGTACGGACGTCAGCCGCGCGCTGATCGTCGCAGGCGCGCCTTCATGCGCGGGCTGCAACGAGCCGGAGAGCGACACGTGAACATCCGTCAGGCGGACGCGGACACGCCCTTCCGCCGATGCCGTCACCTGCCCGCACTCGTTGACAGCGGTCAGCTGCGCATGAACCGCGCTCTGCCCCTGCGCAATGGGCACGCGCCCGCTGCCGGACTCGTCAACCTCGCCGATCAGATCGACGGTGACGCGATCGGCTCCCGCCACGCGCCAGCGAAGCGAGGCATCCGAACCGACCTCGACGACGCGCGGATCGATCGTGAAGAGCTCGATCGCGGGCAGACCACCGCTGAAGCGGTTGGTTGACGTTCGCGGCGGCGTCGGAACGTCGGGCAGCATCGCGATGACCGTCTCTGCCACTCGGCTGTGCGCCAGCAGCGGATTCTTTTTGTTCTGCGCCGACCAGAACTCGCGCAGCTGCGTACGTGTCCTGTTGCTTTCAGCAACGAGTTCCGCCGCCGTGATGCCGACCCACCCGGCATGCGTCTTGGCGGGCAGAGTCACCCGGATCAGTCCGGCGCTTGGATTGACATGCGTCGGGGTGGCGGCAACAGCGGACGCGGTCGGCGATGCAAAGACGACCTGCACGTCATCACCCGCGACCAGAGCAGCCGGAGCAGCCGAGGCCGTGCGAAATGGACTGTTGATGGTCTGCGGCTGCACCCGGACGCGAATTTCGACGGTGCGGCCTTCACACCCCGACTGCGGCTTCACGGATACGATGCCTTCGCTCGTTGCGCCCTCCCAGACGACGGCCGCGGCGCTCTCGCGAATGAGGGCGAAGAGCGCGTCGAGCGCGCGCCACCGCGCCCGTTCCGATGGATCAGCGACAAACGAGGCGATCGCCATCGACACGTCGCGGCCGCCGATGTCCGCCGGTCCAAGCGCCGCAAGCGCCGCGCTCAATTGCGCGTCGGTCACGCCCGCCTCGACCGCTCGCGACAGCGCTTCCGCGGGAGTCGCGGCGAGCGTGAGTGCGAACGCGTGATCGACGAATGCGTCGGGGAGCCCCACCGCCACGCCCGCCCGCGATGCCGCAAGCCCGGTGAGAACCAGCCCGCCGGCATCGATGATCATCGTGCCGAAGTCGCCCGACGGCTCGCGCGTGGTCGTCGAGCTCGTGCCACTCGATCCATTTCCCGGCTGGGAGAGGAGCGCGCGCATCGCCGCAAACGGATGCGCGTGGATGGCCGAGAGCGACAGCAGCGCTCGCAGGCGCTCGAGTGCCAGGGGGTCGTCGCCGAGCGCGCCTTCGACGTCTTCCGCAATTCTCGCGAGCAGTGTGACGGGCGCGACGACAAGGCCCCGTGCCGCCAGGAGGGTCGCGTCTGCGGCCACGATTGCGTCGAGGCGCTCGATCAACGACTGCCACGGCCGTTGGCGAATGAGCGTGATCACGATGCCTCCGTCACGGCGGCGTCACCGCCGCGTCGCCGCCGCCGGCGTTTGGATTGGGTGTCTGGGTGTCCGGCGCGGGCGGCGTCTCCGCCTTTGGTCCAAAGTCTTTCTTCTCGCGCAGCTTCCGCTGTTCGTCCGACCCGGGATCAGGTGCGGTCGGCGGCGGCGGAGGCGGAGCGAATGCCGGCTTCTTCGTCTTGCGTTCGTCGGTGGTCAGCAAGCTCCGTTCGGCGAGGCTCTTCTCCGCGTCCGGAACCATCGCGTTCGCCTGCATGTTCTGAATCGTCTTTCTCGAGGCCATGCGCTCCAGCGCGATCGGCTCGGTGTGAAACGCCACGTCGACGCTCGATCGCAGGCCGGCCCGCAGCGCGATGTCTTCGCGGCTGAACTGCTCGTCCGATTTCACGTAACCCACCGTCGCGGACATGCTCGCGCTCGCGCCCCACAGACCCATCCCGAAGCTGCCGCTCCCGCTCGTGGTGACACGCGTATCGAGCTGACTGGCCTCGGTCTGTTCGGCCGTGCTGCGCGCATCGACCTGCAGTTCCATCGACGCATGGATCCGTCCGTCGTCAACCACAATCCGCTGCAGCCCCATGAGCACCATCGTGCGCAGCATTTGCTGCCGATCGCGGGCAAGCTTGCGGCGCACGAGCGGCAGGAGCGTTTCCTCGAGGTTGTCGTCTTCCACGCCGCTCACCTCGTCGTCGGTCGCGTCCAGCGCCGCCTTCAGCTGGTTGGTATCCGGCATCTCGGCATTCGCCCGAACGATCAGACGCGGCTCCTTCGCGGATCGATCCACCGTCAGCGAAGGAAAGCGGCCCGCCGCCCATTGCATGGCGCGATCCCCGGTGACGTGCTGCGTGCCGAAGTCGCTCGCGCCCGCGCTGACGGCATCGAGCAGATCGGCGACCGCCTGCAGCTGCTGAATCGTCGACGTCGTCATCGCCTGAAACACTCCCGTGATCAGCGAGGTCACGAACCCGGGAAAATCAATCGCGTCTTTCGTCGCCTTCAGCACGCCGGCCGCCGATTTCACGGCGGTCTGGCGGTTGATGTCGCCCGCGGCCTGCGCCGCGGCCAGCGGCTCCTCACGTCCCCGTTGGGCGCGATCCGCAATCTGCTGCGACAGCTGCTGGTCCTCCGCGAGCAGTTCCGCGGCGGTCAGCGACACGTCCACCATCCGCTCGGCGAGGTGACGTCGGAGCGCCGGTCGTGACGTGAGCTCCGGAGTCCCATCGATGACCGACCGGACCGCGCGCCGTACCGCGTTGACCGTCGCGGCGGGCGCGGGCATCAGGGACTCCCGCTCGCCGCAAGCCAGGTCTCCGCCGCCGACACGATGGGAGCCTGCCGCATGATTCGCGCACGTCCCCGGTCGATGGCGTCCGCTTCACGCGCGATCCAGTCGATCAGCGCGAGACCTGCGCGCGCGCGAGACAAACGCCGCATCACGTCGAGCGGTCGGCCGAGAACAGACGGACCATGTCGCATGAGCATTTGCCACGGACCACCGCCGCCAAGCGCCCGCGACAGGTCCGGATGCTGCAGCAGGCCGAGCGCCGTGCGTATTTGCTCGACGATGTCGCGCGCGGCAAATCCCGCGACCCCCACGCCGCCAGCCGTGGCGGTAGCACCCACCGCGCGGCCCATTTCGGACGCGCGCGCTTCGAGATGAGCGATGCCCTGATCCGCCGGTTCCCGGCCGATCGCGGACAGCGCCTCGGCGAACGAACGAAGCAACCCATCGAAGTCGGCGGCGCCATCTTCAGCGGCGGCGCCGAAGAGGCGATCGAACAGGGCGAGCCGCTCCGGCCGGGTGAACCGCTGTTCCCGCCGTCGGGCGAACGCGACGAGTGGATGAATCGCCGCCCCGATCGGCGCGAGCCACGTTCCCGACATCACCCCCTGGGCAATCGATTCGACGAAAGGGAGGATGCCGGCCTCTTCGAGCTCGCGCGCCCAATACAACGTGGCGACGACGCGAATCTGGGCGCCGATGAGCGCGCCGGAGCGCAGCGGCGGCAGATCGATGACCCCCAGGCCGGCTGGGCCGAAGCCGCGCTCCACGTCCGCGAGGTGCGACGCAAGCAGCCGCTCGCAGCTCGTCAGGCCGATGCCTTCGAGCTGCAACGCTGGCAGCGTCGCGCCGTTGACAGACGTCATTTCGCTGCCCGCTGGTTGACCGACTCGATTTGCAGCGACGACGCCATCTTGTCGAGCGGGAACGTCTCGCTCTTGAAGTTGACGCGCACCTCGCCGGTCATGTTGGCCTTCAGCTGTGCCTTCGATTCGCTGGTGTCATCGACCGCGGAGCTGACCACCGTCTTGTGCGTTTCCTGGGTATTGTCGTAGTCGCTGCTAAACCATCCGCCGCTGTCGCCGAACTGGTGTTCGGTAGTCTTGTCGTCGTACATCGACGCCTTCGCCTGCCGTGTGGCCGTATCGCTCGCCTTCACGTCGAACACCACCTTGGCGTTGATCAGGCCGTCGGTCACGACGATGCGATTGATGCCGAGCAGGACCATGGTGGCGAGCATCTGCTGCTTGCTGCGCGCCATCTCGACCTTGGCACGCTGCAGCAGCACGCCCTCGCTCTCCTCGTCGAGATCGAGCGAACCCTGGAAGTTCAACTCTTTCTTAATGAGGGCCGCCGCGTCGTCCGGCGCGGAATCCTTCGTCGTGAGCCGCGGCTGCCCGCCGGAGGTTTCAAGGTCGAACGTGTCGGGAAAGCGATTGCGCAGGTAGTCGCGCGCCTGATTGGAGGTGACATTCTCGCTCGCAAACTGCTCGACGCTCTTGACGACGCCTTCGAGCAGCTTTTCGTATGCCTGCATCTGGCGGATGGACGAGTTGACGATGGACGTAAAGACGCCTTCAATCAGCCCCGACACGAACGTGGGAAAATTAACTGCGCCCACGAGATCGCGGAACGCCTGCGTCCCTGCTTTCATCGCCCCGTCGCCGAATTCCTTGCCGGCGAACTGCTGCTTGCCGGCGAGCCGATCCTGTAGTTTCTCGACGCCGTCTTTTTCTTTCTTCTTCTCCGCGAGCCCCTCGGCGTCGATGGCGCTCTGCGCCGTGGCAGAGGGCGCATCCGTCGACGGCTTGGCGAGATAGGCGACCACGTCAACGAGCTTGTTGGCGAAGTCGCGCTGCTTGTCGCGGTCCATCTGCGCGAACGCTTCGGTGCGCCCCAGCAGACCGCGGACCTGCACCCGAACCTCGTCCTGCTCCTCGGGGGACAGCTTCTCGAGCGCGCTCATCGCCCTCCTCCTCCGGGAGCGGCGCCACGGCCAGCGGGCGCACCGCCAGCGACCGGTGCTCCGGCGCCCGGCTGCGAGAGGTAGTTGATCTGTTCGAGCTGCAGCGCATCGAGCATCCGCTCGGGCGGCAAGGTTTCGGACTTGAAGTTCACGTTTACCTCGCCGGACAGCCGTGCTTTCATTTCGGCTTTCGAGTCGCTGGTGTCGTCCACCGAACTGCGGATCTGTACCTTGTGCATCTGGTGGCCATAGCCGCCGGCGGCGCCCCACGGCATCGCCGCCGTGGCGAAGCCGCCCGATTGCGACTCGGCGACGTCGGTCATGCCGGCTTTCGCCATGCGCTTGGCGTAGTCGCTGGCGGTGATGTCGAAGACGACCTTCGCGTTGATCCGTCCGTTGGTGACGATGATGCGGTTGATGCCGAGCATCACCATCAGCGCCATCAGCTTCTGCCGCCCGCGCGCCATCTCGAGCTTCGCCGCGGTCACGAACTTCTGCTCCGACGCGTCGTCGCTGATCGTGATCGTCTCGTTGCTGCGCGTCGCCGACTTGAGCGGCGAAAGGTCGCCGCCGTCTTCCTGCGGCGCGAGCTTCGTTCCGCCATCGGAACCGCGTTCGATCTTGACGAGGCCAGGATGGCGGTTCGCGATCTCCTGACGAACCTGATCGTCCGAGATGTGATCGCTCGCGAACTCGCCGACGGATTTTGCCGTCGCCGCGAGCAGTTCGCCGTACGCGTGCATCTGCTGGATGGATGCGTCGACGATCGCCTGGAAGACCCCGTGGATGAGACCGCTGACGAACTCGGGAAAGTCCACGGTCTGCACCAGGTTGCGGAACTCCTCGACGCCCTGGCGCATCGCGCCCGCCTTGAACGTCTCGCCCACCTGTCCCGGCGCTTTCGCGAGCCTGCCTTTCAGCTCGTCGACGGGCGCCAGCGCTTTCGCCAGGCCCTCCACGCTGGCGAGGCCTTCGGCGCCGACGGGAAGCGGCGCGTCGAGCCATCCCGGATCCTGCGCGAGGAAGGTGCCGACCTTGAGCATGTTCTGAGCGAACGCCTTCTTTTCCGGCGCATCCATGTGTTGCCACGCCGGGCACTGGCTCAGAACCTTCTGTACCTCTGAGCGGACCAGATCGGCATCGCGGGCCGCGTCTGCGGCAGCGGTCGCCATGACATGCTCCGTGGCGTGCTCAGACTGGTGGCGTTGCCGGGGTCGGCGCCGCGGGTCTCTGGCCGGCTGGCGGCGGCGTCGCGGGCGTCGCTCCGGCGGCCGGCGCACGGCCGGCGGGTGGCTGCGCGGCTGGCGGTCCGGCGGCGCGGCCGGCGCCGCTGACGCGTTCGAGCTGGAACATCTGATCCGCCGACGCGAGTTTGTTCAGATCGAACGTCTCCGACTTGAAGTTCAGCGAGACCTCGCTGCGCAGCTGCCCTTCGGCGGCAATCTCTGCTTCCGTCTGCGTGTCCGTGAAGTTCTTCAGCGTGATGACCGGTGTCGTCGTCACCTGATCGACGCCCTTCGTCCACCGCTGACTTTCACCTGACTTCGATCCGGTGAACCAGCCGCGGTTTTCCTGATAGCCCTCCCCCGTGTTTTCGGTGCTCTCCGTCTGGTGCTGTTCCACCGTCGTCGTGCCCAGGTTGGCGTAGTCGAACAACTGGGCATGCGTCTGCTGCGAGTCGCGAGCGCGGAAGTCGAATCGAAGCTTGGCGTTGATCTTCCCGTCGGTGACGACGATCCGGTTGATGCCCATCAGCAGCATCGTCGCCAGCAGCCGCTGGCGATTCAGCGCCAGCTCGTTGCGCGCGGCCGGGACGAGCTTTTCCTCGATCGTCTCTTCATCGAGCGAGGTGACGTCTTCGTCGAGGCCAAGCTCGTCGCGGAAGTTCGGCAGATCGGCATCGTCGGCGCCAGGCTTCAGGCCCATGCGTGGACGGCCATCGACGATGTTGACCTGCATGAGCGAGGAGTACTTCGAGGCGAGGTGATCGCGCGCCTGGTTGTCGGTGGTGTTCTGGTCCTTGAACTCGTTGAGCGACATCGTCACGCCCTGCACGAGCTCGCCGTACGCTTTCATCTGCTGAATGCTGGCGTCGACGACGGCCTGGAACACGCCCTGCACGAGCTCTGCGACGAATGCGGGGAAGTTCACTTCGCGCAGCAGCTCACCCGCCTGCTGGACGCCCATCGCGACGCCGGCGCCGAAGTCGGTGGACTTCTTCGGCCCGATGTTGTCCTCGCGGCGCTGCGTGGCCCCGCCGGTGAATTTCGGCGGCTGCGATCCCGGCGCGCCCGGTTGCCCGGGCAGGCCGATGATCGTGGGCGGCGGCACCGGCGCATCCATCGGGATCGCAAACGGATCCGCCGTGGGACGTCCGCGTGCTCCGGCGTCGCGGAGCTTGCTGGACACCATCACGTCGACGACTTCCTGCGTGTTCCGGAGAATCGCCGCCTGCTCCTGCGCCGGAAGCTGCGAATACGCCGCGCTTCTGCCGAGCAGTTCGGCGACCTCCCGGTTGACGACCTGACGCTGCTCGACGCGGCTCAACTGCTCGCTCATGATGTCCTCACACGCGGTACGGATCCGCTGATGGCCGCGGCGCGCCCGGCGGAACCGCGTGCCGGCCCTGCTGCGTGTAGCCGTTCGGCCTGATGTACAGCGAGCACCGGTTCGACACATGCGGCTGCACGCGGAAGCTGACGACGCTGATGCGTCCGGGACTGTCTTCGTCGTCCGGCGTCATCGCCTGCACCCACTGCTTCAACAGCCGCTGCGACTGCGGACGATCGCTCATCGCCAGGTTCAGGAGTCCCGTCATCTGCTGTGGAGGATCGGGAACGCCGGGCACGAGCACATCGAGCTTCAGCTCGATGCCCTTCTGCGTGTCGCGGAGGCCGAGAATCACCGAGCCCTCCGGCAGAATGAATCGCCCGCCGAGCACGACACCGGCGGCCGCGAGCAGGCTGGGCAGCTGATTGCCGATGCCGAGGCGATGCAGGAGCGGCTCGAGATCGAGCAGCCGCAGGTCGCCCCGATGGAAAAAGTACAGGCGCTGCGCGCCGCGGCGGCGCCCGCACGCGATCGAGGTGAAGATCGGGATCAGGTTGGGCAGACACGCCGTCGCCACGCGAGCCGCGTGCTGCAGGTTTGGCGGCAGCCCGTCGAGCTCACCTGGCCTGAGCTCGTAGTACACCTTCGTCTCCTGCAGTCCGGACGCATCGTTGGCCAGTCCGAACCAGGCCCCGAATCGCGCGTCGCCATGAATGCCCATGCCGCGCCACGGTTCCGACCGGCGATCGAACCACTCGAGCGCCGGCCGGCCGTAGTGTTGATGCACGAGGCGGCGCATTTCGCGGCTCGCCTCCTGCTGCCGCGCGTGCGGCGTGGCCCGCGGTCCGAGCGGTTCGAGATCGAGCCGCAGGCTGTGCCCCGCCATCTCCGAGAAGCTGTGCTCGAGGGGAAACGTTCCCGGCGTCAGCTCGTTCTGTCCGTAGCGGGGATCGCCGACCGGCAGCTCGAAGCTTCGATCGAGCAGCCCGCCGATCGCATCCACCGGATTGTCGGTGCCCAGCCGCCGTGCGGCGAGTGTCAGTCGACGCTTGGCGACGTCGGCCGCGCGTGGAGTTGCCATGCCGTCCTCCCTTCCATCGCCCACGGGTTACTGGACGCCGGGCGCGGCCGGCAGAGCGCCGAGACCAATCCGTTCCAGCGTGCTGCGGACCGTCTGCGGCGTGATCGTTCCGGACAT
>Ga0070684_100000756_pt1 | contig 22395 bp, 17 predicted proteins | sample KBSC723LmetaG_FD_65653 | JGI IMG/M metagenome (GOLD analysis project Ga0070684, IMG submission 65653) | Corn rhizosphere microbial communities from Kellogg Biological Station, Michigan, USA - KBS C7.2-3L metaG | ecosystem: Host-associated > Plants > Roots > Rhizosphere ...
CCAACATCGCCAACATGCTGCTCGCCCGCGGCGTGACGCGCACGCGTGAAATTGCCGTGCGCATGGCCCTCGGTGCCTCTCGCCGCCGCATCGTCTTTCAGCTCTTCACGGAGTCCATCCTGCTTGCCACCACCGGCGCCCTTGCCGGCGTCGCGCTCGCATGGAAAGCCTGTGGCCTGCTCCTCACCATGGCCAAGCCCGGCCCGCAAGCGCTGCTCCTCGATCTCGCGCCCGACGCCACTGTGCTCGCGTTCACACTCGGCGTAACTGCGCTCACCGCGCTGCTCTTTGGCACTCTGCCCGCCTTCCGTATCTCGGGTCTCGAATTCACTCCCGCATTGAAGGACGGCCGCGGAAGCTCGTCGTCGGCTTCGCGCGGCGCGCTAGCCCGCTCGCTCATCGTGGGGCAGATTGCGCTGTCCGTCGTGCTTCTCATTGCCGCCGGACTCTTCGTGCGCAGCCTCATCAAGCTATCCAGCATCGACACCGGCTTCGACAAACACAACGCCCTTGTCTTCTCGCTCGATTCCAGCACTGCAAATCTGCCACACAAATCGCCGGACGAAATCCGCTCCGTTCATCTCCAGGAGCAGATCGAGTCCAGCGTCCTCACCATCCCCGGTGTCCAGTCCGACAGCTTTGCCTTCTTCACCTTCAATCAAGGCGCCTGGAGCGGCATGATTCTCGTCCAGGGCGTCCCCCGAACCCCGCAGAACAGTGAAGACGTGTTCTTCAACATCGTCGGCAACGGGTTCTTCTCAACCATGGGAATTCCGCTCGTCGCCGGCCGCACATTCAATCCGCACGATCTGCAGAACTCTCCCAAAGTCGCCGTCATCAATGAGACCATGGCGCGTCGCTTCTTCCCCAACAGCTCGCCCATCGGACACCGCTTTGCGATAGGCGAAACACCCGACCACCCCGGCGAGGTTGAAATCGTCGGCATCGTCAAAGACGCGAAATATACGTCGCTCACTGAAGGCTCGTTGATGGCCGCATACTTCCCCTGCACCCAGAATGTCGGCTTCTTCAGCAATTTCGCCGTGCGTTATGCCCCCGGCGCAAACCGCCAGGAGATTATTTCGCGTACGCGGCATGCCATCGCCGAGATCAATCCCAACATACTCGTCGATAGCGTCAGCAGCCTGGAGGAGCAGATCAATTACTCCATCGCCTCGCAATCGCTCATTGCGCGCCTTTCCAGCTTCTTCGGAATCCTGGCTGTGTTTCTTGCCTGCATTGGAATCTATGGCCTGCTCTCGTACTCGGTGGCCCGCCGCACCAGCGAATTGGGTATCCGTCTCGCCTTGGGAGCGCAAACCCAGACGCTGCTCTGGATGATCCTGCGCGAGAGCATCGTTCTGCTGGTTGTGGGGCTGGCCATCGGCGTTCCTATTGCCCTCACCTCCACGCGCATCCTCAAGAGCCTGCTCTACGAGCTGAGCCCGCTCGATCCGGCATCCATCTCGCTCGCCATCGCGGCCGTAATTTGCATGACGGTTGCCGCAGCGTGGCTGCCCGCGCGCCGCGCAACCAGGATCGATCCCTCCCAGGCGCTCCGCACGGAATAACGCACGCCTGCGCCATATGCTGACGACCGCAGGGAGGGAAGAACCCGCTGTTGTCCTTGGAACCTCAGCGCTACCCCGGAGCAAGCTCCTCGATCGTCCGAGGACACATCTCCCCCGGGACAGCACAAGCGCGCAGTCTGCAAACTCACAGGGCGAAATCCCTGCGTCGGTCTGTTCTCTCAAGCCGAATGCGGAACTCTACTCCGTACGCAATGCGGTCAGCGGTTCCACCGCTGCGGCGCGACGCGCCGGCCAGGCGCTGGCTGCCAGCGCAACGCACCCCACTCCCCCCACTGCGATCAAGTAGCTTGTTCCATCCAGCGGCGTCACGCCATACAACGATGACGCCAGCGCGCGCCCAACCAGCATGGCTGCAGGCACTCCCGCCGCCACGCCAATCGCCGTCAGCCCCAGGGAGTCCTTCAGAATCATCCAGACCACCTGGCCGCGGCGGGCTCCCATCGCCATCCGTATTCCAATCTCCGCTGTCCGTCTGCTCACGCGATAGGCAAGCGTGCCATAAAGCCCCGCCGCCACCAGCGCTACCGCCAGCAGCCCAAAGAACCCGGCAAGCCGCGCAAAGAGCATCTGGCTTGAAATGGTCAGATCGTATTGCGCCCTTTGCGTCATCGGCTGAATCAGCGGCAGGTCGGGATCCAGTTGCTGCACCACCTTGCGCGCGGCGGGCAGAATTGCCAGGGCATCCCCACGCACCCGCATCTCCACGTCCATTCTGCCAATCACCGGAATCTGCGCATACTCATACCACGCCATCGGAATCGGCTCTTCGTCGATGCTCCGGTATTTGTGATCCTTCACCACGCCCACAATCGTGATCGGAAAGTTCCTGCTTTCCGTGTCGATGACATGCCCGAGCGGGTTTTGGCCGGCAAGAAAACGCCGGGCAAACTCCTCATTGATAATGCCCACATGCTGCGAACTCACAGTATCGGAGTCCGCAAACTCGCGCCCCGCGAGCACAGGCACTCCCAGCGTCCTGAAAAACCCGGGGCCTACAGCGTTCATGCGTACGGTTCGCGATCCGCCATTCGGCACATCCGGCAGCCTGCCATCCACCAGCATCTCGCTGTTATCGGACGACCAGGACCCGATGCGCCACATCATCAATCCCACCGACTCCACGCCGGGAAGTTGCTCCAACTTGGCCGTCAGGTCGCGGTAAAACACCCTTCCTTGTTCCGGGCCGCGAAACTGCGGCTTCACGCCGAACACCGCTAAGCCGTCGGCGCTGAATCCCAGCGGCGTGTTCTCAAGATCGCGCAACGTGCGAATCAGAAGTCCCGCGCCCACCAGCAGAACCACGCATACGGTCATTTGCAGAACCACAAAGACTCTGCCTGTGCGTGTCTTTCCCGTGTCCGCGCCTGAAACCGCAGCCGATGTCTTGATTGCCAGCGACGGTCCCGCCCTCAGCGCAATACGCAAGGGAACCGCTCCAAATAGAACCACCGCAACCGCCAGAACCGCCACGGTGAATCGCAGCACCACACCATCGGGCGCCATACTCGATTCGATTTCCGCCCACGCGCCCAGCGCCCGGGTGGCATAAATCGCAAACAGCCATGCCAGCAGCCCGCCGGCGGTTACCAGCAGCAGGCTCTCGGTGAGAAGTTGACGAAGAAAATCTGCGCGCCCCGCGCCCAATGCCAGCTTCATGCTGAATTCCCGCTGCCGGGTCGCGTTGCGGGCCATCAGCAGCATGGCCACATTGGTGAGGGCAATCAGCAGCACCAGCCCCACCATTCCCATCAACAGCCGCAGGGGCTTGCCGTACTGCCCAGCATAGCCAGGGAACCCCTTGGCCTCTGCCAGTCCCAGCACCGGCTTCTTTTCCCCCGGTGGAGGCGTCCCCAATCCCGTGTAAGCCGCCGCTTGAAACACGGGCTGCATTTCCGCCACCGCCTGCTCCTTTGTCACTCCAGGCCGCAGTCGCCCGATCAGCCGCAGGCACCACCACGTGGGATTGGCACGGTACGTCTTGCCTTCGTCCAGCGGATTGCCCCATGCGTTCAGCTCCGGCCGGCTCTGCAGAGGAATCCAGAAGTCCGTCGACCGGCCCGCTTCAAGGCCCTCAAAGCCGCGCGCCGCGATCCCGATAATCGTGACACCCACGCCATTGACGTAAAGCGTGGTGCCCAGCACGGCAGGATCCCGCGAAAATCGCCGCGTCCAATAACCGTTGCTGATTACCGCCAAAGGCGCATGATTCTTCTCGTCCTCCGCCGTGAATCCGCGGCCGCGCTGCAGGCTGACCCCCAGTCCAGAGAAGAAATCACCGCTCACCATGTCCCCTTCGGCTTCCTCCGGCTGCGCACCAACACGCACTCCCACCTTGCTTCCGGAGAGCGGAACGTACGCAAGCACCGCTTCCATTCCGCCACTCTGATTCCGCAGTGCGTCATACACCGCGTAGGAGAACGTTTCATGCGAACTCACCGTGCCGGTGCCATGCGGCGGCTGCGTGGTCCACAGATACACCAACCGGTCCGCATCCTTCACCGGCAGGGTCCGCAACAGCACTGCGTGCATCACGCTGAACACTGCCGTATTGGCGCCTACTCCCAGGGCCAGGGTCACCACCGCTGTGATGGTGAATCCAGGGCTCCCCACCAGAGAGCGAAACGCATGCTTCAGGTCGCGCAAACCCTTATCCAGCCAGATCCACCGGCCCTGCGTGTAAAAACGCTCCTGCTCCCGGCGAACGCTGCCGAACTTTCGCCGCGCTTGCCGGCGTGCTTCTTCGTCGCTCAGGCCTTCGCGCCGCAGTTCCTCGGCCTCCAACTCAATGTGCGCCTGCAACTCTTCAGCGAAATCATCCGCGCTGCGTCTCCGCCTGAACATACTCACGCCTCCTCGGGCTTCGTTGCGGAACCGGCATCCAGAATCAGTCCCACCGCGTGCGTCAGCCGCCGCCACTGGTTTGCTTTCTCTGCCAACTGCTCGCGCCCACGATCGGTGAGCGAATAGAAGCGCGCCTTGCGGTTGTTCTCACTCGAGCCCCACTTGGCGCAAATCCATTTCTTCTCTTCCAGCCGCTGCAGGGCTACGTACAACGAACCATGCTCCACCAGAAAGACATCTTCCGACTGGCGTTGGATCGTCCGCGCAATACCCTGGCCATGGCAGGGACCGAAGACAAGACTTTTGAGGATCAGCAGGTCAAGCGTCCCCTGCAGAAGGGAAATGCGGTCGTCGTTGCTCTCTCGGGTCGACATTCTGCCCGAGTATGCTCTGCCTTGGGTAGAATGTCAACCCGTGAGACTCTTTCGACATCCCATACTTGAACCTCTTAGAGTCCCGATCAAGACGAGGCAGGTGGCCCGGTCAAGGCCCCCTGACCAGGCTGGCAGCGCGAGACGAAGCTGTGCCCCGTTCATCGCAGCCTTTTCGCAATGAGCGGGCGTTGCGCTAAAAGCCGTAGGCGTTACAGGAATCGGTCGGATCGGGCTTGAACGAGGTGATTCTTCTGGACTGGGGTGGCCCCCGTCCTCTTGCCCTCCCCAATTGAGGGAGCCCCCGGTCCCTCGCATTTGGGGACCGGGGATGCCACAGACCTCACGAGTCGATTTATCGCCAAATCACTCCACTGCGAAGCGATCCACCCTGAATCACGCCCGGCGTCAATTCACACCCAACAATCCGACATTCTTCCTTCGCGTCGCGCCACTCAAGCCTCTCGACCCGCCGCCTCTTCAACAGCCGTGACCGCCATCACAGAATTGCCCCTCCCAACCCGTGCTAACGTAGCCCTGCTCATGGAGAAATCCCGGGCATGCGCTTGCAGGAAAACAAAACCGGTCTGAAATTATTTTTTTCTGTTTTTCGCTGATTTTTTATAAGTCGCAAGAAACAAACGACTTAGTAGAAACAAAATATGCATATGTATAAAAAATCTGCGTTTTATACATTTTTTCGACCCCCGCTAGATCCCTGTCTACCCACCCCTCAGAGAGCCCAGCCGCTTCCAGACATCCTGTTACGCTGATCTCAATGCCACATCACTCGCTCGACCATTGGAAGCCGCTCCCTCTGCCCCTCCGCGACCCCATGCATGGCCGCACGGTCACCCTCGAGCCGCTCGACGCTGCGAAGCATGCCGCGCCGCTCTGGCAGGCCGTACAGGGCCATGACGACGTCTGGCAATGGCTCTTCGACGGCCCATACGCTGACGAAGCTGCCTTCACCACCGCGCTCGCCCGCAAGCAGGCAGCCACCGACCAGATCTTCTACGCAATCCTGCCCATCTCCACCGGAAAGCCCGCCGGATACGCCAGCTACCTGCGCATGGAACCCGCTCACGGCGTCATCGAAGTGGGAAACATACTCTACTCGCCTGCCTTGCAGCGCACCACGGCCGCCACTGAGGCCATGTTCCTCATGGCCTGCCACGTCTTCGAGGACCTCGGCTACCGCCGCTACGAGTGGAAGTGCAACGCCGAAAACGCACCCAGCCGCCGCGCCGCCCAGCGCTTCGGATTCACCTTCGAAGGCATCTTCCGCCAGCACATGGTGATCAAAGGCCGCAACCGCGACACCGCGTGGTTCGCCATGCTCGATCACGAATGGCCGGCGCGCAAGGCGGCTTTCGAACGGTGGCTCGACCCAGCGAACTTCGACCCCGACGGCCGGCAGATCAAGCCGCTCGATTCCATCTCGACGCGTTGAGAATGGGTCAGTTTCCGCTCGCGGCGGCCGGAACCAGCACCACCTGCTGCTGATCTGTCGTCGCGAGCTTCTGATAGTAGTCGCGCAGCGTCGCGTACTCTTTCGAATCCAGCAGCACAACAGCGCGCGCGAAAACGTGCTTGATATCCACGGCGTTCGGCGTCGACGACACCTTCACGACCAGCCTCGCGTGTTCCGGCCATGGCACCTCCGCTTGCTGAGGTGCGCCCTCCAATGAGTAGCCGGCAGGCAGGTGATAGATTGCGTCGTCGATCACTTGCTCGGCATAATGGAAATCGATCGGCAGGTCGCGTTTATCGTCGCTCACAAATTGCGCATGACCGGCTGGCGAAAACGGGAACGCTGGCAGCAGAATCCGCTTCCCGGTCACGGTTCCCAGCGGGCCTGAGATTCGTGCCGTGACCTGGAGGTAGCCATCGGCAGCGTCGAGGCCCTTCAAGCCGGTAACTTCGGCATTCATCCCTGGCGGTAACATCTGGCGCATCGATTCGTTTAGGCGCTTCTTCACCTCGTCGGAATCGGTCATCAGGTTCATCTGCCGCCAATGAAGCGCCGCCGGCCCGTTCATCACCAGCTGTACCGTCCCCGTCACGTTGCCGCTCGCGTCCACGGCCATGTCCGCCGCATGGGCCGTGATTGCGTCCTTTACTTGGTTACCCGGCGTGTAAGTTGGAGTGGCCGCATTCTGCTGCAGGCCGCCGGCCATCGCGTGCGTCCAGTGCAGTTGGCCGAAGGGACAAAGCTTCTCACCCGGATCGACGTAAACATCCTTGCCGTCCAGGTGGAGAACAACCACCAGAGCATCGAGTTGATGCAGCGATAGAAAGTTGGTATCGAAAAGGCGCTCGTCACGGCTCGCAACCTGGACGCCGTCGGCGCTGATCCCCGCCGCGCGCGCAAGCGCCAGGTAGAGGCCGGCCAGATCGTTGCCGGATCCGCTTTTCTCTCTGAGGACGTCGTCCGCTTTCTTGATCTCCCGCTTGAGATGCTCGCGGCGGCGTTCCTCCTCAGTGAGTCTGCGCGAATAGTTGGTGTTATCCATGGCCTGCACAGCGTCATAGAGCTTGCGCGCTTTGGCCTCCGCGGTCGGCGCCGCGGCGGTCATCTGCGCGGCTGCCGCCTGAATGGACGCCGTAAGCGATACAAACTGGTCGAGATTCTTTGACCAGCGCTTGCTCTCATTTTCCCAATAGTCTTTTGGCGTGGTGTAGGGCGTGTAGTAGAAGTTCACCCGATAGCGGAGCGAATCTTCGGGAGGAGCATCCGCTACGCGGCGAAATGCCGGCACGTCCTGGATGTCTAGCGAATAGTCCTGCTTGGGGCTTTCTGTGACCTGGACCCCGTGAGGCAGCCGCTGCGTGTAGAGCAGGTAGCTCGCGCGCTCGCCATCAACGATCCAGGTGACGGTACTGCCCAGCACATTGCTTTCAATGTCGCTCTTCGGGTTGTAATAGAAGTGCTCCTTGTGCGCGTACAGGTCCTGCTGAACTTCCCAGGCGGGGATGACGGAGGCCATCGCCGACGAGTAGTAACCCTCCTCGGCATCGATGAATCCGGCTACCTTGCCGGCGCCCATGGGAATCGTCCACTTATATTCCAGGATGCTGCCCACCTCGACGCTGGGCATGTTGAACACCGAGACCCTGACGTTGTGCTCGTTGGTCTTAACCACCAGCAGATCTTCCACCTTGCCCTGAAGTGGAATCACCGTGCCATCGGGATGAATAGTGCGAGCGGTGATGATGGGGGTGCCGGAAGCTGTGGCCGAGAACGGCACCTCGACCGTTCCCCACTCCTTGCCCTTCTCGGTGAGGACCTTAATGCGCGCATACCGGCTGATGTAATGGCTGCGGTTGTCAGTCGAGTCCTCGCGATAGAGGTAAACGGCCGGCGCGTCGGGCGCCTTGGGATCCGACGTCATCTGCAATTCTTCTTGAGTGGGTTCCTGAAACTTCTGTGCTGCAACGACACCCGTAAGCAACACGGTCCCAAGCATGCAAGCGATTCCACCCCAAAGATGAGTCCTCATCGTCTCCATCCCATTTCGCGCAGAAATGCCTTGGCAGGCGCGTGCAGCCTCCGCGAAAACCTGATATTGGATTGCGCGAGGATGATATCACCTGCTTAGCCGTCGCAGATGAGCATTTCGGGTGAGACGTAACGAGGCGAGTAGAGCGGGACGATCCGCCGGAGGCAGGTGTCCCCGAATCGCCCTACAAACGCCGCCGAAGCCTGCGTAAAAAGCGAACGCCGCCAGTTGCCCGGCGGCGTTCGCATCGATCTACAACCCCGGAATTACTCCCCGGACTTGGTCTGGATTCTCATGCCGTAGAACGACTTGTGCACGAAGAACACCGAGATCACGAAGAACGCCACTGCCAGCCCCATGCCGAGTTTCGGATTATTCGCGTTGAGCGTCACTGCCAGCTCCACGGCAAGTAATCCGAACAACGTCGTGAACTTGATTACCGGGTTCAATGCCACAGACGAAGTGTCTTTGAACGGATCGCCCACCGTGTCGCCGATGACGGTCGCATCATGCAGAGGTGTTCCCTTCTGCTTCAAATCCACTTCGACAACCTTCTTCGCGTTGTCCCATGCGCCACCGGCATTCGCCATGAAGATCGCCTGGTACAGCCCGAAGATCGCAATCGAGATCAGGTAGCCGATAAAGAAGAACGGCTCGACAAACGCGAATGCCAGAGTCGCAAAGAACACGGCCAGAAAGATGTTGAACATCCCCTTCTGCGCGTACTTGGTGCAGATCTCCACGACCTTCTTGCTGTCGGTGACCGAGGCCTTCTCCACGCCCTCAAGCTTGATGTTCTTCTTGATGAACTCAACTGCACGGTAAGCGCCCGTGGTGACCGCCTGCATCGAAGCGCCGGTAAACCAGTAGATCATTGCTCCACCGGTAATCAGCCCCAGCAGGAACGGCGCGTGCAGCAATGAGAGATTCTCCTTGCCATTCTTCAGACCGTCGGTCAGCGCCATGATGATCGAGAAGATCATCGTGGTTGCTCCCACCACGGCCGTGCCGATCAGTACGGGCTTTGCCGAAGCCTTGAACGTGTTGCCGGCTCCATCATTGGCTTCCAGAAGATGCTTTGCCCGTTCGAACTTGGCATCGATTTGGAAGTCCCTCTTCAACTCGGCTTCGATCCCTGGAACCGCTTCGATCAGCGAAAGCTCGTAGACCGATTGGGCATTATCCGTGACCGGGCCATAAGAGTCCACCGCGATCGTCACCGGCCCCATTCCCAGGAACCCAAAAGCCACCAGGCCAAACGCGAATACCGCGGGCGCAAGCATCTGTTCCGCCATCGACGCCCCGGTGCTGAAGTAGTAGCCGAGGCTCATGAGCGCGACCATGCTCAACCCCAGCCAGTAGGCCGAGAAGTTGCCGGCCACCAGTCCCGAGAGGATTCCCAGGGAGGCCCCGCCTTCGTTCGCCGACGTCACCACTTCCTGAACGTGTGCGGACTTGGTGGAGGTGAAGACCTTCACGAATTCCGGAATGATGGCGCCCGCCAGTGTCCCGCAGGAGATGATCGAGGCGAGCTTCCACCATAGGCTTCCGTCGCCAAGGTCGGGAATCATCAGGTACGTAACGATGTACGTCAGGATGATCGAGACGATGGATGTGATCCATACCAGAGAGGTCAACGGCGACTCGAAGTCCATTTCGTCCGAGTTCCCGTACTTTGCGTGAGCGATGATGCCATTGAGGAAGTAAGCGCCCGAGCTGGACACCAGCATGGCCACGCGCATGACGAAGATCCACACCAGAAGTTGCACCTGCGTCTTGGGATCGTGCACCCCCAGAAGGATGAAGGTGATCAGCGCCACGCCCGTCACGCCGTAGGTTTCAAAGCCGTCGGCGCTGGGCCCGACGGAGTCGCCCGCGTTGTCGCCCGTGCAGTCGGCGATCACGCCCGGGTTGCGGGCATCGTCTTCCTTGATCTTGAAGACGATCTTCATCAGGTCGGCGCCAATGTCGGCGATCTTCGTGAAGATGCCGCCTGCGATGCGCAGTGCCGCCGCACCAAGCGACTCGCCGATTGCGAAGCCGATGAAGCACGGACCCGCGTAGTTAGCCGGCACAAACAGAAGGATGCAAAGCATGATGAGCAGCTCAACCGAGATCAGCAACATGCCGATGCTCATGCCGGCCTTCAACGGAATCGCATAGACCGGATACGGCTTCCCGCGCAATCCCGCGAATGCCGTCCGCGAATTCGCGAACGTGTTCACGCGAATTCCAAACCACGCTACACCGTAGCTGCCTGCAATGCCGACCAGGCTGAACCCCAGGATGATAGGCAGCGTGACCGCGACGTTTCCTACCGGCGCCAGCCAGCCGAAGTACATCGAAATGATGACCGCAATGAATACCCAGAGGAGAAGAATGAACTTGCCCTGCGTAATCAGGTACGTCTTGCAGGTCTCATAGATCAGCTCTGAGATTTCCCGCATGGTGCGATGAACCGGCAGGTTCTTTAACTGCACATAAATCGCCAGGCCGAACAGCAGGCCGCCCACGCAGAACAGTATTCCGATCATCAGAAGGGAATGGCCGTTCAATCCGGCAAAGTTTGCGAAAGATACGCTCTTCAAATCGGGCAGCGTCAGGCTGGCTTCTCCGCCGGCGGCGTGCTCCGGCTGAGCGTACGCCAGTGTGGGTAGAACCAGGCCCATAAGGGCCATTACGATTTTGTACTGCCGCTTAAGGAATGACTCCGCGCCCTGCTTGATGACGCTGGACATCCTTTGCAAATGCGTTGTGCGGTGGCCGGCTCCGATAAGCTGGCGCCCGACGAACGTAGCCGCAATGAGCGACAACCCGCTCACCCCGGCAAAAAAGTACACCCACTCCAGTGCAGTCACGAATCCTCCATACTGTGGATTAAAGCCGTTAAACGAACAAAAAAACGCGACCTCGAAAGTTGGGGAACCAAAGTCACCGGAACTGTAACATCCACATTCGACTCTGTCGAGTGATAGCAGTCACAGGCCTGTTCGGATCGGCGGCCATCGTTCCTGATCGAACATCCGCGTCCGATTAAACACTGTGCCGAACAGATTCCGGCTGATGAGACGAGCCGCGGAATTCCGATCCACGCGAAGCCAAATCCGCGGTGTACAGTACGCTTTGAGGACCCTCAGGCTCATGCATGCCGCTTCCCTGCTCACTCCGCGCCAGGCCGCCGAAAAACTCGGCATCAGCTATCCCGCGCTCAAGCACTGGATCCTCGCCGGACGCATCCGCACAGTCAAGACCCCCGGCGGTCATCACCGCATTCCGATCGATGCCCTCGATGAATTCCTGCCTCCCTCCGCAGCGCATACGGGCTCGGCGCGCATCAGCGGACGCAATCAACTCAGCGGCACGATTCTGGAGGTCACCATCGACGGACTGCTGGCAAAAGTCGTGCTCGCCGTCGGAAAGCAGCGCATCACCGCCATCATCACCGCCGATGCCGTCAGTGAACTCGCGCTCAAGCCCGGCGAGCCTGCATTGGCACTTATCAAGGCCACCGAGGTCATGATCGGTAAACCCTGAAGTTGCTCATTTCCCCGCGACACAGGTATTCGGCAATCCCGCCAATAGCGGACGGGGCCCTATGGGAAAGCGCAACCGGTGCTCCTGCAATAATCGATCAAAAATCATATAAAATCGTGGCAAGTCATGCGACGCTTGGGGATAGTTTTGCAACTCGCCAGTTGCCTGGGAACTTCTCTCGCACTTCTCTCCATTCTCCCCGCCGCACGGGCGCAAAACTGGCTTGAACGCGTCTCCGCCACCCAGGCTGCGCAGCCCCACTGGATGACTCCTGTCGCTACCGTCACTCCGCGCCTCGAACAAGAGTTCAGGTTCGACATAGTGCATCAGCTTACGTCGTCCGGGTCGGTGACGAATTACGACAGCGGGAAGGGACTGGAGCTGATTCCGACCAGGCGCACCGAGCTGCTCATTAACCTGCCGCCGTACCTGGAGCACGAGAATCCCGAGAAGAAAGACGGGTGGGGCGATGCCTCGTTCGTGTTGAAATATCGCTTCTTCGCGCGCCCTGAAAAAGAGGGCAACGCGATCGTTACAGGATTTCTTGCCGGAAGCGTGCCGACCGGGCAGTACAAAAACGGCTCATCCAGCGCCGTGGTGACGCCCACGCTGGCGGGAGGCAAAGGTTGGGGCTGGTTCGACGTGCAGTCCACGCTGGCAGGGACGTTTCCGGTGAACAGCGTGCACGAACTCGGGCGTTCCATCGTGTCCAACACCGCATTCCAGGCCCACACGCCCGGAAAGCTCTGGCCGGAAATCGAGATCAACTCAAGCGCGTGGATGGGCGGTACAAACGATGGCAAGAAGCAGACGTTTGTTACTCCCGGACTGGTGGTGGGGCGCTTCCGCATCCACCATCGGGTAGCCCTCGTCGCGGGGGCTGGCTTCCAGATTGCGACCACACATTTTCACCAGTACGATCACGCACTGATGCTGACGTTCCGTATGCCGTTTTAGGTGTGAGTTGTCAGTTGTCAGCAGCCGATCCAGCCGTGATAGCGCCGTCCGCCCTTGGAACCGGTCGCTGACGGATAGCGGGTGAAGCTGTGAACTGAGAACTGAGAACTACGAACTGTGAACTGACCACTGAAAAACTCGAAACCGCTCACTGCACGGAAATGTCGATCTTGTCGCCTGGGAGCGGAACCTGGAGCGCTGGACCGTGCTCGCGTGGTTTGCCGCCGGGCAGCGGATGCAGTTTGAAGAGCACGAGCACATTGCGGTCGGGGTCGTCGAAGGCGGGGAAACTTGCGACTTGTTCCAGCGAATAGTGGATGTGCAGATCCTCAAGTGTGCCCGGATCGATATCGTTCCACGTCGCCCACCAGCCGGGATTGTAGTCAGCGAGCTTTTCCGGAAGGTCCTCTGTCCCGAAATCGTCGCAGAGGGATGGAAGGTGGGTGATCATCGAGATCTCGTCGCCGCTGATGGAAACGAGCAAGCGTTTCCCATTTGGATGCTGATCGATGTAGCCGGTGAGTTGGCGCGCGGCGGTCACAAAGGTGTATTCGGGGTGCGCCACGAAGATCATTGTCCGCGCTCCATTGAACCCTGCCGCAACGATGGCCGCCCCTAGAATCGCTGCACCTGCAATCCTCCAGGGCACGTGCGTCTGTTCCGCTGGCGCGGTGACGAGCGCTTCCGTTCCGATGACAAGCACCAGAAACGCGAACAGGGCCACTACGGCGTAGTACCGAGCCTGCGGATGGTTCTGCAGCGTCATGAACAGGATGTAGCCCGCCAGCGCCAGTGCCGATGCGCCGAAGACCGGATCGCGCCAGATCTTCCCCGACCACGATGTGCGAGCCGCCAGAATGAGGAGCACCACCACCAGTCCGGCGATGGGGATCAGAATGCGATCGGCCCACAGGCCGCCCTTGAAAGACCACCACAGGCTCAGCAGGGGCCAGTACCATTCGGTCGGCTTGTCGTATTTGTTAATGAAGAAGAAGTACTTGTAGTCGCGCCACAGGCCGCTATGCGCAATCAGCGCCAGCCAGCCGCCGAACACCACAGTGGCTGCCGCGACGGCAGCAATTGCGCAGCGCAGCGCCTTTCGGCGTTCGCTCCACAGAGGAACGATCACGGCCCACGCAATGGCTGGAGCGAGGAACAGAGCCGTTGTTTTGGTGAGGAGCATGAGCCCGAACAGGACGCCGATGGCCCCACTCACAGCGCCCGGCCTGCGCCAGCGCGGAAGGCGGACCGCAAGGTTCAGCGTCCCCAGCATCAAGGCAATGAGCATGGGCTCGAGAATCGCCAGCCGGCTAAATGCGAACAAGAATGGGCTGCTGACGATCAGGCTGAGTGCGAGAAGAGCAGTCCAGCGAGGGCCGCGCGTCCGCAGGAGCGAGTAGGCCAGCAGGAGTTCCAGAAAGAAAAACGCAATCGCCAGGGCCCGTGCGGGAACGATGCCAACACCGGTAAAGGAAAACAAAATCCACTCGAGAGCCGGCCAGAGGGGAACTGCAGGAGCGGGATTAAAGTCGCCGGGCAGATACCAGTGGCCCAGCAAGTGTGCGCGCACGGCGGCATCCCCGTACCAGCCCTCGTCTGTGTACTTGGCGTAATCGAACGACCAGGGCGAGTGGTTGGGGAAGTCGGCCTGGAGATGGATGGCGTGCGCCGCCGCAAATCCGGCAATAAGAACGACCCAAACCACGAGCGCCCAACGCCGGAGGCGCGGATTCAGCCAAACGCTGTTTGGCTCGGCGCTGCTATGCGCCCGGCGCCCAGGTTCATCCGTGGCTGCAGATCTCAAGGAGATACCTGAAGTATACCGTCGGCGCGCATAGGGCATTCCAGGGACTACTCGTTCAGGTCCGGGCGCTCGACCTCGGTGATGTCCCGGCCATAGCGTCCCCGCAGGGCGTTCGAGCGGACAATTGCCAGTTCTTTTAACATTTGCAAGCCATCGCGCAGATAGCTGATCCGGCTGCGGGCATCGTGCGCCCAGCTCACGGGGACTTCCGTCACTTTGTATCCCCGCTTGCGGGCGATGAACAGGATTTCAGGATCGAAACCCCATCGCTCGATGGTCTGCAACTGGAATACGGTCTGCGCAGCCTCGCGGGTGAAGGCCTTGAAGCCGCATTGCGTGTCGGCGTAGGGCAGGCGCATGATGGCGCGGGTGAGGGCGTTGAAACAGCGCCCGAAGAACTGCCGGTAGAGTGGCTGGCGGTGGGTCTGGCGGCTGGTGGCGAGCCATCGGGAGCCGATGGCAATGTCTGCCCCAGCGCGAATGGCGTCAAACAGCCGATCGGCCTCGTCGATGGGTGCGGAGAGATCCGCGTCGGTGAACATCACGATTTCCCCGTGCGCATGCACCAGGCCGTTGCGGACGCTGTAGCCCTTGCCGCGGTTGCTGGGGTTCTCCATGAGCTTGACTTCCGGCGCCTGGCAGGCGAAGTCGCGCACCAGGTCCGCCGTCTCATCGGTGGACCCGTCATTGACTACGATGATTTCGGCATCCCACTTGTTTCTGCGCACGCACGCCACGACAGAATCCAGCGTGGCAATGATGCGGGCGCGCTCGTTGTACGCCGGGATGACGATACTGTAGCGGGGATACTCGTTCACCTGCGGGTTCCTGGACTGCCTGTTGGATGAGTGGGGCCGATTTGATGACTCTGCATAGAATAAATGGCACGGGCTCGGCGGAGGTGCCGGCGATGCAGGGACGGGTCGAAATTCCGGCAAACTACTGATGCAAAACGGGCAACTCACCCCCAGGGGAATTCTTTTTCATGCCAAGCGGACGGAATTTGAGTATGCTGTGAGGGGAGGTCATGGGACACATGACGAAGGCAGACCTGGTGGAAAAGGTAACTCGCCTTGGCGATCTGACGCGCCGCGACGGCGAGGTGATCGTCGAAACCATCTTCGAGTCGGTTATCGGGGCTCTTCAAAAGGGCGATAAGATCGAGATCCGGGGATTTGGTTCGTTTCGCATTCGGCAGCGGAATCCGCGTATCGGCCGGAACCCCAAGACCGGCGAGCGCGTGGAAGTGCCCGCCAAACGCGTGCCATATTTCAAGCCCTCGAAGGAGTTGCGAGACCTCGTGAATCCTGGGGAGGCCGTCCAGGCATCCTGAGCTGGCTCAGGATGCGTGATCAGGATGCGTGAGGAGATTGCTCCGTTCCCTTCCCCGGGACGTGCGCGGTCTGCCCGGCGGCTGCGCCGATTCGCTTCTCAGATTGATTCCGGCAATGACAATAAAAAACGGCGGCGAGACGTTGTCTCGCCGCCACCGGTTTTTGGCTTCAACCGTATTTTGCTCTCTGCCTATACCATCTGATGCAAAAACCGGCTATCGGATGGTTGGGGCTTCCGCTGGCGGTTTGATTTTTTACTGCTCATCCGGCATCGGCTGCTGATCGGGCGCAGGTTGCTCTTGCAGCATGCCTTGCGGCCCCGGTCCAGCGGGCGGAGGCGCGGTATCGGCGCCACCCGGAGCCGAACCCGGAGCCGAACCCGGAGCGCGGTCCCGCCACTCGTGGCGGTGCATGCCGTCCCGGTGCTCCCCGTGCATCGCCTGGAGCTGCTTCCACTGATCGGGAGTCAGCTTGGCGCGCAAGGCAAGAAGGAACCGCGCGTTCGCCTTTTCCAGTTCAGCGCGGGCCTGTGCGACGGTATCGATCTGCGCCAGGATTGCCGATTCGTTGGGCTGGTCGGCGTTGATCAGCGGCTCAAGGGCCAGCTCGGACTTCTCCACGTCGCCGCGCAGGTCGACCAGTTTTTCCCGATGATCGAGAAGAATCTGGTCCATCGCCTTGCGCTGGTCGTCAGTGAGCTTGAGCCGGTCGATGACCGCCTGATCGTTCCACCACCTGCCGTGCGGCCCGCGCGCGCCCATCATGCGCTCCATCGGCGGGCGATGCTGGCCGAAGCCTGGACCAGCCTGCGCTCCGGCGGAGGCCGCGACACCGAGAAGCGCGATGCCCATAACCGCCGCTTGAATTATCGTGATTGCCTTCATTTGCTCTCTCCTCATTCCTGTTTTCCTGTGTCTTGCGCGTGCTTTGACCCTCGCGAGGACAAACCTTTCCTGTTCCCCGATAGCGGGGAATCTGAACCTGTTGCTCAAAAACGATCCGGTTACTGAACGCCGCCGTCGTCGGTCATCATCTGCGCCAGAGGCTCCATGGCCGAGGGCACCTCGCGGGCAACGTCGCTGTCGATCTTTGCCAGCAGGTCTTCCGCCTCGCGGGCGTGCTGCTGCTGGGCCGCCATCTGCTGCTGGTGTTCAAGCTCGAGCTCGCGCTGATGCTGCTGGGCGAGTTCCTGCTGATGATGGCGCTCATAAATGGCTCCCGACACGGCTCCGGCCGAGAGGGCAAGCGAGAGCGCCCATGCCAGGGTGCGGCGCCACGCTATCGCGGGCCGGGCCGGCGCGGTGCGAGCCGCCGAATATGCCGAATCGCTCCATGCATGCACGCTGGATTTGAAGTCCACCAGCGCCTCGCGCAGATTCGGATCGTCCAGCTCCGCGAAGTCCTGACCCGACTTCCCAGCTTTGTTCAACTCGTCCCTCATGCTCTTCCTCCCAACTGCTCACGAACCCTGCCGAGCGCTCGGGAAAGGTGTGCCTTCACTGTTCCGTCGCTCAGGCCCGTCGCTTGTGCAATCTCCGCGATATCCATCTCTTCCACGTAGCGGAGCAGAAAGATCGACTTCTGCCGGCCACTCAGTTTATCCAGCGCGCGCCAGACTTCGCCCACCCGTTCGCGGGCAAGCAACTGCTGCTCCGGCGACCTCTCACCGCTGGGCAGCCAGTCGCCGGCATCATCCACATCGACGGCATTGGTGCGCGTGGTGCGCCAGAACTGAAGGCGGCGGTTGCGCCAGTGATCTTTCTGCAGGTTGATGGCGATGCGCATCAGCCAGGTGAGCGCCGAGGATTCGCCCCGGAAGCTGCCCCAGTTGCGATGCGCCTTCAAAAAGCAGTCCTGGGTCAGCGTCTCGGCCAGGTCCACGTCGCGCGTAGAGGCGAGCAGGAACCGAAAGATCTGCGGGCGGTGCGCGGCCACGACCTGCGAGAATTCCGCGTCGGCGAGCTCGCCTGCCGTTTGCATCGTCATGGGTGCTATCCCGGCTGCCATCACTCAGGTAGACGGCAAGGCTGCGCGCAAGTTTACAGCGGCTCAGCAGAGATTGATTGCTGGATGATGGCGCAGTCCGCACTGACGCTCAGATCAGGCAAGTTCCAAGCCCCGCGCAGCCAAAAGGCGAACATTCACGGCTGTTAACTGCCAGTGCTGGAGAACGGGGCCGCACGGCGGCTGCATGGGAAGCAACCTGTTCCCGATGCAGGCGCCTCCAACCGGTCGAACGCCGGGCCGGCCAGTTTGCCGGCTGGATGTTCAGAACGACCTGACAACTCGGAAAATCAAACGCCCCGGGGGCAATGCACCGCCTCCGGGGCATGGTGTCAAAAAGGCGGGCGGCGGAGGGTTTTCGCGATTTCCCCTCCTTGCCAGCGGCGAAGGAGAATCGCAATGGCAGCCGTTGGACGCTCGCCAGAACCAGTTTCCCGTTGTCAGTTGATCCGGGGTGAACGCGCCCTCGGCAGACATCCGAACCCCTCCAAAAGCTAGGCCACTCGTTTAACTCATTTGTTTCAAGCGATTGAGATGAGCCGTGGCCTCGTCCACGCCTTCGGGGACGTTGGCGTACCTATAGAGATCCCGCGCTTCAGACCAGATCTCAATAGCCCAATCAGTTTCCCCACACTCACCCTCGAGTAAGGCACGGCCCCGGAGTGTGTTTGCCAGGTCAAGCGGGGCCGTTTCGGGGTGGAGGCTATATAGACCCTGCGCCTCCGCATAACAACTTCGGCTCAGAAAGAATTCGCGCTGGGCGCGCAACACGTCGGCAAGATGGCGAAGGGTATGGGCGAGATGAAGCGGTTGGTCGAGAGTGCGGCAGACGTCCACCGCTTGCTGGTAGAAGCTGCGGGCCTGGTCGAGATCGCCGAGATCGCGGTGGATCTGCCCGATGCCGGCTAGAGCGCGGGCGAGGGTCTCGGCATTGGCGGCCGCACGGGCAGATTCCGCGGCCTGGGTGAAGGCGGCCAGGGCGGCCTGCGGCTGGTGGGCGCGGCGGGCGGCATAGGCTTCGCCGAGGAGCGTGTCGGGAGAAGCTTGGGCCATGGGTCCTCCACGTGACCGCCGGGCCGCGGGTTCGTCAGGGCTGGTCGGCACTCGTCAGGGGGAGGAAGCGGCGGGCCGCCTCGTCGTACTGCTCGATGTGCCCGGTGAGGATGTCGTAATACCAGCCGAAGACCTGGGTTGAGCCGCTGGCGATGGCCTTGGCGACGGAGGGGTGCGCCTTGAGATTGGCGACCTGGGCGACGACGTTGCCGCGGACGAGGGAGCAGAGCTCGGCATGCTCGCCATCAGCGGGCTCGAGCGGCTGGCGATGGGTGAAGGCCCCCTCGACGTGATCGAGCCAGCGTTTGGCGCGGGGCAGATTCTGGACCGCGGTGCGGTTCAGGGCGGCCTTGATGGCGCCGCAATCGGAGTGGCCGCAGTTGATGATGTAGGGGACCTTGAGCACTTCGACGGCGTACTCGATGGTGGCGGAGACGCCATCGACATCGTTGATGGAGACGGGCACCACGTTGCCGATGCTGCGGCTGATGAACAGGTCTCCAGGTTCGGTACCGAGGATCAGGTCAGGGACGATGCGGGAATCGGAACAGGTGATGAAGAGCCACTCCGGGGCCTGGCTTTCAGACAGCAGGTGGTAGTGGCTGCGGCGTTCGGGGAAGACGTCTTTCAAGAACCTGCGATGACCTTCAATGAGTCGCTGCACGTGCGAATGACCTCTGGTTTCAGGGTATCGCACGTCCGTTGGCTGCTGTGGCGAGCTGCGCTGAGCGCGGATAAGCAGTGGGGTTGGTGGCATTCACGGTGGTTCCGAGCGTTCTTTGTCTGGTCGTTGCTTCCGAGTAGGCGACCACTCGGGAAGTTGACCGGATTCCGACCTGCTAGAGTGCAAAACATGCGCAGCCCAACGATCCACGTCCCGTTGTTAAACGAGGGTACAACTGTCTCGAGACCTGTCCGCGCCGAGCAACTGAGCGATGGCTCTTTCCGTATTCTCGGTCCGATACCGGCAGACGAAGAGTGGGCATTTGCCCCCGGTGATAGGGTGGTTGTCAAACCTCATCTGTTCTCCGATGGAGCGACTGGGCTGGTCGCAGACCGACTCGCCAGCTAACTTCCGAGTGGGCGACAATCCGTCCACAATGCGGCACGAGTGATAATTTCATGCAAATGGCCCGGCATCATTCACTGAATTTAGGAGGAGGGCCTGAGTCTCTTCGATGCATCGACAGCGCCGAGGCCACGCACAAATACGGAGTTTCACTCGGTGCATCCATGAAGCGCGATATCGATTTCATCACTGAACAACTCATCGCGAGTGTTCCCGGCATTGTCATCGTACAGTTGAAGGTCCCTAACCCCGGAGCGGATGATGATGGCCTCTGGTTCATCAACATCCCAGATCGGAAGAATCAGGTTCAAATCGAGTCTTCAGAAGGCAATTGCCCATTCCTCATCGAGTCGGCTTTCAACGACGAGCGTTTCCACGGTCACACGGTTCAAGAGGTGGTTGAAACCGTTAAACACTTGTTCTCCTTAGCGTGACGTATCGCGGTCGTATCACCGCCCACTCTGAACATTCGAAAGGCAACCGCAGATCCTTCGACTCCGCTCAGGATGACAATTCGTAAGGGATGAGAAGAGCCCGGTCGGGGCAGCGGGCGCCCTGCCACGATTGGAGGGCAGTCTTTCGCGGATTGTATAGTGGGGTCCATGTTGACGATGCGATTGGTTGCTGTTGCGGTGGTGGCGGGTTCTGTTTCGCTGGCGTGTGTCGCGCAGACGGTGGATACGATCGATCCGGCGCTGAAGGCGCGCGTGGATCGCATTGCAGAAGGCGTGCTCGAACAGCGCGGGGTGCCGTCGGCTTCTGTTGCCGTGGTGCAGGGCGGAAAGCTGGTCTACACGCACGGGTACGGCCTCGCGCACAGCGACCCCGACAAGCCGGCCACGCCGGACATGCGCTATTCCATCGGATCGATCTCGAAGCAGTTCACGGCGGCGGCGATTTTGATTCTGCAGGAGCAGGGGAAGCTCAAGCTGGATGATGCGGTGGGCAAGTATGTGCCGGATCTGACGCGCGGCAATGAGGTGACCATCCGGCAGATTCTGTCGCACACCTCCGGCTACCAGGATTACTGGCCCGAGGATTACCTGATGACGCCGATGATGAAGCCGGCGACGCCGCAGGAGATTCTCGACAAGTGGGCAAAGAAGCCGCTCGATTTCGATCCCGGGACACAGTGGCAGTATTCGAACACCAATTACGTGATTGCCGGTTTGATCGTGCAGAAGGTGGCGGGCGAGAAGCTGATGGATTTTCTCGAGGAGCACGTGTTTCATCCGCTGGGGATGAAGAGCGTGTGGGACTCCGATGAGACGAAGCTGACGCAGACCGATGCTTCGCCGTACATCCGGTATGCCCTGGGGCCGCTGCGGGCGGCGCCGAAGGAGGGCCAGGGCTGGATGTTCGCCGCCGGCGAGCTGGCCATGACGGCGCATGACCTGGCCCTGTGGGACGAAAGCCTGATTGCGCGATCGATTTTGAAGCCGGAGAGCTATAAGGAGATGTTCACCGAGGTCAAGCTGAAGAACGGCAAGGGTACGCACTACGGGCTGGGCGTGGAGGTTCTGCATTACGAAGGCAAGCTGGAGATTGAGCACAGCGGGGAGGTGACTGGATTCGTCTCAGACAACGTGGTGCTGCCCGATGACGGCGTTGCCGTAGCGGTACTCACGAACCACATGGCGGCCGGCGCGGGCACCATTGCCGGACTGGTGTCTGACTCAGTGGCCGGGACGAAACATACACCCGCGGAGGAGCAGGCACTCGCAATTTACCGCGGGCTGCAGAAGGGCGAGATCGACCGCAGCCTGCTGGCTCCGAATCTCAGCGACTACTTCAACGCGCAATGCGTGGCGGACTTCAAGAGCAGCCTGGGGCCGCTGGGCGAGCCGCTCACCTTCCGCCAGGTAGGCGAGAATTTGCGTGGCGGAATGACGTTCCGGGCGTTCCGCATCGTCTATCCCACGCGCCGCCTCAGCTTGAGCACATACGCGTATCCCGACGGCAAGCTGGAGCAGTACCTCGTGGATCCGGCGGATTAGAACCCGGATCCACGAAAGGGTCAACCGGAAACCGTTTGACAGCTTACCAGGCAGCCCAGTCCCAACCCGCCGTGAGGTGCGCGTTGGAGCCGTCTGCGTTGATGAGGTAGACGTTTCCCTGGTCGGCTCCATTGCCGGATGATCCGACATAGACCAGGGATTTGCCATTCGGCGACACATCCATCAACTTCTTTACCCCGGTGGGCACAATGCTCACCGGACCGGTGCCGTCCGCGTTGGCTTTGTAAAGAGCGCCGCCTGACTCGTAGTAGAGGGTCGACATATCGGGCGAAAGAACGCCCTGGCTTGCGGGGGCGGGAGCCAGCCGCTGCCGAT
>Ga0070684_100000758_pt1 | contig 22350 bp, 18 predicted proteins | sample KBSC723LmetaG_FD_65653 | JGI IMG/M metagenome (GOLD analysis project Ga0070684, IMG submission 65653) | Corn rhizosphere microbial communities from Kellogg Biological Station, Michigan, USA - KBS C7.2-3L metaG | ecosystem: Host-associated > Plants > Roots > Rhizosphere ...
GGCGAAGGCGATCGTCGGGGCAATGAACGCCGGGATGATCACCTTGTGGGCCAGGTTGTGCCACTGGACGCCCTCTACCCCGGACTGGGCGATCGCCGCGCCGACCAGGCCGCCGATCAGCGCGTGCGACGAGCTCGACGGCAGCCCGAGCCACCACGTGGCCAGGTTCCAGGCGATCGCGCCGAAGAGCGCGGCGAGAACCGTCTTCGTGGTCACGAGCTGGGTGTCCAGCACGCCGCTCCCGACCGTCGCGGCGACGGCGGTGGTGACGAAGGCGCCCACGAGGTTGGCGACGGACGCGATCGCGACCGCCAGCCTCGGTGAAAGGGCCCGCGTCGAGATCGAGGTCGCGACGGCGTTCGCCGTGTCGTGGAAGCCGTTGGTGAAGTCGAACCCGAGCGCGACGACCACGACGACGACGAGGAGGACGTCCCCTTCCACCGCTTCCGCTACCGGTTCTTGACCACGATCGCCTCGAGCACGTCCGCCGCGTTCTCGCAGGCGTCGACCGCCTCCTCGAGCCCCTCGTAGATGTCCTTCCACCGGATCACCGTCAGCGCGTCGGCGCCCGACCGGAAGAGCGCGCCGACGCCGTCCCGGAACAGGCGGTCGCCCTCGTCCTCGAGATCGCGCAGCTCGTTCAGCTGCCGGCTCGAGTCCTTGAACCCCTGGAGGCGCTGGACGGCCTCGTCGAGGAGGATCGTCTGGCGGAGGACGATATCGGCGAGCGCGCGCGCGTCGGGAGGCACCTCCGAGACGCCCCACGAGCCGAGGTGGTCCGCGGCTTCGTCGACGAAGTCGCAGACGTCGTCGATCGCCGCGGCGAGCCGGTAGATGTCGTCGCGGTCGAACGGGGTGACGAACGTCTTGTTGATCTGGCCGACGATCTCGTGCGTGAGGTCGTCGCCCGTGTGCTCGAGCTCCTTGATCCGGCCGATCAGCTCGGCACCGTCCTGGGGGAAGCGCTCGAACAGCTCCAGCCCGAGCCGCGCGACGTCGACGGCGTTCGAGGACGCCCGCGAGAACAGGTCGAAGAACTCGGTGCGCTCGGGCGTGAAGCGGATCCGCACGGCCCGGTGTCTATCAGAGCCCGGCCGGGAACGAGCACGTGACGGTTAGGCCGCCGCCGGGGGTCGCGGTCGCTTCGGCCGTCCCGTCGGCGGCGGCGACCACGTGCTTGACGATCGCGAGCCCGAGGCCTGTGCCACGGCTCGAGCGGGCCTGGTCCGCGCGGTAGAAGCGCTCGAACAGGCGCGGCAGGTCGTCCTCGGGGACCCCCGAGCCGTCGTCCGACACGACCAGGCGCCGCCCGTCGGCGTCCTCGGCGCAGGAGACGGTGCAGGTCACGCCGGGGCCTGCATACCAGATCGCGTTCTCGACCAGGTTCCCGACCACCACCTGGAGCATCCGGGCGCGCAGCGGGAGGTCGAAGGAGGCGGTGCACTCGACCCTGAGCTCGACGCCGGCGGCGGCCGCCCGGTCGGCCGCCTCGGAAACGACCTGGTCGATCACGGGCAGCGCCCTGATCGAGCCGAGCGCCACCACCGCGCGCCCGCTTTCGAGCTCGCTGAGGAAGAGCACGTCGTCGATCAGCTCGCCGATCCGCTCGACCTCGACCTTGGCCCGCCCAATCAGGTCGTCCTGGTCGGCGCCCGGCAGCTGGGCGCTCTCGAGCAGCGCCATCAGCCGGGCGAGCGGCGTCCGCAGCTCGTGGGAGACGGCGGCGGTGAAGCCGGCCCGGAGCTCCTGGTAGGCGGCCAGCTCGCCGGGCGCGCTCAGGTACACGAGCGTCTCCTGGCGCTCGCCGAGCGTGTAGGGAATCTCGATCGGCGTCCGCCCGCCGAGGTGGAGGAGCTCGTCCGGCAGCACCGAGCCCTCGATCAGGCCGTCGAGCGACTCGCGCGCCCGCCGGCTCGCGGTGACGACACGGCGCGACTCGTCCAGGACGACGACGATCTCGCGGCTCTCCTCGATCAGGGCGCGGGCGCGGTCGACGTCCGCCCGCGGCGACTCGGGCGCCTGCACGGGCGCGGCAGAGCGTCGAAAACGCTTCACCAGATTGTCACCAGATGATCACCGGCTCGGCCGGAAGCCGGATCTATCGTAGGTGTCATGCCTCGCGTGCTGATCGTCGAAGACGACGACGTGATCGCCGACGGCATGGCGCGACACCTCGAGGCGGGCGGTTTCGACGCCGTCGCGGTCGAGCGGGGAGAGCTCGGCCTGGCCCGCCTGCGCTACGAGCGCCCCGACGCATGCGTGCTCGACCTGATGCTCCCCGGCCTGGACGGATGGGAGCTGATCGAGACCGTTCGCGACGAGGGGATCGGCACGCCGATCGTCGTGGTCAGCGCGCGCGGCACCGAGGGCGACCGGATCCGCGCGCTCGAGCTCGGGGCCGACGACTACCTGGTGAAGCCGTTCTCGATGGGAGAGCTGGTCGCCCGTGTCCGGGCGGCCGTGCGGCGCGGGGTCAGGGCCCAGGCACCCGACCGCGGCGACCGTATCGAGATCGAGGAGCTCGTGATCGACCCCGCCAACGTGCAGGCCTACGTCGACGGGCACAGTGCCGAGTTGACGCTGACCGAGTTCCGCCTCCTCCACGCGCTCGCGCTCGAGCGCGGTCGCGTGGTCAGCCGGGAGGAGTTGATGCAGCGCATCTGGGGTCGCCGACAGCGCTACCGTGACCGCACGGTCGACGTCTTCGTGCGGAAGCTCCGTGACAAGATCGACCGGCAATCGTCCCATCACATCTTCATCCACACGCGGCACGGAGTTGGCTACAAGCTCGAAGCCCAGTCAAAGTAAGCGTATGACCCAGGCTTCGAAGTCCGTCGACGGCAAGGCGGCCATCGCTCGACGCGCCAAGGCGGCGAGCAGGCTGCTGAACAGGGAGCTCTCCAGGCTCGACTGGAGCGCGCGGGTGCTCGAGCAGGCGTTCGACCGGAGCGCACCGCTGCTGGAGCGCGTGAAGTACGCCGCGTTCTTCTCGTCCCACATGGACGAGTTCTTCGCCGTTCGCGTCGCAGGCCTGCTCGACCAGGCCGCTTCGGGGCTGAACGTGCGCTCCGACGACGGCAGCACGCCGAGGGCGATGCTCGCGGAGATCCGAGCACGGGTCGAGGCGCTCAACGAGCGGCAGGCGAAGCTGTGGGCCGACGACCTGGTCCCAGCGCTCGCCCGCGAGGGCGTGCAGATCGGCACGGTCGCCGATTGCACCGAGGAGGAGCTTGCGGAGCTCGGCGTTCGTTTCCGGCAGGAGATCTACCCGGTCCTGACCCCCCTCGCCGTAGGCCCTGGCCAGCCCTTTCCCTACATCTCCGCCCTCTCGCTCAGCCTCGGCGTCTTCGTCCGCGACGCCGAGACCGGGGAGGAGCGGCTCGCCCGCGTCAAGGTCCCGGAGGGGCTGGCCCGCTTCGTCGAGATCGGCACCCGCGGCCTGTTCGTGCCGCTCGAGGACGTCATCGCGTACTTCCTCGAGTCGCTCTTCCCCCATATGGAGATCCGCGAGTGTGCGACCTTCCGGCTGACGAGAGACGCCGACTTCGAGGTCGACGACGAGGCGAACGACCTGCTCGAGGCGGTGCAGCTCGAGCTGCACCGCCGGCGCTTCGGCGACATCGTCCGCATCGAGGTGGCCGATTCGGTCTCGCCCGACCTGCTCGAGCGGCTGAAGCTCGGGCTGCGGGTCGACGACGAGCAGGTGTATCTCGTCCGCGGACTGCTCGACCTCGCCGACGCGATGCAGCTGGCCGCGCTCGACCGGCCCGAGCTCAAGGACGAGCCCTGGGTGCCGGTACCGGCCACGCGGTTCAGCGCCGGGCCGGCCGTGACCTTCTCCGAGATCGCCAAGTCCGACATCCTGGTTCACCACCCGTACGACTCCTTCGCCTCCAGCTTCGAAGCGTTCGTCCGCAACGCGGCCGGCGACCCCGACGTGATCGGCCTGAAGGCGACCGTCTACCGGACGAGCGACGAGACCCCGCTCGTCCCGGCGCTGATCGAGGCGTCGGAGGACGGCAAGCAGAGCGTCTGTCTCGTCGAGCTGAAGGCACGGTTCGACGAGCGCCGGAACATCGAGTGGTCGCAGACGCTGGAACGCGCCGGCGTCCATGTCGTCTACGGCTTCCCGAACCTGAAGATCCACGCCAAGGCGACGCTGGTCGTCCGCCGCGAGCCGGGTGGACTCCGCCGCTACGTGCACATCGGCACCGGCAACTACCACTCCGTCACGGCCCGCGTCTACGAGGACTTCGGGCTGTTCACCGCCGATCCCGAGATCGCCGAGGACGTCGCCAACCTGTTCAACTACGTCACCGGCTTCGGGAAGCCCGAGGCGTTCCGCAAGCTCCTCGTCGCCCCCTTCAACCTGCGCGACCGCCTGGTCGACGAGATCCGCAAGGTGGCGCAGGCGGCCGCGGCGGGCAAGCACGCGGTCATCCGGCTCAAGGTCAACAATCTCTCGGACAAGGCGATCATCGACGAGCTCTACCTCGCTTCGCAGGCCGGGGCGAAGATCGACCTGATCGTGCGCAGCGTGTGCACCGTCCGCCCCGGTGTGCAGGGGATGAGCGAGAACATCCGCGTCCGCAGCGTTCTCGGCCGGTTCCTCGAGCACAGCCGCGTCTTCCACTTCGAGGCACGCAGCGAGCGGGCGTACTACATCGGCAGCGCCGACCTGCTCCCGCGCAACCTCGACCACCGGCTCGAGGCGGTCGTGCCCGTCCCCGACGTTCGGCTCCAGCAGCGCCTGGGCGCTGCGCTCGACGTGCTGCTCGAGGACGAAACGGCCTGGGAGCTCCAGTCGGACGGGACCTGGAAGCGCCGGGCACCGAAGAAGAACGACCAGCCGCGGTCCGCCCAGGTGGTGCTCATGCGCTCCGCGCGGCGCCGCCGTCGGCCCCGCGCGTGACGGCTTAACCGAACCGTTACCAGACCGTCCCCGCTTCACAGCCGGGGCGCTCGTGACAATGCGGCCGATGAACGTCGCGGTCGTCGACGTCGGCTCGAACACCATCCGCCTGCTGGTCGGCAGACGGGCAGACGGCCGCATGGTCGAGGTGGCCACAGGCAGGCGCGTGGTCGGGCTCGGCGCGGACGTCGAGCGCCTCGGCGCGATCTCCGTTCCGAAGCTGGCGGAGACGGTCGAGTGCGTCGCCGGCTTCGTCGACGAAGCCCGCTGCGCCGGCACCGGGCTGATCGACGTCGTCGTCGCCTCGCCGGGTCGGCAGGCGCGGAACTCGGCGCAGCTCATCCACCTGCTCTCGCGCGCGACCGAGCTGGAGGCGCGGGTCCTCACCCGCGAGGAGGAGGCCAGGCTCGCGTTCGAAGGCGCCCTCGCCGGCGTGGCTCGCAGCGGCGCGGTCGCCGTCTGCGACGTCGGCGGTGGCTCGGCCCAGGTCGCGGTCGGGACGGTCGAGCACGGGCCATCCTGGCTCCGGTCGATCGACCTCGGCTCGCTCCGGTTGAGCGCGCGCATCCCGCATTCAGATCCGCCGGGCAAGAAGGAGCTGGCCGCGCTCCGGTTGGAAGCTCGCGCGGCGGTAACCGCGCTGACGCCCCCCTTGCCCGGCGGGGCCGTCTCCGTCGGCGGGACCGCCCGGTCCTTGCGCAAGCTGGTCGGCCCCTCCCTCGGGCCGGACGAGCTCCGCGAGGCGTTCGACCTGCTGCGGAGGACGCCGGCGGCCGAGCTCGCCGCCCGCTACGGCATCGACCGATGGCGTGCCCCTGCGCTGCCCGCCGGCGCCGCCATCATCACCGCGCTCCAGGGCCTCCTCGGCGTCCCGCTCGAGGTCGGTCGCGGGGGCCTGCGCGAGGGTGTGCTGCTCGAGCTGCTCGACCGGCTCTCGCTGCCGGCTGTTCAGAGCGTCTAACGGAATGAGTCAGGCGCTCTCAAGCCGGGGGCAGGTAGGTCTCGGCCCGGATCACCCCTGACTCGACCTCCAGGATCCAGATCGAGCCCTTCTTGCAGGGGGCCTCCCAGCCCACCACCTCGGCGATCACGTCGCCGTGGGTGGACAGCGCCGGCACGGAGTCGCCGAGATCTTCGAGCAATGACAGCAGGTGGTCCGGCCCGCCGCCCTCCGCCAGCTCGTCCCGCTGCTCGAGCCGCAGGCGCAGGCGCTTCGCCGCCGGCTCGAACGTCTGCACGCAGCGCAGGGCCGGGCTGGAGACGAGCCTGGTCGCGCCGAGCTGCTCGAGGGCCTTCGCGAGTCGCTTCGCCTGCTTGCGGCCCTTCCCGTCGAGCGGCCTGAGCCCGTCGTCGGCGGCCGTCCAGGCGTCGCGGTCTCCGGCCCGTCCGTGCCGTACCAGGAGGACGCGCACGGCTCAGTCCCGCCCGATCGAGCGGAGGACGCGGACGTCGCGGTCGTGGGTCAACTGCTCCTCGGCATCGGCGAGCGGCACCCAGCGGGCATCGTCGATCTCCCGTGTCGGCAGCAGCGAGCCGCCGACCGCCCGCATCAGCCAGTAGCGGGCCACCTTCGGTCGACCCGAGGAATCCGAGTACGACGAGCTCTCCAGCTCCTCGAGCAGCTCGCAGCGGAGGCCCGTCTCCTCCTCGACCTCGCGCAGGGCGCAGTCCTCGTCGCTCTCGCCGCGCTCGGCCTTTCCCTTCGGCAGCGTCCAGTCGTCGTACTCGGGGCGGTGGACGAGGACGACCTCGGGGCCGGTCTCGCCGTTGCGGACGACGGCGCCTCCCGCGGCACGAACGACACCTGCCCTCACGAGAACGCCGCCCGTCCGGCCCTGGCGAACGCCCGCCAGGCGTCCGGCAGCGCCTCGCGGGCGGCCTGCTTGCGTGCCTGCTGGCGTTCGATCAGCCTGCCTGCGGCCAGCGCGGCAGAAGCGCCGCCGGAGACAGCGAGCTCGCGGATGCGTTCCTCGGCGACGCACGCGTCCTGGTGCTCGCCGATCACGTCCTGGACGACCTTCGCCCGCCGGAGGAGCCGCGCGCCTGCCTTCCCGAGCGCCGGCTCGACGAGCTCGGCGGCGTAGCGCGCGCGCTTGACCTCGATCCGGACGGCGTGCAGCTCGTCATCGCTCGGATCCGGAGGAAGCGCCTTCTTCGCCTTGCGGGCGCGCCTGAAGGCGTCGGCGGCGATCTGCTGCAGCGAGGCGGTCCCCCGCCCCGCAGGAGCGCGTTCGGCCGCTGCCAGGGAGTCGAGGAGCTGGAAGTAGCGCGGCTCGGACATGGCCGCGAGCAGGGCCGCGCGCGCGGCTCGGCGCTGCCGGCCGAGGCGACCGCGGATCGTCCCGACCGCACGGACGTCGGCGCCGACGAGCGTGGCGGTCTCGTCGGCGACGTGTCCGATCAGGACGTCGAGATCGCGGACCGGGCCGAGGAGCTTCCCGAGCCAGCCGAGCTCGGCACGCAGCGGCTCCGCCCAGGCGGGGTCGACGATCGTCCCGGCCGCCTGGAGGAGCGCCCGTGCCCGCCGCGTCGCCACTCTGGCCTGGTGGACTGCCTCGGGATCCTCTCCGAGCCGGACCCCCGGATCGTTCGTGACCAGCGTGTGATATTGGGCGACGAGCAGCGAGCGCAGGCGTTCGATCGGCCCGTCGCCGGCCGGCCCGGGCGCGGGCCGCGGGCGTTCGAGCACCCGGTCCAGCTTTGGCGATCCGTCCGTCCGTCGCGCGCCCGCCTTGCGCAGCTGCTTCCCGACCGCCTCGAGCGCCTTTCCCCGGCCCTTGACCACCTCGGCCTCGAGCTCGAGGAACCGGTCAGCCGCCTTCGTGCCGTCGAGAACCGTGACCGCGTCGAGCACGACCTCGACCCGGTCGGCGTCGCGGCTGACCACGGAGACCTGCCGCCGGGTGCGGAGCCTGGCCGACGGCTCCAGCGTCGCGCCTCCGCGGAGCAGTGCGGGCAGGAGATCGACGAACGCGGAGGGCACCCGGCTCGGGCCGCCGCGTTCCTCGAGCCCGAAGCGGCCCTCCTCCGACGGCAGCTTCAGCTGCCAGAGGCCGACGCGCTGCTCGACGCGCCGCCGGAGCGTGATCCCGTGAGCTAGGAGGCGAGCGTCGGCGGTGTCGTAGTAGGTCGAGGTGAAGGTTCGGTCCGCCTGGCGGCGGCCGCCGAGCTCGGGCAGCTCGAAGCCCGGGTCGACGTCGAACTTCAGCCCGCGCTCAAGCGTCTTCTTCACCCGACGATCGTAGCCCCGCCCGCCGCTAAGCTCGCCGCGAGATGCCGAAGGTGCTGATCGTCGAGGACGACGAGGTGATCGCGCAGGGCATGGCCGTCCACCTCGCCGGCGAGGGCTTCGACCCGATCGTCGTCGGTCGCGGCGAGCAGGGGCTGGCGCGCCTGCGGTACGAGAGCCCGGACGTCTGCGTGCTCGACCTGATGCTCCCCGAGCGCGACGGCTGGAGCCTGATCGAGACCGCCCGGGCGGAGGGGATCGGAACGCCGATCGTCGTCGTCAGCGCGCGCGGCACGGAGCACGACCGCGTGCACGCGCTGGAGATCGGCGCCGACGACTACCTGGTCAAGCCGTTCTCGATGAAGGAGCTGGTCGCCCGCGTCCGGGTCGCAGTGCGACGCGGGGTCACTCCCCAGGAGACCCCGCGTGGCGAGGCGATCGAGATCGAGGAGCTCAGAATCGACCCGCGCGAGGTGCAGGCGTACGTCGCCGGCGAGAGCGCCGACCTGACCCCGACCGAGTTCAGGCTCCTCTACGCGCTTGCGCTGGAGGGCGGCCGCGTGGTCTCGCGCGACGAGCTGCTCCAGCGTCTCTGGGGCCGCCGCGAAACGCACCGCGACCGCACCGTCGACGTCTTCGTCAAGAAGCTGCGCGAGAAGCTCGACCTGCCGGGGGCTCGTCACACGTTCATCCAGACGCGCTACGGGGTCGGCTACAAGTTCGAGGCGCTCGAGAAGACGTAGCGTCGAGGGACAGGTCTGACAGACCTGTCCTGACACCGTTCCACGCTAGGCGGCGGCCTCGAGCAGCGCGGGCTCGGCGAGGTCGACGAGATAGGCGGGCCGGTTCGAGCGCAGGTACGCGACCACCGACCGCTCCGAGGGGGAGCAGCAGAGGAGCGTCTTCCACGTCAGCAGGTGCTCGCGGCGGTGGAAGTCCCCGCTGGCGACGCCGAGCAGGCCGGCGTCGGCGACCCACGAGAAGAGCTCGCGCCGGTTGATCAGCTCGTACCGGTCGACGAGGCCGGAGAGCGCATGCCCGGCGACTGCCCAGCGGCCCGTCCCACGGGCGGTCGCGGCGGCATCGTCGGGCGAATACGGATGCGCTGCGATCAGCGCCGCGCCGTCGGCCCGGGCGGCGCCGAGCGCGCTCTCGAGCCCGTCGTCGAGCGAGACGAGAGTGCGGAGGCCGATCGCGACCGCGTGCGCGGCGAGCGCCGGGTCGACGTCGTCATAGGTCAGCTCGAGCCCGGGGACGAGCAGCAGTCCGTGCTCGACCTCCGCACGCCAGGCCTCCTGCTCGATCTCGGCAAGGTAGTCGGAGAATGCCTGCGCGTTTGTGATCCGCCAGCGCGGGTCGTGCCAGGTCCCGCCGCTCCGGCCGACGTGGTCGGTGACGCAGAGGACGTCGAAGCCGCTCGTGCCGTAGAGGTCGACGAGCTCGGGAATGGAGAGGTCGCCGTCGCTCCAGGTGGAGTGAGCGTGGAGCTCGCACAGAAGAGGGCGTCCGCTCATGCTCGTCTCTTCGGCCAGCGTAGGGCGCGTCCTGGCGGCGGTGCGGTGAGCGTCCGGTGTCGGGCCGGTGAACGCGGGATCGGGCGGGCGCTACGCCGTTCGGGCCGTCAGGTCGTACATCGCGACGCTGCCGCCGGCGGAGCGGTGGATGCGCCGGTGTTCGTTGGCTCGGGAGCTCTTCTGTGACCTGCCCGGTTCAGGAGGGAAGCCGGCCTGCCTTCTCCGTCAGCGCGCGCAGCCGGGCGGCGTGGCGCTTCGTCAGCTGGCCGGGACGGAGCCGCCACGACCAGTTGCCCGTGATCGTTCCGGGCGAGTTCATCCGGGCCTCGCTGCCCAGGCCGAGCACGTCCTGGGCCTGCAGGATCGACAGCTCGGCGCGCGACGAGAGCGCCGCCTCCATCAGCTCCCAGGACGGCTCGAGCCCGGGAAGGCCGCTCGCGCGCCTGATCCGGCGCGGCAGCGTGCGCCACCAGCCGAGCGCGGTATCGCAGTCGTGCGTGCCCACGTAGACCACGCTCCGCCGCGGGTGGTTCTCGAGCCGGAAGGGGTTGGTCGAGGGGCCGTCGTAGCCGAACTGCATCACCACCATCCCCGGGATGCCGAGCTCGTCGCGGAGTCGGAAGACCGGCGGCGTGATCACTCCCAGATCCTCGGCGACGAGGGGCAGCGGGCCGAGCTCCCGCTCGGCCGCCCGGAAGAGCTCGGCGCCGGGCCCGGGCCGGAAGCGCCCGTGCTTGGCCGTTCGGTGGTGCTCGGGGACGGCCCAGTACGCGACGAAGGCCCGGAAGTGGTCGAGCCGGGCCACGTCGTACAGGTCGAACGTCCGCCGGAAGCGCTCGATCCACCAGCGGTAGCCCTGTGCCCGCATGGCCCGCCAGTCGTACAGCGGGTTGCCCCAGAGCTGGCCGAAGGCACTCAGCCCGTCGGGCGGCGCGCCGGCGACGACACCGTGCTGGAACTGCTCCGGATGGGCGGCGACGTCGGCGCCGCCCTGGGCGACGTAGATGGGGATGTCGCCGAACAGCCGGACGCCGCGGTCGGCGGCGTAGCGCCGGAGCGCGCCCCACTCGCGGTCGAAGCGCACCTGGCCTGCGATTGCGCCGGTGCCCGCGTAGGCGGCCCAGTCAGCGATCCAGTAGCGCTCGCGGGCGACGAACGCCTCCAGCTCGTCGGGCGTGACGCGCGCGTCCGGTCGCTCCAGGTAGCCCGCGTGCGCCGCGAACGCGGACGGGGAGGCGTAGGGCGATCCGGTCGGGTCGGGCGGCGCGAGCGGCAGCAGCGCCCACCACGACTGGCCTGCCTCGACGAGCCAGTCGACGAAGCGATGGGCCTCCCGTCCGAGCCGTCCGCCGGGGAGCGACGAGACGTGCAGCAGGACGCCGCTGGATCGTTGGATTCGCATCAGATGACTGACCCGTAATTCGCGTGGTCGCGGGGAGGGTATGCACCAGGCAGTGTGGTCGACTCGACCGGTGGCAAGGCCGGTGTGCCTTGGTGCCGGGCGAGGCGGCCGCAATGCGCCGTGTGCAGGCCCCCATCCGCGGCTGCGTGGAATTGCCGGTCAGTCATCTAGGTTTGCTTTCGCCGACCGGTTGAAAGCTGACGCTACGCGATGCCATCGCCCGAGAACAAACCGCCCAGGATCCAGATCGAGGACGTCTGGCCGCAGGTCGACTGCGGCCGCTATCCGGTCAAGCGCTCCGTGGGCGACGCGGTCGAGGTGTGGGCGACGATCTTCCGGGACGGCCACGAGGCGCTCGGCGCCGCGGTGCTCGTCCGCGAGCCCGGAGCAACCTCCTGGCAGGAGACGCCGCTGGATCCGGTCGGGAACGACCGGTGGACCGGAACCTTCCACGTCGACCGGCCGGGCGGCTGGGAATTCACGATCCTGGCGTGGGTCGACCGGTTCGAGTCGTTCCGGGACGAGCTCAGGCGCAAGGTCGAGGCGGGGCAGACCGAACTCGACAGCGAGCTACAGGAGGGCGCGCTGCTGGTCGGCGTGAAGAAGCTGGACGTCGAGACGGCGCTCGCCTCGACCGACCCCGACCGGTCGGAGCCGACGCGGTTCGTTCGGACGCTCGGCGTCGACGCCGACCGCGAACGGGCGCGCGTCGGCTCCTGGTACGAGCTCTTTCCCCGCTCGTGGGGCGGGTTCAGGGGCGTCGAGAAGGTGCTGCCGGAGCTGGCGAAGCTCGGCTTCGACGTCGTCTACCTGCCGCCGATCCACCCGATCGGGGTGACCAACCGCAAGGGGCCGAACAACGCGCTCACCGCCGGGCCGCGTGACCCGGGCAGCCCGTGGGCGATCGGCAGCGAGGAGGGCGGCCACACCGCGGTCGATCCTGCGCTGGGCACGATCGAGGAGTTCGACCGGCTCGTCGCCGCGGGGCGCAAGAACGGCGTCGAGGTGGCGCTCGACTTCGCGATCCAGTGCTCGCCCGACCACCCCTGGCTCAAGGAGCATCCGGAGTGGTTTCACCGGAGGCCCGACGGCACGCTCAAGTACGCGGAGAACCCGCCCAAGCGCTACCAGGACATCTACAACGTCAACTTCGACAGCCCGGACAGCGAGGGTCTGTGGGCGGCGCTGCGCGATGTCGTCCTCTTCTGGGTGGAGCACGGCGTGCTGCTGTTCCGCGTCGACAACCCGCACACGAAGCCGCTGGCGTTCTGGGAATGGCTGATCCGCGAGGTGCGGGCGGTCGACCCGGACGTCGTGTTCCTCGCCGAGGCCTTCACCCGACCGGCGATGATGGCGGCGCTGGCGAAGGCCGGTTTCAGCCAGTCGTACACCTACTTCACCTGGAAGAACACGAAAGCGGAGCTGATCGAGTACATGACGGAGCTGACGCGCTCGGAGCTGCCGCAGTTCTTCCGGCCGAACTTCTTCGTGAACACGCCGGACATCCTCCACGAGTACCTCCAGCAGGGCGGCCGTCCGGCGTTCGAGGCGCGCGCCGTGCTCGCGGCGACGCTGTCACCGAGCTGGGGTGTCTACTCCGGCTACGAGCACGCCGAGAACGTCCCCGTGCGCGCCGGGAGCGAGGAGTACCTCGACTCGGAGAAGTACGAGGTCAAGCGGCGTGCGCTGGACGGCCCGCTCCTGCCGCTGATCGGGAAGCTGAACGCGATCCGGCGCGAGAATGCGGCCCTGCAGCAGCTCGAGGGAGTCGACTTCCTCGAGACCGAGAACGAGCAACTGATCGCGTACCTGCGTCGCACGGAGGACAACACGCTGATCGTCTGCGTCAACCTCGACCCGCGCGCGGCGCAGGAAGGGGTGGCCGTCGTCCCGGCCGCGTTCGGGCTGCCGCCCGCCTTCGCCGGCTCGGAGCTCCTCTCGGGTGACGAGTTCCACTGGCGCCTCGGCCGCAACTTCGTCCGACTCGGCCCCGGCCGATCGCACATTCTTCGGGTGGAGACCCGATGAGCGCAGCCTCGAAGCCTTTCAGCCGCCGGCGGCGGGCTCTGCCCGCCGCCCATTTCCCGCGCGGAAGAGCCGACCACGGCTGCCGTGGGGCGATCTCGAAAGATCGTCGCCGCGAAGCGGCGGATCTTTCGAGATGAGTGAGCCTGGCAGCTGGTTCGAGTCGGATCCGCTGTGGTTCAAGCGGGCGGTCTTCTACGAGATTCACATCCGCGGGTTCTTCGACGGCAACGACGACGGCGCCGGCGACTTCCGCGGGCTGAGCGACAAGCTCGACTACCTCCAGTGGCTCGGGATCGACTGCATCTGGCTGCTGCCGATGTACGCGAGCCCGCTGCGAGACGGGGGCTACGACATCGCCGATTTCTTCACCATCCACCCCGACTACGGGACCGTCGAGGACTTCCGCCTGTTCGTCGAGGCCGCCCACCAGCGCGGGATTCGCGTGATCGCCGACCTGGTGATGAACCACACCTCCAGCGACCACCCGTGGTTCCAGGAATCGCGGGCGAGCCTCGACTCGCCCAAGCGGGACTGGTACGTCTGGGCCGACGAGGACACGCGCTACCCCGAGGCGCGGGTGATCTTCATCGACACGGAGCCCTCGAACTGGACGTGGGACCCCGTCGCCGGCCAGTACTACTGGCACCGCTTCTTCTCCCACCAGCCCGACCTGAACTTCGACAACCCCGAGGTCCAGGAGGCGATGTTGAACGTGCTCCGCTTCTGGCTCGACCTCGGCATCGACGGCTTCCGGCTCGACGCCGTCCCGTACCTGTACGAACGCGACGGCACGAACGGCGAGAACCTCCCCGAGACGCACGAGTACCTGAGGCGGGTCCGGGCCGAGGTCGACGCCCGCTACCCGGACCGGGTCCTGCTCGCCGAGGCGAACCAGTGGCCCGAGGACGTCGTCCACTACTTCGGCGACGGCGACGAGTGCCACATGTGCTTCCACTTCCCGGTGATGCCGCGCATGTTCATGTCGCTGCGGCGGGAGGAGGCGAAGCCGATCCTGGAGATCCTCGACCTGACACCCGCGATTCCCGAGGTCGCCCAGTGGGGACTCTTCCTGAGAAACCACGACGAGCTGACGCTCGAGATGGTCACCGACGAGGAGCGGGACTACATGTACGCCGAGTACGCGAAAGACCCACGCATGAAGCTGAACCTCGGCATTCGCCGCCGGCTGGCGCCCCTGCTCGACAACGGCCGCGACGAGATCGAGCTGATGCACGCGATTCTCTTCTCGCTGCCCGGGGCGCCGGTGCTCTACTACGGAGACGAGATCGGAATGGGCGACAACGTGTACCTCGGCGACCGTGACGGCGTTCGCACCCCGATGCAGTGGACCGGCGACCGGAACGGGGGCTTCTCGCGCGCCGACTTCGCCCAGCTCTACCTGCCGCCGCTGATGGACCCCGTCTACGGCTTCGGCGCCGTCAACATCGAGGCCCAGCTGCGCACGCCGACGTCGCTCCTCCGCTGGCTGCACCGCTTCATCGCCCTGCGCAAGGAGCATCCGGTGTTCGGCCTCGGCACCTACGAGCCGCTGCGGCCGGAGAACCCGCGCATCTTCGCCCACGTCCGCCGCTACGAGGACGACGTCGTCCTCTGCGTCCACAACCTCGCGCGTTCTGCCCAGGCGGTCGAGCTCGACCTCGGCGAGTTCGAGGGGTGGACGCCCGAGGAGATGCTCGGGCGCTCGGCGTTCCCGCGCATCGGCAAGCTCCCGTACCTGCTCACGCTCGCGCCGCGCGGGTGGTTCTGGTTCCAGCTACGGAAGGAGGAATGACGACCTCGGCCGACCTGACCGAAGAAGCGCTCGTCGAGTACATCGCCGCGCAGCGCTGGTACGGCTCGAAGGGGCGCGAGGTCGCCCACGCCGCCGTCGTCGACTGCGCCGAGCTGCCCGGAGCGGTGGTCGCGCTCGTCGAGGTCCGCTTCCCGGAGGGGACCCACGACATGTATCAGCTCGTCGCCGGCGACCACCTCGACGGCCTGGCCGAGCCGCGCGTCGCGCGCGAGCTCGTCCAGCGCATCCGCTCCAGCGCGTCGCAGCTGACCCGCGACGGCGGCACGATCTTCTTCCAGGTGATCGAGGGCTCCGCCGGTGTCGGCACCGAGCTGTCGACGGTACGCGTGATCGACAGCGAGCAGACGAACAGCTCCGTCGTGTTCGACGACCAGCTGATCCTCAAGGTCTACCGGCGCCTCGAGGCCGGGATCAACCCCGAGCTGGAGATGCTCCGCTTCCTCAGCGAGCACGAGTTCGAGAACGTGCCGCGTCTGCACGGTTGGTACGCGTACCACGGTCGGCCGGCGGAGTCGACGCTGGGAATCCTCCAGACGTTCGTGCCCGACGCGCTGGACGGCTGGGAGCTCGCGCTCGACGAGCTGGTCGACGCCCCGGAGCGCTTCCTCGGCCGGCTCGGTCGCCTCGGAGAGGTGACCGGGGCCATGCACACCTGCCTCGCATCCGACGCCGCCGATCCGTCGTTCGCCCCCGAGGAGCCGAGCCTCGAGTCGCTCGGCCTGCTGACCGCGACGATCGACGAGGAGATCGCGGGCGCGTTCCTCGACCTCCCGGACGACCTGGAGGCGCTCGACCCGATCCGGCAGCGCGGGGAGGAGATCCGCGACCGGCTGCGCGAGCGGACACACGCCGGCACCGGCGGCCGGATCATCCGCGACCACGGCGACTTCCACCTCGGCCAGACGCTCTGGGCGCCTTCGGGGGACTGGGTGATCCTCGACTTCGAAGGCGAGCCCGCGCGGTCGATGCCGGAGCGCCGGCGCAAGCGGTCGCCGCTTCGCGACGTCGCGGGCATGCTGCGCTCCTTCGCCTACGTCGCCTCGGCGGTCGAGCAGTTGCGCGGCAGCGCCGCGCCCTCCGGCTGGGAGGAGCGCGCCCGGGCCGAGTTCCTCGACGGCTACCTGAGCAGCGTCGACCCGCTCCTGGTTCCGCCCGGCCCGGAGGCGTTCGAGAAGATCCTGTCCGTGTTCGAGCTGGAGAAGGCGGTGTACGAGCTCCGCTACGAGCTGAGCATGAGGCCCGACTGGCTGCCGATCCCGGTCGCCGGGATCCTGCGCATCCTCGAGGAGGAGCCGGTCACGACGTGACGCGGCCGACGCCCGCGCCGTACGAGCTCGCCGACCCGCACGCGTACCTCGGCGCCCATCCGGCGAGAGGCGGCGTGGTCGTGCGGGCCTACCGCCCGGACGCGCAATCGATCCGCGTCCTGCCGATGGGCGTCGAGCTCGACCAGCAGGACGGCGACGGGGTCTTCGAGGGGATGGTGGAGGGAGCGAAGCTGCCGCTCGACTACGAGCTCGAGGTCGGCTACCCGACCGGCGACTCGTACGTCCTCCGCGACCCGTACTCGTTCCTGCCGACGCTCGGCGAGCTCGACGTCCACCTCGCCGGAGAGGGGCGGCACGAGGAGCTGTACGCCCGGCTCGGCGCACACCCGCGCGAGGTGGACGGCGTCGCCGGAGTCGCGTTCGGGGTCTGGGCGCCGAACGCCCGCTCCGTCAGCGTCGTCGGCGACTTCAACGGCTGGGACGGACGTCTGCATCCGATGCGCTCGCTCGGCGCATCCGGAATCTGGGAGCTCTTCGTTCCCGACCTCCGGCCGGGAACGAGGTACAAGTTCGAGCTCCGGACGTCGGACGGCAAGCTCAGGCTCAAGGCCGACCCATTCGCGTTCGCCGCCGAGGTACCGCCCAGGAACGCCTCCGTCGTCTTCGAATCGAGCTACGAGTGGCGGGACGCCGACTGGCTGGCGGCGCGCGAGAGCCTGCTCGGCCGACCGGTGTCCATCTACGAGGTGCACCTGGGCTCCTGGCGCCTGAACTCGCGCGAGGGCAACCGGCCGCTCACGTACGCCGAGCTCGGGGAGGAGCTGGCCGAGTACGTCTCGGCGCTCGGCTTCACCCACGTGGAGCTCATGCCGGTGATGGAGCACCCGTACGCGCCTTCGTGGGGCTACCAGGTGACGGGCTACTTCGCCCCGACGGCGCGGTTCGGCCCCCCCGACGAGTTCCGTGCCTTCGTCGACCGGCTCCACGAGGCGGGGATCGGCGTGATCCTCGACTGGGTGCCCGCCCACTTCCCGAAGGACGACTGGGCCCTGGCGCGGTTCGACGGCACCGCCCTGTACGAGCACGAGGACGCGCGCCGTGCGGAGCATCCGGACTGGGGCACGCTCGTCTTCAACTTCGGCCGGAACGAGGTGCGCAACTTCCTGCTCGCGAGCGCGCTGTGCTGGCTGAGCGAGTACCACGCGGACGGGCTGCGCGTGGACGCGGTCGCATCGATGCTGTACCTCGACTATTCGCGGAAGCCGGGCGAGTGGGTGCCGAACGAGCAGGGCGGCAACGAGGACCTCGACGCGATCGCGTTCCTGAAGGAGCTGAACACGGTCGCCCACGCGCGCCGGCCGGGTGTGCTGATGGCGGCGGAGGAGTCGACCGCCTGGCCCGGCGTCTCGCGGCCGGTAGACAACGGCGGGCTCGGCTTCGGGCTCAAGTGGAACATGGGCTGGATGCACGACACGCTGGCGTACCTCGCCCGCGACCCGATTCACCGCCGCTACCACCACGACCAGGTGACCTTCAGCCTCGTCTACGCGTTCTCGGAGAACTTCGTGCTGCCGCTCTCGCACGACGAGGTCGTGCACGGCAAGGGCTCGCTGCTCGGGAAGATGCCCGGCGACCCGTGGCAGCGGCGCGCAAACCTGCGCGCGCTGTACGGCTACATGTGGGCGCATCCCGGCAAGAAGCTGCTGTTCATGGGCGGTGAGCTCGGCCAGGGGCGCGAGTGGGACTCGGAGGGCTCGCTCGACTGGCATCTGCTGGAGACGTCCGAGCACGCCGGCATCCAGGAGCTCGTCCGCGACCTCAACCTGCGCTACCGCGAGGAGCCCGCGCTGTGGGAGGTCGACTTCGAACCGGCCGGCTTCCGCTGGTTGGAGGCGAACGACGCCGAGGCGAACGTCATTGCCTTCGCCCGCTTCGCGGCCGAAGGCAGAAGGGTCGTGCTCTGCGTCTGCAACTTCTCGCCCGTCCCTCGGAGCGGTTATCGCCTCGGGCTCCCCCGAGTGGGCCGGTGGCGGGAGGTGCTCAACACCGACGACGAGCGTTACGGAGGCCGCGGCGTCGGCAACCCGCTTCCGGTCGCCGCGGAGGCGAAGCCGTGGCACGACCAGCCGTACTCGGCGGAGGTGACGCTTCCGCCACTCGGCGTCGTCTGGCTAGCTCCGGTCGCCTGACGTGAAGAAGGCGGCGAACGAGCCGCCGATCGACGCGACCACGACGATCGCCCACACCTCGAGGCCGACGTCGACGACGCGGCCGGCGGCGGTCAGCGGGTTCGCCATCTGCGACGAGATGGTCAACAGCTGGACGGTGGTGAAGAAGAGCGCGTCGCCGAAGCCGTGGATGTCGGTGCCGTGGGCATGGCGCTCCGTCAGCCAGACCAGCACTGCCCCGGCCAGGTCGACCACGAGGGTCACGGAGAGCGCGACCAGGAGCCGGGCGACCAGGCGCCGGTGCCGCTCCTCCCAGCGCCAGATGCGGCCGAGCTCCTCGCGGATCACCCGCTGAGTGTTGCCGCGAGGGCGGACGGTCCTGGTGGAATGGTCCAGTGAGGCTCTTCGCCCGGTTCTTCCGCCTCATCTGGGGGGACGACGTCGACCGTCCGCTGCGGCCGGTGCTCGCGGTCTCCTTCGTCGGCTCCACCTGCTTCTCGGCCGGCTGGTCGTTCGTCGGAATCTGGGCCATCCGGGAGCTGGGCGCGACCAAGAGCCAGCTCGGCGTCGCCTTTCTGATCGCCGCGCTGCTCGGGATGGTCGCCGGCTACCTCGGCGGCCACGCGTCCGACTACGTCGGCCGCAGGCCGATGATCCTGCTCGGCTGGACGCTGCTCGGCGTCGCGTTCCTCTCGTACGCCTTCGTCGGCGACCGCACCTACGTCGGCCTGGCGCTGCTGATCTTCTCGTCGGCCGGAGGCTCGATCGGGGGCGGGGCGGACCAGGCGATGGTCGCCGACCTGGTGCCGCCGGAGCGGCACGAGGCCGCGTATGCATCCGTCCGGGTCGCCTCGAACCTCGGCGTCGTCTGCGGGCCGCCGGTCGGCGGGCTCCTGCTGATCGGGGGCCACTGGCCGGTCCTGTTCGGCGGCGTCGCCGCGCTGTGCGCCGGTGCGACCGCGATCGCGTGGCGGTACCTGCCGCGGCGTGGTGCGTACGCGCCCGGGGAGCCGCCCAGCCGCGGCTCGCTCGGGGTGATCGTGCGCGACCACGCGTTCCTCGTCTTCCTCGTGTCGGGGGCGCTCGCCTACCTCGTCTACGTCGCGATCGAGACGGTGCTGCCGATCTCGGCGGTCGACACGCACGGGGTCGCCCCGTGGGTCTGGGGGCTGATCGTCGTGCTCAACCCGCTGATGGTCACGCTCTTCCAGCTGCGGCTGACCCGGGCGACGACGTGGTTGGCGGCCGGGCCGAAGCTCGCGACCGCGATGCTGATGATGGGTGGGTCCTTCCTGCTCCTGCTCGGCAGCAACTCGGTCGCCACCTACGCCCTCGTCGTGCTGATCTTCGTATTCGGCGAGATGCTCTGGGTGCCGACCTCCCAGGCGATCGTCGCCGGGCTGGCGCCGGAGGACGTCCGCGGCGCATACATGGGCGCCTTCGGCTCGACGGCTGCGGTCGGCTTCGCGCTCGGCCCGTTCACGGGCCTGCGCCTCCAGGACGTGTACGGCGAGAACGCCGCATGGCTCTTCTTCGCCGGCGTCTCCGTCGCGGCCGCGATCACGGGCATGGTCGCCGTCCGCGCGGCCCATACCCGCCGCCGCGGCGCCGCGCTGTCCTCGGTCGGGGCGTAGCCGGCGGCGTGAACGGGTAGGCAAGCGCATCCGTGTCCAACGTTGGCAACAGCGGGCTCGGGGCAGTCCCCCACCGAGACGGGACGACCGCGTTCACGGTCTGGTCGCCGGCCGCCCGGGCCGTCGCCGTCCGCCTCAGCGGCGAGTCGCACGAGCTCGAGCGCGACGGCGAGCTGTTCGTCGCCAGGCTCCGCGTCGCCCCGGGGGAGGACTACGTGTACGTCCTCGACGGGTCGCGCTGGCTGCCCGATCCCTGCTCGCGCTTCCAGCCGCAGGGCATCGACGGGCCTTCGCGAGTCGTCGAGCTCCCGCCGGCCGGCCGTCTCGGTCTGAGCCTCGACGAACTCGTCGTCTACGAGCTCCACGTGGGGACGTTCTCGGTCGAGGGGACGTTCGACGGAGTGATCCCCTATCTGGCGGAGCTGCGCGAGCTGGGCGTGACCGCGATCGAGCTGATGCCGGTGGCCACGTTCCCCGGCGAGCGTGGCTGGGGCTACGACGGGCTGTACGCCTACGCGCCGCACGCCGCCTACGGCGGGCCGGAGGGCCTCGCCAGGCTCGTCGACGCCGCCCACCGGGAGGGGCTTGGCGTTGTGATGGACGTGGTCTACAACCACCTGGGGCCGGGCTCCGAGGCGCTGACCGCATTCGGGCCGTACCTGACTGATCGGGTCGAGACCCTCTGGGGCGCAGGTCCCGACTTCTCCCGGGCCGGCGTCCGCGAGTGGGCGATCCAGAACGCGCTGCTGTGGGTCGAGGGCTACGGGATCGACGGCCTGCGGCTCGACGCGGTCAACACGATCGAGGACGACCCGGCGCGGCACGTCCTCGTCGAGCTCGCCGACCGCGTGCACGCGACCGAGCCGCGCGCGCTCGTGATCTCGGAGACCGCCGTCGACGACGACCGGCCGATCGAGGAGTGGGGCCACGACGCGCGCTGGTCGGACGGGTTGCACCACGCGCTGCACGTGCTCCTGACCGGCGAGCGCGAGGGCTACTACGAGCCGTACGGGTCCCTGGACGACGTGCTCGCCGAGCTCGCGCGCCGGCCGCCGGAACGGCACGTCGTCTGTGCGCAGAACCACGACCAGGTCGGCAATCGGGCCGTTGGCGACCGCCTTCCGCCCGACCTGCTGCGCATCGCCTCCTCCGTCGTGCTCTTCTCGGTGCAGACGCCGCTCCTGTTCATGGGCGAGGAGTACGGCGAGCCCGAGCCGTTCCAGTTCTTCGCCGACCACGTCTCGCCCGAGCTCGCGGAGGCGGCGCGGGAGGGCCGCAAGCGGGAGTTCGCTCAGTGGTCGGCCTTCTCGGGCGCGGACGTCCCCGATCCGCAGGACGGGCAGACGTTCCTGCGCTCGAAGCTCTCGCGGCGCGTGACCCCCGGGCTGCGCGACCACTACCGCAGGCTGCTCTCGCTGCGGCGTACCCTCCCGCGCGAGGTGCAGGCAGAGGCGCACGGGCGGACGCTGACGATGCGGCGCGGGGACGCGACGCTCATCGCCGACTTCGACGCCCGCACGGTGGAGCTCCGGGCGTGAACGTCTGGCCGGGTCAGCCGTTCCCGCTCGGGCCGGTCTGGGACGGCGAGGGGACGAACTTCTCGCTGTTCTCCGAGAACGCCGGGCGTGTCGACCTCTGCCTCTACGACGACGCCGACAACGAGACGTGCGTGCCGATGACCGAGCGCACCGCCTTCAACTGGCACGGCTACCTGCCCGGCGTCGGGCCCGGACAGCGCTACGCCTACCGGGTCCACGGGCGGTGGGCTCCCGAGGAAGGGCACCGCTTCAACCCGAGCAAGCTCCTGATCGACCCGTACGCGAAGGCGATCGAGGGGCCGATCCGCTGGGAGGCTGCGGCGACGCTGCCGTACGTGCCCGGCGGCGACGACGCCGACCTCGAGGCCGACGACGAGGACGACGCCGCCGCGATCCCGAAGTGTGTGGTCGTCGATCCGGCGTTCGACTGGGAGGGCGACTGGCTGCTCGGCACGCCGTGGCACGAGACGGTGATCTACGAGGCGCACGTGAAGGGGTTCACGCAGCGCCACCCGGATGTGCGCGAGGACCTGCGCGGCACCTATGCCGGGCTCGCCTCGGACGGGGCGGTCGCGCACCTGCGATCGCTCGGGGTGACGGCGGTCGAGCTGTTGCCGGTCCACCACATCGCGGACGAGCACCATCTCGTCGAGAAGGGCCTGACGAACTACTGGGGCTACAGCTCGATCGGCTTCTTCGCTCCGCACGCGCTGTACGCGGCAACCGGCACGCGGGGCGAGCAGGTCCGGGAGTTCAAGGGGATGGTCAAGGCGCTGCATCGCGCGGGCATCGAGGTGATCCTCGACGTCGTCTACAACCACACGGCCGAGGGCAACCACCTGGG
>Ga0070684_100000759_pt1 | contig 22350 bp, 15 predicted proteins | sample KBSC723LmetaG_FD_65653 | JGI IMG/M metagenome (GOLD analysis project Ga0070684, IMG submission 65653) | Corn rhizosphere microbial communities from Kellogg Biological Station, Michigan, USA - KBS C7.2-3L metaG | ecosystem: Host-associated > Plants > Roots > Rhizosphere ...
GGAACATCCGACTTCTCCGCGACATCAGCAAACATCTCCCCTCTCGGCCGCACCGCCTTTTCGATCTGCCACAACGCGCTTCGCCGGTCGTAGCCGAACCCGTTCAGCGCACCGATTTCCGCCAGCGTCGCCAGCTCGTCGCGGCGAAGGGGGACGCGGGAGGTGAGGTCGTCCAATGATTGATATCGCGGCTCGCGGCTCGCGGCTCGCGGTTCGCCGTTCGCCGTTCGCGATTCATGGTTCGCCGTTCGCAGTTCGCGATTGCTCCATTCATGCGCGCAGACATTGCAGAAATATCCAGCAGTGGGAGTCTCCTCCAACATCGACGGATCATCGCAGCCACACTTGGGGCAGCGATCAGCCATTCCAATTTCAACCCTGTTGTTCGGATCAAGATCGCGAGCCGCGAACCGCGAGCCGCGAGCCGCGGCCATCAACTTCCCGACCTCCTGCCGCAACCCATTCACATACATCAACCCCAATCGAACGTGGCCGTCGGGATCGACGCGGCAGGCCCAGTCGGATTCCTGCACGTCGATTGGCGCGAAGCGTACGCCGTGGCGCTGTGCGTCTTTCACCAGCGTCGCCGGATGGTAAAACCCCATCGGCTGATTGTTGAGAAGCGCCGTATAGAACGCCGCCGGATAATGCGCTTTCAGATAGGCGCTCGCGTAGACGAGCAGGGCGAAGCTCGCCGCGTGTGATTCAGGAAATCCGTACAGCGCAAACGAGGTAATCGATCGAATGATGTCCTCCGCCGCGTCGCCGGTGATGCCCTGCCTCGCCATGCCGGCGCGGAGCTTGCCTTCAATCTGCTGCATCCGGTGTTCCGCGCGCTTGAACCCGAACGCGCGACGAAGCTCCTCCGCCTCGCCGCCTGAAAATCCAGCCGCCACCATCGCCATCCGAAGCAGCTGCTCCTGGAACAGCGGCACCCCGAGCGTCCGCGCGAGGATCGGCTCGAGGGACGGATGGGGATACGTCACCGCCTCCGCCCCCTGGCGCCGTTTCAAATACGGATGCACCATCTGCCCGACGATCGGCCCGGGCCTGATGATTGCCACTTCCACGACGATGTCGTAGAAGCAACGCGGCTGCAGCCGCGGCAACGTCGCCATCTGCGCGCGCGATTCGACCTGGAAGATGCCCACCGTGTCCGCCTCCTGCAGCATGCGATAGACCGCGGGGTCGTTGGGGGGGAGATGCGCGAGATCGAGTGCATCACTATCGCGACTCGCGACTGGCGACTCGCGATTCGGGCCGTTCTCTTCCTCCGACTGCGAACCACGAACCGCGAACCGCGAGCCGCTAATTACTCCGTTCTCTTGCGAATCGCGAACCGCGAGCCGCGAGCCGCGATTCTGATTCACCAATTCCAATGCATCCTGCAGTACCGACATCATTTTCACTGGTCGCGGGGCCCCACCCCCGCTCCCTCGCGCCTCAGGACTCGAAGACTCGCCTTCGGCGCGGGCCGCAGGCGCTCCCAGCTTGCTCTTATTCACCAGTTCTAGTGCATCCTGCAGTACCGACATCATGCCCAAGCCGAGCAAATCCACTTTCACGATCTTCATGTCCGCGCAGTCGTCCTTGTCCCACTGGACGACGACGCGGTTGGGCATGCTCGCGTTCTCGAGCGGCACCACATCATCCAGGCGACCGTGGCACATCACCATCCCACCCGAATGCTGACCGAGATGGCGCGGCAGATCCTGAATCTCTCCCCACAATCGTCCGAACGTCTGAATCACGGGGTGGCGAAAATCGAGCCCGACCTCGCGGAGGTTCCGTTCGAGCGTCTCTTTCGGATCCACCCACTCGAAATGATTCATGACCTTGGCCAACCGGTCGATCTGGGCCGGTTCGAGCGACAGCGCTTTTCCGACCTCCCGCGCCGCGCTGCGACCGCGATACGTAATGACGTTGGCAGTCATGGCAATGCGCGGCCCGATCGGCACCTGCCCCGGGCCGTCAGTGACGACGCGATTGCCGTACTTGGCATACAGATGCTGAATCGCGCGCTCGCGTCGGTCACCGCTTGGCAGATCGAGATCGATGTCCGGCCACTCGCCTCGCTCTTCCGACAGGAATCGCTCGAACAGCAAATCCATTCCGACCGGATCGACCGCCGTGATCCCGAGGCTGTAGCAGACGGCGCTGTTGGCAGCTGACCCGCGGCCCTGCACGAGAATGTCCTGCTGCCGGCAGTAGTTCACGATGTCCCAGACGATGAGAAAGTAGCCGGCGAGATCCAGTTTCTCGATGAGATCCAGTTCGCGCTCGACCTGCCGCCTGGCACGATCGTCGTAGGGACGATACCGTTCGCGCGCGCCCGCCTGGGCAATCTTTCTAAGAAACGACGACATCGTTTCTCCCGGCGGCACGGGATAATCGGGAAACCGGTAGCCGAGATCGTCCATCGTATAGGTGAGGCGATCGGCGAGATCCCGCGTCGCCGCAATGACGCCAGGCATGTCCGAGAACAGTCGGGCCATCGCGTCCGGTGATTTCAGGTAGCGCTCTGCATTCCAGGTGAGGCGACGGCCGGCCCGCTCCAGCGTGGTTTTGTGCCGGATGCACGTGACCACGTCGTACAACGGTCGGTTGGCGGGCTCGGCGAAGCGGACGCCATTGGTCGCGATCACCGAGACGTGAAACGCCGACGCGAGTTCGACGAGCGCCTGGTTGTCGGCTTCTTCGTCCCGCAACAGGTGCCGCTGAAGCTCGACGCACACGTTCTTCGCGCCAAACGTGTAGACGATGCGATCGATGAGGCCGCCGACGCCGAACCGGGGCCCGCTCAACGTGGACCGGCCCGCCAGGGCAATCAGCCCGCCCACATGTCCGTCGAGCTCCTCAATCGCCAGCGCACCTTCCCCTTTTGGTGACCGCAGCTTCATTCGCGTCACGAGCCGGCACAGATTCCGGTAGCCGGCCTGTGATTCGACGAGCACTGGCAATCGCACGACCGACGCGGCGGTGCCGATCGCGATCGTCAGTTCGGCGCCGATGATGGCTTTGATCCCGGCGCGTCTGGCAGCGAGATGAAACCGAGGCGCGCCGTAGACGCCGTCGCGATCGAGCAGCGCCAGCGCCGGGTAACCGAGTGCGGCCGCTCGATCGATGAGCGCCTCCGGCAGCGACGCCCCATCGAGAAATGAAAACGCGGAAGCCGCGTGCAGCTCGACGTACATGACAATTCAATCGAGAATGCCGTCGAGAAACCAGCGATCGGCGAGACGATCGTGGAAGAGGCGGCAGATCGATCCATCGCTGAGCGCCGCATCCCATTCATCGCGATCCCACGCCGAATCCGACCCGTTCCACCAGGCGCCCGACGTGCGCCACGGACCCGCCGCCCGTTCGACGCGGCCGCCAGGCATGCCACGCCGATCGATCGCGACATGAAGTGGACGACCGCGGTCGACCGTGACACGAATGGCGACCGGGGGACGGAAGCGGCGCAGGATGAGGGTGCCTGGAGTGCCGTCCGCCTTCGCGGCTGACGCCGCTACGGCGCGACAGACTTCGCCTGAAACGGAAGCGACGTCTGGCTGTGAACTGGAAACTGGAGACTGGAGACTGGGTTCGAAATTTTTCATTTCGAACCGATCAGGACGCCACGTATCGAGAATGATCGGCGAGCCGCAGCGGTCTTCGCCGACGAGCGCCCGCAATCGCGCCATCAGCGTCGCCAGCGTCTCCGGCGACGGCAGCGCGCGTTCGAGCAGCGAGTACTGGACGATGCGCCCCGGCACCGGATCGATTTCAATCGTGACGACGTCGATCGCGTGGGAAGGAGGGTGCGATTCGAGATCGAGCAGCAGCAATGTCCGCAGGACCTTCGGGTCGCGCATGGCGGCGGGCAGCTGCAGCACCCGCGTATGGAGGGTTCGATCGACCAGGCGGAGATCGAGCCTCAGCGCCGCGGCGCCACGATCGGCACGCTCGAGCGCCGACGACAACGGATCCAGCAGGCGCGCGAGCACGAACGACAGCGGCTCGAGCGCGTCGATCGGCCATTCGAGCTCCATCGATTGCACGAACCGGGGCACGCCGGGATCGGGCACGAGCGGTGTGAGATCAACGCCACGGGCGAGCTGCTGGAGCGCCAGGCCCTGCTGCCCCATCCGCTCGGACAACTCGATCGTCGGCAACGCCGCGATCTCTCCAACCATCGTCAACCCCCACCGGCGGAACGTCTCGAGATGCACGCCCGTCGTCTGCAGACGAGCGGCCGCTCGGCCGCCACCGACGACATCGTCTTCCATGCAGACACGAAGCGTGTCGAGCGGGAGCGGTGCGACTGCCGCGGCGGCGTCCCCGGCGGCGACCGTCAGGCCACGGCGTGCGATGGCGAGGAGCCGCGCCGCCGCCTGCGATCGGGCAACCGCAATCTGCAGGTCTGCGGAAGAACCGTCAGCGGCGCGGCGGAGTTCAGCGCCAATCGCGGACGCGTCACCAAGCAGGCGACCCAGTCCGCTGACATCGAGCACGACGGTCGACGCGCCGTGGCATTCGATGCGAGGTGAAAAATCACGGGCGATGAAGATGTGGCGATCAAACCGGGATCCGGGATCCGGGATCCGGGATCCGGCAACTCGGAGGCAGGCATATAGCGGCAACGAACAGGGTTCTACAAGGTTCTGCAAAGTTCTACCGGGTTCGACCGGGTTCTCCATCTCGTGAACGAACCTGGCAGAACCCAGTAGAACCGTGTAGAACCCTGTAGAACCCGGTAGAAATCTGTAGGCACCACTCACCTGCCACCTACCACTCTCGGTCGAAGATCAATTGCGCGCAGAAATCGCGCGCGATCGGAGACGCCACACCACTGCGCGGTCGACGCATCCGGCGGAGGCTCGAGCGCGATCGTCACGCCGCCCGGGCTCCGTGCCAGCCGCTCCGATGCCACGACGATCGCGACAGTCTGGCTGCCTTCGATGACGCGCGCCATCCGCATCCACGTCGTGAAAGGAAACTGCCGAAGTGCGGCCGCATGCACATCCGCGACGTCGAATGCGACGAGGCCAAAACCGCCCGCCTGCAGGACCAGGTTCATCGCCTTCAGCGCGCGCAAGGCGTTGCCGACGTCTCGCACCCATAGCAGCTTCGAGAGATCGAGAGCGGCCCCTTCCGCAGAAAGAGGATCGAATCGATCGCAGGTATCAATGAGCGCCACCGCTTCGCCGCGATTGACGGCAGCCGCGAGCATCCGGCACAACACGGTTGTGCGGCCCGATGATCGAGGTCCCACCACTTCGGACAAGTGCCCGCGCGCGACGCCGCCGCCGAGCGCGCGATCGAGCGAGGCAATCCCGGTTGCCGCCACGTCGCGACTGGTGGACCATGGAATCGCGGACGTCAGGGTGCGATCGAGCTGGCGGGCCCGGAGCAATGACTCGAGTTCAACGCGACGCGCGGAGGGCATGATGTTTCGCTTTTTATTCGCCTTCTGTGCGGAGTATAGGCGACGGCGTACCCTTCGATCAAGCGAAGACGATCTGTCCGTGTAAAGTGCGGAAGAATAGACTGTTATAAGATAGGACCTCTTGGCGACACCGATCGAATCCACCGCGCGGTCCGAGCCGCAGGCACACGCAACGGCCGGGCCGGCACCTGCAGAGCCGTTCCTCCAGCGCACGCTCGCGGCGTTTAGTTATCGCGACTTTCGCGTCTTGTGGTTCGGCGCCTTTACCTCGACCGTCGGGACCTGGATGCAGAAGGTCGCGCAGAGCTGGCTGGTCTTCGATCTCACCAAGTCGTCGTTTTTCCTCGGACTCGATGATTTCCTCGGGCAGCTGCCGATTCTGCTGTTCACGCTCGTCGGTGGCGTCATTGCCGATCGGCATGATCGCCGACGTCTCCTGCTTGGCTCTCAGTACATCCAGATGACCGCGGCGTTCATCCTCGCGGCTCTCGTCTTCTTCGGCCACGTCCGTATCTGGCACATCCTGACGCTGTCGTTCCTCACCGGTCTGGCCCAGGCGTTTGGCGGTCCCGCGTATCAATCGCTGATTCCGTCGCTCGTGCACAAACGGCACCTGCCGAACGCGATCGCGCTCAACTCGATTCAGTTCAATCTCGCGCGCGTGTTCGGTCCGTTGCTGGCTGGTGCAGCGCTGCTTTTCGGCACCGCCGCGTGTTTCGGGCTGAACGGTCTCTCGTTCCTGGTGGTGATCGTCGCGTTGATGTCGCTGCACATCAAACACATCCGCCCTGCCGATCAGAAGCCGATGCTGCAGGAGATGAAGGGGGGCCTAGCCTACGCGCGAAGCGAGCCGTCGATCATTGCGCTGACCGTGCTCGCGTTTCTCACCACATTTCTTGGATTGCCGCTCCTGACGTTTCTTCCCGTCTTCGCGCGGGAAATCTTTCACGGTGAGGTCCGCACCTACACGCACATGATGTCGTTCTCGGGCGCGGGCGCGGTCGTTGGCGCGCTCGTGGTTGCCTGGCTCGGCCGGTTCAAGCACATGGGGCTGACGCTCCTCGTGGTCCAGGCGTTCTTCGGCGGGTGTATCGCCGCATTCGCGATGTCGCAAGTGTGGTGGTGGAGCTGTGTGCTGCTGTTCCTTGGCGGCGCCGCGCTGATCGTGGTGTTCTCGATGACCGCGTCACTCATCCAGCTGATCGTGCCCGATCATCTGCGCGGCCGCGTTGTCAGCATCTACATGGTGGCCTTCCGGGGCGGGATGCCGCTCGGAAGCCTGGCGGGCGGGTACGCCGCAAGCCTCAGCTCCGCACCGCACGTGCTGGCGGTCAACGGCGCGCTCGTATCGGTCGTTGCGCTCTACTTCCTCGTCCGCAACCACGGAGTCCGCGAACTCTGATTGCTGATTGTCAATGGCTGATTGCTGATTTGAACCAATCAACAATCGGCAATCGAAAATCAACAATCCCTACGACTGAACGATCCAATAAACCCCGAGCGCGATCGAGGCGACCGCCATGAGCGCGCCGGCGCCGCGTCCAAGTCGGGCGACGACGCGTGCGGTCATGAAGCTGGCGAAGGCGACGCCGAAGAGCGACATCGAGAGAAGGATGCCGGCGGCAAACACGGCAATCAGGACGAGCAACAGCGGGAACGGGGCTGCACCGAGCCGATTGCCGAACGGCGCCAGCAGTGTCAACGCGCGAAGGCTGCTGACGGCAAACGCGGCGCCGATGATCGTCGGCAAATGCGTATGGGACCCCGGAACCGGATGGCGATCGGGTCTGCCGATATGGAGGTGCCAGTGCGACGCCGCATCGTGCCCGTGCCGATGAGTATGACCATAGACGCGTCCGGCGCCCACACCCCACAGCGCGACTGCGCCGAGCGCAATCAACAATACGCCGCCAAGCATCTCGCCGCCGCGCTCGACGACGATCGGAAGCGACCACCCCAACAGAATGATGGCGCTGGCACCGAGCGCAAGCAGGAGCGCGTGGCCGATTGCGAATCGGATGGCGACGCCAAGCGCCCGCGCGCGCTTGATTGCCGGCGCTTCGGTGCCGCCGCTGACCGACAACGCGGCGATCGCCATCAGGTGGTCAGCGCCGAGGCCGTGAAGAAACCCGAGAACGAGAGCGGTGGACAGAAGAATCAGAATGTCACCGCTGCGGTTTCGTGGCGCCGGCTGAGGGCGGGTGCTGGAGCGCAAGCGTCCAGCTGACCGGCACGCTCACGGGTGCGTAGCAAATCGTGTTGTCGCACGCCTGGTATCTGAGCGTCGCTTTCACCGTGAACGTCGCGCCGGGCGTTGCCGCGCGCTTGACGAGGCTGCGGCTCGCGGGCACCGTCACATCTTGCACGAGCCGGAATGGCTTGCTGTAGACGAGGTGGGTCTCTCCCAGTTCCTTGATTTCCAGCTTTTCAGCCTTGGGAAATTGCAGCGGCTGCGACAGCGCGGCATCGCTCGTCGCGAGCGTCAGCGAAACGGGAATCACGTCGGCCTGACCGGGCGCATACACGTGCATGTTCGGTTTCGGCGTGATCTCGACCACGAGCGACACGCGGCCACCGGGTAAAACGCTCGCGGCCGACGTCGATGTGATCAGGCTCAGGTGCTTGGTGGTCGTCGGATCGGCGTCGAGCGCCGCCTGGATCGACGAACCCGCAAACACTGCACTCGCCACCATCGTCAGAAGACACCGCCCCGAACGAGCCGCAGCGAGAGAGCCACGCGAACGGAGCGCGCCGGCGTTAGCGGCGCGCGAGAGAGCGTGTAGGGGAGTCCGAGGGGCGACAGCCCCTCGGCCAAGATTCGTCATGCGCTCTGCGATTGTACACAAAAACAGGGAGAGCCAGCGGCTCTCCCTGTCGTGCTCTCGCAGCGCGAAACCGTCCTGTTACTGGCGTCGCGTGATCTGATCCCACAAGGTCGCGCCACCGCCGCCGATGACTGCGCCAAGGAGCGCGCCCTTCTTGCCGCCTACCGCTGCACCGACGCCGGCGCCCACGCCGGCCGACGATCCAATGATGATCGCGCTCTTCTTGACCGACCGCTGCGGCTTCACCGTTCGCGGTTCATCGTAGACAACCTGTCGCGCCCGCACCGGGCGCGCGGCGGTCGTCTCGGCCGGATACGAGGCCGGAATGATGCGCGTGTCGCCGAGAGGTGCCGGGCGCGTCAACGCGGCTGGCGCCGTCGGCGTGTAGCTCACCGGGACGACTGACGGCTGCGCGGTCAGCGCCTGCGTCGAGACGGCGATTTCGGACGCCGACACGCACTCCACTTGCGACACCGACATGCCATTGACGACCGACGGCCGCACCAGCGCGCGCTGATTCGGCTCGCAGCCAACGACGACGGGCGCCGACGGCTGCGCGGCGGCAAGCGGCTGTGCGGCCGCAAGGCCGGTAGGCGATGTGCCACATCCGACCGTGAAAAGGAGCGTCGCGAGACCTGCCGCGACGGTCACTCGAGATCCCCAGATCGTCATCCCTCTGCCCCCCATGCCTCACCTCCCGTATGGCGTTCGGCCCTCCGAAGTCCAAGCGCAATGCCATGTTGATTCGCGCGAAATCAGGCCTTTTTCGACGAATTGTTGCGGCAGCGGCGGTGATGTCAGAATCTGCTGTCCTCAGAAGGGCTCAACTGTTCGAACGGCACAGGACAACAGAATCGGAGATGATCAGTTTCGTGATCCGGGATCTGTGGTCCGGGATCCGGCTCCTGGCTACTGGCTGCTGGCGGCGCGCCTGTGGCCCGAGCGAGGCGACGGAGTGAAGCGCGCGTAGCGCGCCGCCGAGCGAGAGCGCGCGGGGGTGGGGCCCCACGCGCAGTAAGTAATGCCGACACTCGCCCAGTGATTGGAAATCAGTGAGGATCAGGAGCGAATGGCCTCAATCTTCGTCGTCGAAGACGACCCAGATATTTCAGACCTGATCGCACATTACCTGCAGAAGGCAGGACATGCGGTGAAGCGTCTGACATCGGGCACGGAAGTCATGCCGCAGCTTCGCGCGGGGCCGCCCGATCTCGTGATTCTCGATCTCATGCTGCCGGGCATGGATGGCCTGCTGGTATGCCAGGCCATGCGGGCCGACGCGGCCACGGCATCGATCCCGATCATCATGTTGACGGCACGAGGCGACGAAGCGGATCGGATCGCCGGACTCGAGCTCGGCGCCGACGACTACGTGACCAAGCCGTTCAGTGCCAAGGAACTCGTCGCTCGAGTGGCCGCGCGCCTGCGCCGCCACGGAACGCCGCCACCGACCGGCATCATCGCCTATGATGGCATCTCCATCGATGCCGATCGCCACATCGTGACCCTCAATGGCGACGAGGTGAAGCTGACCGCAAAAGAGTTTCTGCTCCTGCAGTATCTGGTGCAGCATCGCGGCCGCGTGTTGTCGCGCGACGTGCTGCTGACCGACGTGTGGGGGTACCAATACACTGGCGGTACGCGCACCGTCGACGTGCATATCCGCCGGCTGCGAGAAAAACTCCCGGTCCTCAACGATGCGATCGAAACGGTCAAACAGTTTGGATACAAGCTTCTCTAGATCGGGTTCCGCAGGGTTCTGCGGGGTTCTGCAAGGTTCTACGAGGTTCGTTCTCGAGGTTCTACGAGGTTCTCCGAGTGCCGCGAGTATTGAACGAACCTTGTAGAACCCTGTAGAACCTAGTAGAACCCTGTAGAACCTGAATGACGTTCCGTTCCCGCCTGTTCCTGGCCTCTCTGGTCACTTCAGCGGTCACGCTGATCGTTGCCGCCGCGCTGGTGTCGTGGTCGCTCCGCCGGATGGTCGAGGACCGCATCCAGCGCGGGCTGGTGAATCAGGCACGCCTCGCTGCGGAAACCCTTTCCCATCGACAGGCGGCGACAGCGGCCGAACTCGATGCCGAAGCCGACGCGATCGGCCGCCTCGTGTCGGCCCGCGTCACCTTCGTCGGACCTGACGGCGCCGTGGTCGGCGACTCGGAGCGGGCCGCCGACCAACTCGCGACGCTGGAGAACCACGGCACGCGTCCGGAGATCCAGCAGGCACGCCGCGAAGGGCTCGGCGTGGCGCGTCGCTACAGCGATACGTTGAAGACCGAGATGCTGTATGTCGCGGTGGAGGTTCAGAACCCTGCCGCACCCGCGTTGTCCGAAGTACGACTCGCGCTTCCGCTGACCGAGATCACCGAGCAGTTCGCGGTCGTGCGCCAGTCCTCGCTCGTCGCCATGGCCGTCGGCTTGCTCGCCGCGCTGGGCGTCGCGTGGGCAGCATCGGCGCTTCTCAGCCGGCGCGTGCGCGCCATCGCGGAGATGGCGGAACGCTATGCCGCGGGCGATCTGTCACAACCGCTGACCGACTACGGCACCGACGAAATCGGCATCGTCGCCCGCGCGCTCGATGACTCGATGCGCGAGATCGGCAGCCGGGTGAGTCAGCGCGAGACCGATCGGGCGCGGATGGAGGCGATTCTCAACGGCATGAGCGAAGGCGTGCTGGTCGTCACCCCGCAGGGGCGGCTCCAGCTGGTGAACAATGCCGCGCGGCGCATGCTCAAAGTCGAGGAGCCGCCCGAGGATCGCCACTATCTCGAAATTGCGCGACACCCCGACATCGCCGCCGAGATCAACGGTGCGCTTCATGGCCTGTCCGGAGAGGGACGCGAACTGACGCTGCCTGGCGACGTCGCCGCCACCTTCGTGGCCCGCGGCGCTCCGGTCGCGTCAGCCGCCGGACGAGGCGCGGTCCTGGTGCTGCACGACATCAGCGATCTTCGAAAAGCGGACCGCATCCGCCGGGACTTCGTCGCCAACGTCTCCCACGAATTGCGGACGCCGCTGACCGCGGTTCGGGGTTACGTGGAGGCGCTGCTCGACGGCATCTCCGATCCGGCGGATGAGCGTCGCTTCCTCGAAACGATCGCGCGCCACACGTTTCGCATGGAGCGACTGGTCCGCGACCTGCTGCGCCTGGCCCGGCTCGACGCCGGACAGGAGCCGCTCGACAAGGTGCCGTGCGCGGTCGATTCGCTGTTCAGCGGCGTGATCGCCGACGTCGCCTCCGACCTCGACGCGCGCTCGCAGCGCGTCGTCCAGCACGTGGACGCGGACGCAACCGTCGTGACCGGCGATCCGGCCAAGCTGCACGACGCGCTCAGAAACCTGCTGCACAACGCCACCAATTACGCGCCAGAAGGAACCGAGATCGTGCTCGCGTCGGCGCGGCGAGATCATCGCATCGTCCTGAGCGTCGCCGACTCCGGTCCAGGAATCCCGGAAACCGATCTCCCTCGGATCTTCGAGCGGTTCTACCGGGTCGATAAGGCGCGTTCGCGCAACACACGCGACCCCGGCGGCACCGGGCTCGGGCTCGCCATCGTCAAACACCTGGTGGGCCTGCACGGTGGGAAGGTCGCCGTCACCAATCGTCCGGAGGGGGGCGCGATCTTTACGTTGGAAATACCGGGCTGAGACCGCTCAAGTTGGTGAATTGGTGAATTGGTGAATTGGTGAATTGACGAGCGTGTTGATGTCACCGGCATTGCAAAAAGAGAGGTCAGCGAGACGGCTTGGGACATGCTGGAGAGTTCCCGCATGTCGTTTCGAGCCGATATTGAGAATCGTCTGTACCAACTTGCCTTAGCCGTCGCACGGTTCTGTCGAACGCTACCAAACACCGCTGCCGCTACCGAATTGGCAAGTCAATTGAGGCGGTCATCTTTTTCCGCATCAGCAAATTACCGGGCAACGAGACGAGCGGAAAGAACCGCCACAGAATCTGATCACCGAGTGCCACGAACTGCGTGCGATTCTTGCCAAGTCATGCGCGACTGCCCGACTTAAAGAAAGTCGTCGGAAGAAGGCAAAACCCTAATTCACCAATTCACCAATTCACCAATTGCTATGGCGCCACGGTCGCCGCGACGATCACGTAGACGACCGCCGCAATCGACGCCGCAGCTGGAATCGTCAGGATCCAGGCCCACACGATGCGGCCGGCGACGCCCCACCGCACGGCTGATAACCGCTTGATCGAACCGACGCCGATAATCGCGCCCGTGATGGTGTGGGTCGTGCTCACCGGAATACCCAGATGGGTAGCGGTAAAAAGAGAAATCGCTCCGGCCGTTTCGGCTGCGAATCCGCCAACCGGCTGCAGCTTGGTGATCTTCGAACCCATCGTATGAATGATCCGCCAGCCGCCCGAGAGCGTGCCGAGCGCGATGGCTCCGTGCGCAGCAAGGATGACCCAGAGCGGAATCGGCAGGCCCCCGCTCTGCGTGAGCTGAAGGTATCCACCAGCGACGAGTGCTCCGGCGATGATGCCCATCGTTTTTTGCGCATCGTTGCCGCCGTGGCCGAGGCTGTACGCCGCGGCGGAGAGCAGCTGCAAGCGCCGGAACCATTGATCGACGCGACCCGGCGAGAAGCCGTGGAAGATCCACATCGTCGCCAGCATGATGACAAAGCCCAGCACCAGGCCGATGAGCGGCGCAAGCACGATGAAGATCAGCGTCTTGGTCCAACCGGAGACGATGATCGCGCTCCACCCGGCCTTGACCATGGCCGCGCCGGCTAATCCGCCGATCAGCGCGTGCGACGAACTGGTCGGCAAGCCGAAGTACCAGGTAATGAGGTCCCACACGATCGCGCCAATGAGCGCGGCAAAGATCACCGTGAAGGTGACGATGTGGATATCGACCAGCCCGGCGCCGACGGTCTTGGCCACCGCCGTGCCGAAGGTGAATGCGGCGATGAAGTTGAACGCCGCGGCCCAGATGACCGCCTTGCCCGGCGACAGCACGCGCGTCGACACCACGGTCGCGATCGAGTTCGCGGCGTCGTGAAAACCGTTGATGTAATCGAACGTCAGCGCAACGATGATGAGGCCGACGACGGCGGCGAGATTTGAATCCATCCCCGATCAGGCGTGCTTGACGACCACGCCTTCGAGAACGTTCGCGACGTCCTCACAGCGATCGGTCGCGGCCTCGAGGAAATCGAAGATCTCCTTCCACTTGATGATCTGTATCGGATCGCGCTCCTCTTCGAACAGGCGGCGAACGGCGACCTGATGCACACGATCGGCTTCGTTCTCCAGGCGGTTGATCTCGACCGCGGGCTCAGCCACGCCCTTGCGTCGCTCGAGCGCCTTCAACGCCCTCACGACCTGTTCGCTCGACGCCATGATGATCCGGGTCAGGTCGCGGGTATCGGCGCGGACGACTTTGATCTGGTATAGCCGGACAATCGCTGCGCACGCGTCGATGGCGTCCATCACGTCGTCCAGCGACCGTGCGAGGCTGTGAATGTCTTCGCGGTCGAGCGGCGTCACGAAGGTGCGGTGGAGGCGCTGAATGATCTCGTGCGTCAGGAAGTCGCACTTGTGCTCGACTTCCTTGATCTCGTCAGCCTTGTCCCACAACGGCTGTTCCGGTGCGAGCATCTCTTCGAGAATTGACGCGCCGTGACGAATCTGCTCCGCCAGCGCGACGAAGTCGTCGTAGAAACGCTCTTCCTTGGGCAGCAATCTGAACGTCACATATCCCCCGGGCGCATCTTAGCAGATTCCTTTGTTGAGTTTACCGAACCGTTACGTGTCCGTCGCGCAGACGTCATACCTCTGTCGGTTGCCCTTGCCCTGGCTTCTGAGCGGCGAGCACGGTCAGCGAATTAACGTCAGGGACGCGTGCCCGTCGCGTCCGCGTTACATGCCGCTCCTAAGCTGACACGCAAAAAAGGCACTGGCAGATCTCCTCAGGAGACAGACGCAATGATGACGAAAGAACGTGTGCTGAAGGCTTTGACCCTGGTGGCGCTCGCGTGGCTCACATCGGTGCTGCCGGCGAGCGCGCAAGCGGACGGTCGTTTCGCGGGCACCGTCCTCGACTCGAGCGGCGCATTTGTTCCGGGTGCGACCGTTACGGTGAAGAACGAAAAGACCGGCGAAGAGCGTACGGCGACGAGCAGCGCTCAGGGGATCTACGTTGTTACGAACCTCAAGCCTTCACACTACACGATTCGCGTGAAGTCCGGCGACTTCGCACCACTTGAATACACGGGGATGCAGCTGCTCGCCGGCCAGGAATTTCATCTCGATCTAGAGCTCAAGCCGGCTGGCGTCAGCGAAACGGTGACGGTCCAGGGAACGACCAACTCGATGGACCTCAGCTCGGCGCGGATTGGCGTCAACGTCGGCGAACGCGAGATCCTGAACCTGCCGATCAACGGACGACAGATGTCTCAGCTGATGCTGCAGGCGCCCGGGTCGGTGAACTCGGGAACGGGGACGTGGCAGGACGTTCGGTTCAGCGGCCGGGCGATCGAACAGAACGCCATCAGGTACGATGGCGTCGAGGGCTCCTCGATCATCGATTCGGCGCCGGGCAATCTCAACGGCGAGATCCCCACCCCGTTCAAGCTGCAGGCGAGCATGGAGAACGTTCAGGAGTTCCGCGTCGAATCCAGCAACTACCCCGCGGAGTACGGGACCGGCACCGGTGGCCAGGTCAACGTCGTCACGAAGTCGGGCACGAACAGCGTGCACGGCTCGGTGTTCGAGTACTTGCGCAACGACGCCTTCGACTCGCCCAACTACTTCGATAACCTCGCGCACCTGCCGAAGTCCACGCTCGAGCAGAATCAGTACGGCGGCTCGCTCGGCGGACCGTTCATGAAAGACAAGGCCTTCTTCTTCGGCAGCTATGAGGGGTACCACCTGGATGCCGGGGTCAACTTCGTCGAAGCGGTGCCGAGCGACGTCGCGTGGGCGCGGGCGGTTCCGGCGGTCGCGCCACTGCGGCCCGGGTTCAAGTCACCCGATGCCGTGATCCTGCCGGGCGCGTCGAAGGATCCCGACTTCGATATCGCACAGCTGCAGGGTCTGCAGACCGTGCGGGAGAACGCCTTCAGCCTGCGGCTCGACTACAAGCTGACGGATCGATGGTCGATGTACGCGCGCGGCTTCCACGATCAGGGCAAGAACAACCAGCCAGAGGGTGTCAGCGGACGCATCGTCAACATCACCGACAACCCGTCGAACGCGGTGTTCAACCTGCAGGGACTCCTCTCGGATCGCGTCACCAATGAGTTGAAGATTGGCTACAACTCCGCGCCGACGCGGATCAACGGTGTTGCGCCAACGGTGCCAGGGGCGGACTTCAGCAACATCGTGTTGAACCTGAGTGGGTCGGTGGCCAACACCGGCATCGCGGGTCAGGGCTCCAATTCAGGCATCGTCGTTCCGGGCGGCCTCGTGCGCGCCAACAGCGCCACCAACGGCCGCGGCCAGCCATACGATCCCTACACAATCTCGGTGATCGATTCGCTGACCACCGTCCGCGGCAACCACTACCTCAAGGCGGGCGGAGAGATTCGCGCGATTCGGATGTCAACCGATCGGCTCGGCGGCATTACCTATTCCTTTGCCAATGTGTCCGCGTTCATGAACAACACCGCGTCCACCGTGCAGTACCTGGGTGATGTCAGCGCGCCGAGTCCGTTCAACAACGGCGCCACCGGCGAACGCCATGTCGGGCAGGAGTATTACATCGGCTACGCGCAGGATGAGTGGCACGTCAGCTCGCTCGCGACGTTGAACCTCGGACTGCGGTACGAGTACTACACGCCGCTGACCGAAGTAAACGACCTGCAGGTCAAATTCAACATCGACACCGGCGTCATCGAGCCGAACACGACAAAACCCTACAAGACGAACGCGGACAGCATCCTGCCGCGCGTCGCCTTCACGGTCGCGCCCGGCAAGTGGGTCATGCGATCCGGGTTCGGCATCTTCGTTGGGCCGGGTCAGACCGAAGATCAGATTCAGCCGGTCGAGAGCGACCGCATCAGCTCGTCGATCAGCAACGGTTCGTACCCGGTCGATGTCAACGCGCTGGTCGCCAACTTCACCAGCAATCCGAATAACCGATCGTTCCAGCCTCGGGCCTATGCCAACGACTACTCGATTCCCGAGCGCATCTATCAGTACACCGCCTCCGTGCAGCGCGAGCTGCCGGGCCACATGTCGGCGACGGCCGCGTATGTCGGTAGCCAGGGACGGAACCTGTTCCTGCGCAGCGTCGCGAACAACATCGTCCAGGTCCTGACCAACCCGAATCCCGCGAATGCCGCGCTCGTCGTGCGGGAGTTCTCGATCCCGGTGCGCGACGACGCCGGCAACATCACCAGCGTGCAAAACCCGTACGCCGAGGTCGACTACAAGACCAGCGGAGGCCAGGACCATTACAACGCGATGCAGCTGTCGTTGAGCAAGCGGGCGTCGAACGGCCTGGCGACGAATGTCCAGTACACGTATGGCTTCAGTCGCGGCAACACCGCAGGATCGAATGAAGCCCAGACCGCAGCCAACAACGCGCGCGCACTGAGCGAGTTCGACTACGACATCGGCTACAACAGCTTCGATGTCCGGCACACGTTCAACCTGAGCGCGCTCTACGACATTCCCTACAAGGGCAAGGGCGTGAGTGGCCAGATCCTTGGCGGTTGGCAGCTCGGCGCCATCCTGAATGCCCGGAGCGGACTGCCGGTTCCGGTCCAGATCGTTCGACCGGACGTCGTCTATCGTGATGCGGCGGGCAACATCTTCGCCTCGTCCGCCGTCGATCGGATCGCCATCATCAACACTCCCCGCGGCGGCAGCACCCGCAACGTGCGCCGCCCCGATGTCGTCCCCGGTGTCGACCCGTTCACGCACGCCGACGGACTGCTGTTCCTGAATCCGGCCGCGTTTGCGACACCGCAGCCGGGCGCCTTCGGGAACCTCGAGCGCAATTCGATTCACGGGCCGAGCTTCAAGCAGTTCGACCTCGTCCTGGCGAAGCGCTTCCCGTTTGCGGCCGGGCGGAATTTCGAATTCAGGGCCGAGTTCTTCAACCTCTTCAACACGGTGAATTTCTCGAACCCGGTGGGAACTCTGCCGCAGGCCATTCCGAATAACGCGCTGACAGAGGCCAACCGCGTGCAGCCCGGACAGCCCTACACGAACGCCGCTGCCGGAACCTTCGGAAGCTTGACCGGCACCGTTGGCCGAACCGTCGGACTCGGCACGCCGCGGCAGGCGCAGTTCGCGTTCAGGGTGAATTTCTAGGTCAGTTGCCAGTTGCCAGTCTCCAGTTTCCAGTTTTGCAGTTACTGGGAACTGGAAGCTGGCAACTGGAAACTTCCAAATCACATTCTTAACTCCAGCGAAACATCCATGTAACAGACCGGCAACGTACAGCCCCTAGCCTGTCGAACATGACGCGGACGGTCGCAATTGTTAACAGCGCCGAAACACTGGCGAGACCGGGTCGAAATTGCCCGCGCCTATCCTCAGCAAAGGAGCACGCCGTTGATTCGACGATGGATGTCAGTGGGGCGAGTGGTGATGGTTGTTGCGGGCGTGTCGGTCGCGACCCCGTGTATGGCCCAAGTCACGCCGGCCGCCGGGTACACGCCGCCGGATGACACGCCGACTATCAAAGTCGGGGCGACGATTTTCGCCGACTACACCGTCCAGGCCAACCCCAAGATCAAGGATGCCGACGGAAACGAGGTGACATCGAACTCGTTCAACGTCACCCGTACCTACATCAATATCACCGGCAATATTTCTCACAACATCGCCTTCCGGATCACGCCCGACATCACGCGCGAAACTGAAAACTCGACTGCCGCCACGTCTATCGCCGGCAATTATGTGTTCCGGCTCAAATACGGGTTCGCGCAATTCAACCTGGATGACTACTTGAATGCGGGCCGGACCGGATCGTGGGTGCGCCTCGGCGTGCAGCAGACACCCTTTGTCGACTACATGGAAGGGATCTATCGCTATCGATTTCAGGGAACGATTTTCGAGGAGCGCGAAGGATTTCTGTCGTCATCCGACATCGGCGCGTCGTTTCATTACAACTTCGCCAAAAACTACGGCGACATCCACACCGGGTTCTACAACGGCGAGTTCTACACGAAACCGGAAGCGAATGATCAAAAGAGCTTCCAGATCCGAGGAACGCTGCGGCCACTCCCCATGAATTCGTTGTTGCGCGGACTGCGCGTCAACGCCTTTTGGAACAAGGACGCCTACCTGAAGAACGCGGATCGTGACCGCGCCATCTTCGGCGCAACATTCGAACACAAGTACGTGAACGCGGCGTTTGATTATCTCTGGACAAACGATCAGACCTCGGCGACGAAAACGGCCGTGGATGGACGCGGCTACTCGTTCTGGATGACTCCCCGTTCGACCATCGGATGGGAAGGATTGCTTCGCTACGACCACATGGAGCCGAATACGGCACAAAGCGGAACACGGACGCGATGGATCGGCGGAATTGCGTATTGGTTCCCCCATCAAGGCAACGTGTCAACGTCGCTCCTGCTCGACGTCGACAATCAAAGCTTCCACGATTTCGCCACGCCGTCACCGACGGTGACCAGATATGCGATCAACGCGCTGGTGAACTTTTGAGCCACGGAAGAACACGGAAGAACACGGACGAAACCAACAACTGACTGATAGAGAGGCAGACACTCATGAATCGCGCACGCACATACGTCACGATCGCCCTGATGGTTGGCGCACTGGGAGCGGCGCTGTCGGCGCAGAAGGTCCAGATTACCGGCGCAGGGGCCACGTTCCCGTTTCCGATCTACTCCAAGTGGTTCTCGGAGTACAACAAGAAGAACCCCAACGTAGAAATCAACTATCAGTCGCTCGGGTCCGGCGCCGGCATCCGTCAGCTCTCGAGCCAGACCGTGTTCTTCGGCGCCACGGACGGACCGATGACCGATGAGCAGCTGCAGTCCGCGCCGGGCCGGATCCTTCACTTCCCCACGGTCCTCGGCGGCGTCGTCCCGATCTACAACATTCCCGGCCTGAACACCGAGTTGAAGTTCACCGGGCCGGTGCTCGCAAACATCTTTCTCGGTGCCATCACCAAGTGGAATGACCCGCAGATCGCCAAGATCAATCCCGGGGTCAATCTTCCCGCCACCGACATCACCGTCGTGCATCGCGCTGAGAGCTCGGGCACGACATACATCTTCGTTGACTATCTTGCGAAGGTCTCGCCGGAATGGAAGAAGAAGATCGGCGTCGCGACGTCGGTCAACTGGCCCGCGGGGACGGTCGGCGGCAAAGGGAACGAGGGAGTCTCGGGGCTGGTGTCGCAGACGCCGGGCGCGATCGGCTACGTCGAGCTGATTTACGCGATTCAGAACAAGATCAGCTACGGCTCGGTTCAGAACATGAACGGCAAGTTCGTCAAGGCCTCGACCGACACGGTGACGGCGGCCGCCGCGGCAGCTGCCAAGCAGATGCCAGCGGATTTCCGCGTGTCGATTACGAATGCCCCCGGAGACAACGCCTATCCGATTTCGTCATTCACGTGGCTGCTCTTCTACGAGACCCCCAAGGACAAGGGGCAGGCGAAGGTGATGGTCGAGTTTCTGAAGTGGGCGCTCACCGAGGGGCAGAAGTTCGCGCCGGATCTCGGCTACGCGCCGCTGCCGAAAGACGTGGTCGACCTCGAGATGAAGGCGATCCCGAAGATCAAGCTCGGTTAGATGAAGAACAGCCGCTTTTCAGCCCGTCCCGATGAGGTCTTCTTCCGAGTCGGGACGGGTGCGTTCGCCCTGCTGCTCATCGTCATTGTCGGAGGGATCGCCTTCGAGCTGGGACGCCAGTCATCGCTCTCGATCGCGAAGTTCGGCTGGCAGTTCTGGCAGACCGACGTGTGGGATCCGGTTGCCGACCAATTCGGAGCACGGCCCTTCATCTGGGGCACGCTGTATTCGTCCATCCTGGCGCTGCTGATCTCGACGCCGATCGCGCTCGGCATCGCGATCTTCATCTCTGAGCTCGCGCCGCAGTGGCTCCGCAAGCCGCTCGTCTTCGTCACCGAGCTGCTCGCGGCGGTGCCGTCGATTGTCTACGGCCTGTGGGGCATCTTCATCCTGGTGCCTGTCGTCCGCCAGCTCCAGCTGAATACCCCGGCATGGCTGAAGAGCACGCCGTTCTTCAGCGGTCCACCGCTTGGCGTCGGCATGTTGTCGGCGGCCATCGTGCTCTCGATCATGGTGATCCCGTTCACGTCCTCGGTTGCGCGTGAAGTGCTGAAAGCGGTTCCCCAGGCGCAGCGGGAGGGTGCTTACGCACTCGGCGCCACGCGTTGGGAGGCCATTCGAATGGCGCTCTTCTACGCGCGAACGGGCATCGTCGGAGCAATCATGCTTGGGTTCGGCCGCGCCCTGGGTGAAACGATGGCGGTGACGATGGTGATCGGGAACAGCCCGCAGATTTCGCTGTCGCTGTTTTCGCCGCAGTACACGATGGCCGCCGTCCTGGCTAATGAGTTTGCAGAAGCCGCGGGGGATCTCTACCTGAGCGCGCTGGTGAACATCGGCCTGGTGCTGTTCGTGATGACACTCATCATCAACACGCTGTCGCGTCTGCTGATCTGGTCGATGGCGCGGCAGAAGCGGCCGCGGCTCCGCCGTGCGGCCCTCAGCGAAGCAGGACAGGCCGCATGATGCGCGATCGGTGGCGGCGGGGACTCTCCCATGCGGTGCTGATATTTTCCGGCGCGTCGGTCGTGCTCGCGCTCATACCACTCGCCCTGATCCTGTTCTATGTGATCACGCGCGGGGTAGGCGCGTTGAATCTGGATTTCTTCCGCAACATGCCGGCGCCGGTCGGCGAGCCTGGTGGCGGCATGGCGAACGCGATCGTCGGATCGTTGATCGTCACCGGACTGGGATCGTTGTTTGCGATCCCGATTGGGGTGATTGCCGGTGTCTACGCCGCAGAGTATCGAGGCACGCGCTTCTCATCGGCCACGCGCTTCGCCGCCGATACGTTGAACGGCGTGCCCTCGATCGTCATCGGGGTCTTCGCCTATGGAATCGCGGTGCTGCCATTCAAGCACTTCTCGGCGCTTGCCGGCGGTCTGGCGCTCGGCATCATGATGATCCCGCTCATCATGCGGACGACGGAAGAACTGTTGCTGCTGGTGCCGAATACCCTCCGCGAAGGAGCGCTCGCGCTGGGCGCGACGAGAGCCCGTGCCGTCTTCACCGTCGTCTTGCCGGCCGCACTGCCCGGCATCGTGACCGGCATCCTCCTGGCGCTTGCTCGCATCGCCGGTGAAACGGCGCCGCTCATCTTCACGTCGTTCAACAATCGCTACTTCTCCACCAACGTGACGCAGCCGATCTCCACACTGACCGTGCAGGTCTTCACCTATGCGATCACCGCGTACGAAGACTGGCATCGGCAAGCGTGGGCCGGGGCGCTCGTCCTGGTGACGATCGTGTCTCTCTGCTCTGTTCTTGCCCGGATGGCCACGGCGCGCATGGAACGGCTGCATCGGGGCGCGTAGTCGTCAGCCGGGACGCTCGACGCTTCGCGTCCTTTCTGACCCCAATCGAATCACCGCTAAGGTTGAGCCAGAACCCGTTCCTTAACCTCGAGTTAACTCAAGTGTCACACCTCGGAAACCGGCCGTTGGTAGGCTCATGAGCCATGCAAGCGAGTTCTCATTGATACCGCATGATGCCCATCCGGATCGTCCAGGCAGCGCACGGACACGCGCGGCAGGGGTGAGCCGCGCGCCGAGAGTGCTGGTCGTCGAAGACGAGCAGGACATCGCCGCGCTCGTCAAACACACGTTGGAGCGCAGCGGCGAGGCTCAGGTCGAAACCGTGGCCAGCGGCGACGTCGCAATCCGGGTGGCGATCGAGGACCCGCCGGATCTCGTGATCCTCGACCTGAACCTGCCCGTCTTGAGCGGCAACGAGGTGTGTCGAATCCTGCGGGCGCGAGCCGAGACGGCAGCAGTGCCGATCATCATGCTGACCGCCCGGACGTCGGAAGCCGATCGGGTTGCCGGCCTCGACATGGGCGCCGACGACTAC
>Ga0070684_100000760_pt1 | contig 22342 bp, 21 predicted proteins | sample KBSC723LmetaG_FD_65653 | JGI IMG/M metagenome (GOLD analysis project Ga0070684, IMG submission 65653) | Corn rhizosphere microbial communities from Kellogg Biological Station, Michigan, USA - KBS C7.2-3L metaG | ecosystem: Host-associated > Plants > Roots > Rhizosphere ...
GGCGAGGACGCCGATCCTCGCCACCGAGAGGCCGGCTGCGGCGAACAGGATCGGGAACAGCCCCCAGGCGAGCCCGTCGTTGAGGTTGTTCACCAGACCCGCTTGGCTGGCGGAGGAGAGCGCGGGCTCCTTGAGGCTGGTCTGGGCGAAGACCTGACCGTTGGACAGCTCACCGTGCAGGTGATCGTGCTTTCCGTCGGCTCGGCCCACGTGGGTCGCAGCTTCGAGGCGGGCGTAGCCGCGGGTCTCTCGGACTGCCAGCGTCGAGAGACCGAGCCCGAGAGCGGCGAACGCGATGCCGAGCAGGAACGGCGCGGGCCGCAGGCCGTAGGCGTCGGCTAGGTATCCGGTGGCCAGCGCGGTGACCGCGACCGCGCCGTAGCCGGCGGCCTCGTTCAGGCCCATCGCGAAGCCGCGACGCTTCGGTCCTACTAGGTCGATCTTCATGATCACCGTCGTCGACCAGGTCAGTCCCTGGCTGACGCCGAGCAGCACGTTCGCGACCACGACCCAGGCCCACGAGGGCGCCCAGATCAGCAGTAGCGGCACCGGGACCGCGATCAGCCAGCCCGCCACCAGTACCGGTTTGCGCCCGAACCGGTCCGACCAGGTTCCGGCGAAGTAGTTGGTGGTGGCCTTGGCGACGCCGAACACCAGGATGAAGGTCAGCCCGGCGGTGTAGCCGCGCACCCCGAAGACCCGTTCGCCCAGGAGCGGCACCACGGTCCGCTCCTGCCCCAGCATTCCGCCGACCAGGGCGTTGACGGAGACGAGGAGGATGAACTGGGCCAGGTTCTGGCGCAGGCCCAGCTGGATGCCGGGCGCAGCCGGCGTGGCCTTCTGGGTCGCCGGGGTCATCGGGTGGACTCGAGTGGTCGCCCGGTGGCCCTGGCCCAGTCGTCGGGGCCGCCGCCGAGGACGGCCAGATCGGCGCGACCCGCCCTCTGGAGCAGGCTGGCGGCGCTCATCGCTCGTTCCCCGTGCCCGCACATCACCACCGTTGGTCCCGAGGGCAGATCGGGAAGGTGGCTCATCAGGCTGCCGAGCTCGAGGTGGAGCGCTCCGGGCACGTGCCCCGCGTCGTACTCGTTGTCCTGGCGGATGTCGAGGACCTGAGCACCGGAGAGACTTGCCGCATCGACCAGCGGGATGACCGCGGCTTGTCTGCCGGCGGCGGTCCAGGCGTCGATGCCTCCCCCGAGCTCGCCGACGATCCGGTCATAGCCGATCTTGTGGGCCTGCCAGACGACCTCGTCGACGTCCTGGTCGGGCGTGCGCACCACCACGATCGGAGTGTCGGGAGCGACGAGCCAACCGAGCCATGTCGCGAACGCCGGGCGCAAAGGAATCGACACCGAACCGGGCAGGTGGCTGGCGGCGAAGCCCGCCGGGGGCCGGACGTCGACCACCTCTGCTCCCTCTGCCCTCAGCTTTGCCACGTGTTCTGCGGACAGTGACGCCATGGCCTCCTCCGCGACCAGAGCTGGGCCACGCCGGTTGATCTCTCCCAGACGGGAGAAGTACGCCGGGAACGTTCCCAGGGAGTCCAGGAGCTCCTTGACGAACACGTCCTCCGATCCGGCGCGGAGCAGCGTGTTGGTGGCGCGCTCGGTGCCGATCGTGGAGGTGCGGTCGGTCCCGGGAGGCGCGGAGCAGAACGAGCCGGCACCGTGGGTCGGCCATACGGCCACGACGTCGTCGAGCTCTGCGAGGCGCTGCAACGAGTGGTATTGCGCGCGGGCCAGCTCCTCGGTCCGCTCGGGTGACACCAGGTCGGTGCGGGCAGCGGAACCGACCAACAGGGAGCCGCCGGTGAACACACCGAGCACCTGCGAACCGTCGAGCAGCTCGAAGGCGATGTGCTCGTGGGTGTGGCCCGGCGTTGCGAGCGTCCGCAGGGTGAGCCCACCCAGGTCGACCTCGTCACCACCGCTGAGGCCGCGATGGGGGAAGTCACGGTGGCCGGCCGCCGAGGCGAGCACGGTTGCACCTTCAGAGGCGGCCAGCTGCAACGCACCAGTGAGGAAGTCCGCATGCAGATGCGTGTCCGCTGCGAACCGGATCCGCAGGCCCGCCTTCCCGGCGGCAAGCTTGAGAGCGCGTAGGTCGCGGGAAGCGTCGACCGCGAGCGCAGAGCCATCCCCCAAGTCCAGGAGATAGCTGCTGTTCCCCAACCCCTCGTCGACCATCGCGTGCAGGACAAGATCGCTCACTGGCGGGACATTACATCATTCCACAGAACTATGGAACATCCCTCCTATCGCGCTCATCGGTCATGCCGGACCGCTCGCCGGAGCTCGGTGATCCCGAGAAGGGCACTTCGCCACAGCCCGAGCTGTCGCAGCACCTGGATCGTGTCGGTCGCTGCCCAGTCCTCCACGATCTGGCCGTTGACGACGCGGCTGGTCACCAGGCCCCCACAGCTCGATCGACCGGCCGCGGTAGGTGCCAGTGACGGTGAACCGGGAGCAAACCCGGTCTCCCGTCGACGAGCTGCTCCACGACACTGATCCGATAGCCGTCGCCGAACATGCGCCGATACCGGCCACTGAACGGCGAGCGCCGTCGCGGCCGTGATAGGTGGTCCCGTTGACGTGGTCGACGAAGTTCTCCGCGTAGAGCTCGTCGAAACCAGCGTCGTCTCTGTTCGAGCACACTTCCTCCAACGCCCGCCGCGCGATCTCAGCGGCCGCCGAAGGCCCGGAAGGAGAGCTGTTGAGGGTCACTGCGTCGCCTGGGAGTCGACGCCTTGCACGAGCGCTGCGATGGCGACGTCGACGTCGTCGGTGGTCGACCAGCGGCCCAAAGAAAGTCGGACGGCACTGAGCGCCCGCCGGTCGTCAAGGCCCATGGCCACCAGGACGGGCGACGGCGTGTGGGTACCGCTGTGGCATGCCGAGCCGGTCGAGGCTGCAAGCTCTGAAACGACATCGACCAGCTTGTGGCCCAAGCTTCCGTCGATGCTGACGTTCAGGGTGTTCGGCAGTCGCTGCACCGTCGGCCCGTTCAGATGTACTCGCTGTGGCAACGCTCGTTCCAGACCCTTGTGGAGCCGCTCGCGTAGTTCGGTGATCCGCATGCCCGATCCGTGCTCCAGGTCGTCCGCTGCAAATCTCGCAGCCACACCGAATCCGGCGATGAGGGCAACGTTCTCGGTGCCTGCTCGCAGGCCGCGCTCCTGCCCGCCGCCGTACACGACCGGCTCGAGCTCGACGCCGGTCCGGACGTAGAGGGCGGCGACACCCTTGGGGGCGTACATCTTGTGCCCGACCACCGTCATGAGATCGACGCCGAGAGCCTGGACGTCGATGGGCACCTTGCCGGCGGCCTGGGCTGCGTCGGAGTGCATCAGGGCACCGTGCGCGTGGGCGACGCCTGCGAGCTCGGCGACCGGCTGGATGGCGCCGGTCTCGTTGTTGGCGGCCATGACCGAGACCACCGTCCGGTCACCGACCGTCTGTTGCGAGTCCGGATTCGCCAGAACGTCGAACAGGGCCTTTGGGTCGAGCAGGCCGTCTGGTCCCACCGGGAGGATCGTGACGCGGGTGCCGTGGTGCCGCGCGAGGGCCTTGCACGTCGCTAGAACCGCCGGATGTTCCGTCGCCTGGGTGACGATGTGGGAGCGCGGGTGGGCGGCGGCGAGGACGGCGCCACGCAGTGCGAGCAGGTTCGCCTCCGACCCGGACCCGGTGAACAAAACGTCGCCCGACCCTTTGGCCTTGATCAGGGCCACGATCTGGGAGCGCGCCTGCTCGACTGCCTTAAGCGGCCCCTCGCCGAAGGCGTGCAAACTCGACGGGTTCCCGAAGTCGCGTGTCAGGTACTGCTCGATCGTGTCTGCGACTCGCGGATCCACTGGCGTCGTTGCGTTGTAGTCCATGTACACCGGCCCCAGCGCCAACCCCTCCGGTCGCACCGGCCGAGCCCCGTCGGTCGTATCCCGTGGGGCGGTCACGCGAGTGCACCTAGTGGGGCCGGGCGTTCAGCCAGACGCCACTCGAAAGTGCCGCCCTCCCCGTGCGTCGACGTTGTGAGGCCGCGGGGGGCCGTACGCGACAGCGACTCCCGGGTGCGTTCGCGCCGGGACATGAGGTCCAGCACTCTTGGGCCCCCGCCGGTCAGGAACCCCTTCCGAGTCGCGGGGAAGGGATCGCAAAGCCTGGCGGCCACCGCTCCAGCGTGAGCTCTAGTCGCGTTCTGCGTGGCCATGCCTACCCCCTGCTTGGGCCGTGTGCCCGAGCACCTCCCCGGATTGTCTCCACCCTGCAGGCGCAATGGCCAACCTTCCATGGGATTCCAAGAGCGTCGAGCACAGAGCATGACGAACGGGAGCGCTTCAGGTAGTCGTCCTTGCGGTGGATGTAGCCGTGGGGCGCGGTGGTTGCCTGCGTGTCCATGTCTGGCCCCTCTGGCTATTCCTGGTCAGATCTTGGTGGTGCGGAGTCGCAGGGCGTTGGTGATGACGCTGACCGAGGAAAGTGCCATGGCTGCAGCCGCCAGGATGGGAGAGAGCAGCACTCCGAACGCGGGGTAGAGCACGCCTGCGGCGATCGGGATTCCCGCGACGTTGTAGGCGAAGGCGAAGCCCAGGTTCTGCCGGATGTTCGACATCGTCGCGTTCGACAGGTGCCGGGCGCGGTTGATGCCGGTCAGGTCGCCGTGCAGCAGCGTGATCCCGGCGCTCTCCATGGCCACGTCCGTTCCGGAGCCCATAGCGATCCCGACGTCGGCTGCGGCGAGGGCGGGTGCGTCGTTGACGCCGTCTCCGGCCATGGCCACCACGCGGCCCTGCTCGCGGAGACGGGCCACCACCTCACCCTTGCGATCGGGCAGCACCTCGGCCTCGACGCGGTCGATGCCGAGTCGGCCGGCGACCGCCTCGGCGGTGACCCGGTTGTCACCGGTCAGCATGACCACCTCGATGCCCGCCGATCGGAGCTCGGCCAAGGCTTCTGGTGTGCTCTGCTTGACCTGGTCGGCGATAGCGATGAGGCCGACGATCTCCTGATCAGCGGCCACGAACACAGCCGTCGCTCCATCGGCACGAAGCGAGTCCGCCTGGCCTGCGACGGCGGCGGTGCCGATGCCGTGACTCTCCAGGAAGCTCGGGCTGCCGACAAGGACCCGGTGGCCTTCCACGGTGCCCGTGACTCCCTTTCCCGTGGGAGCGTTGAAGTCCGCCACGGTGGGTAGCACCTTGCCGCTGTTCTGCCCAGTCTCTGGGCGCGCTGCTTCGACGATGGCGCGGGCCAGGGGATGTTCGGAGACCTGCTCGACGGCGGCTGCCGTCCGAAGGACCTGCTCCTCATCCCAGGAGCCGGTCTGCACCACCGTGGCCACCGAGGGCTTGCCCTCGGTCAGGGTGCCGGTCTTGTCGACGACGAGCGTGTCAACCTTCTCCATACGCTCCAACGCTTCGGCGTTCTTGATCAGCACGCCGGTCCGGGCTCCGCGTCCCACACCGACCATGATCGACATCGGCGTAGCGAGTCCCAGCGCGCAGGGGCAGGCGATGATCAGCACCGAGACCGCGACGACCAGCGCGTGAGCCAAACGCGGCTCGGGTCCCACGGTCGCCCAGACCAGGAACGCCAGGGCGGCGACGCCGATCACGGCGGGCACGAACCACGCCGAGACCCGGTCGGCCATCCGCTGGATGGGGGCGCGCGAGCGTTGCGCCTCGGCGACCATCTGGACGATGCGGGCCAGCATGGTGTCGCGGCCGACGGCGTCGGCGCGGATCACCAGGGTCCCGCTCTGGTTCAGGGTTCCGCCGATGACCTGTTCTCCGACTGACTTGTCCACGGGCAGAGACTCACCGGTGATCAGGGCCTCGTCCAAGGACGATCGACCCTCCTCGACAACGCCGTCGACGGGGACCTTCTCGCCCGGGCGGATGCGCAGCAGGTCGCCGAGCTGCACAAGATCGAGCGTGACGTCCTGCTCGGCGCCGTCGGCGCCGAGCCGATGCGCCATCTTCGGGGTCAGATCGAGCAGGGCTCGGATCGCCCCGGAGGTCTGCTCGCGGGCCCGCAGCTCGAGGACCTGGCCCAGGAGCACCAACGTGGTGATCACGGCCGCGGCCTCGAAGTAGACCGCGACGGTCCCGTCCATGGTCTGGAACGAGTCCGGGAACAGCCCGGGAGCAACGGTGGCCACCACACTGAACAGCCAGGCCACCCCGGTTCCCATCGCGATCAGCGTGAACATGTTCAGCTTCCGAGTACGAACCGACGTCCACCCTCTGGTGAAGAAGGGCCGGCCGGCCCAGAGCACAACCGGGGTGGCCAGCGCCAGCTGTAGCCATACCGAGAGCTTCGCGGGTACCGCGTTGTCGATCGCCGGCACCAGTTCAGCGCCCATTTCCAGAACGAGGATCGGGATGGACAACGCGACGGCGACCCAGAACCGTCGCGTCATGTCCGCCAGCTCGGCACTCGGCCCGGACTCGGCGGACACCGTCACCGGCTCGAGAGCCATCCCGCAGATGGGGCACGGGCCAGGGCCCAACTGGCGGATCTCGGGATGCATCGGGCATGTGTACTCCACCCCTTTCTCGCCGTGGACCGGAGCGCTTGCGACGTCCGGGCGCCGCGTCTTGTCTGCGTAGGTACCCGGGTCAGCCTGGAAGCGGTGCAAGCAGTGCTCGGAGCAGAACCAGAACGAGCGGCCACCATGCTCGAGGCGCGGCCCGTCCCCTTGTGGATCGACTTCCATGCCGCACACCGGGTCAGTCACAGACTGGGTGGATGTCGGCGGGTGTACGTGGGTGCGTGCTGCGTCGTTCATGATCCCGACTATACCCCCCGGGGGTACCGTTCTCATAGGGGTCGAAAGACCGGTTGGGAAGAGCGCCAGGAGGTGCGAAAGAGGAGCCCTGTGGGAGTGGTTCCCGAAGGAAGACTCCTGGAAGGGTGTGAGTGGACACCGCCCTCGAGGCGCGGAGCGGCGATGATGCTGGCACGTGGCCGCACATAGCAGAGCCGGGTGCGCGGCGATCCACGAACCCGGCTCGCCGAGGGGCGACGTCGGTTACCACAGGTGGTTCGTGCCGTGAGCGAGGTTGTAGTACATGCCGATATGCGTGTAGAAGTTCATCGCGCCGAAGAGCAAGAGCACCACGCCGCCGAGAAGCCAAGCCCACACGGCCGAGCGGAGCAGGTGCAGACGCTCGGTCCACAGGGCGACCGCGAAGAGGATCGCGCCGAGGGCGATCACGCCCCACAGACCGCCGAGGAAGAGCGCCTCGATGATCGGTACGTCGCCGACCCGGCCGCTGATCGGCTCTTCCGGCGGAGCGGCCCCGAGCTGGAAGCGAACGAACGCGATGGCCAGGACGGCCATGCCCAGACCCAGCGCGCCGACGAAGATGCCGACCGGCTTGAGTGCGGCGAGCGTCTTGTTGTTGGCATCATCGACCTCGCCTTCATAGCGGGTGCGGTGCCGCCACAGGTAGATCGCTGCGAAGAGCAGCAACGCACCGAAGCCCGCAGCAGGCTGGCCGAACGCGATGTTTGCGTACTCGAAGCCGTCGCCGCCGAACGGCCAGGCGACCGTCGTGTGAACTCCGAGGACCAGCAGCAGAAGACCGCTGACGCCGAAGAGCGCCGCCCAGCCCTCGCTCTCGATCCGCTTGCCCCGAACCAAGTCGGCCAGGAATGCGGTAAAGCCAAGGAGACCGGCTCCGGCGGCGACGGCCACCAGCTCGTTGTAGACGACCACTTCGTCCACCATCCTTCCGCGGGGCCAGTGCCCCGTATCGATCCGTAGAAGCTTTCGACCACTTCAACAGTTCGATGGAAGTTTTCATTTCGCTACGGGTAGCGTTTTTTAAGTGACGAGTGTCACGCCTGTCTCATAGAGGCCCCATCGTCTAGCTGGAGTCAGTGCTGGGACGCTCGCCCCTCATGGATCCCCACATCAGGTCGACGCACTTCTCGCTGAACCCCTGGTCGACCCGGCCACGGCGAACCAGCTCACCCAGGTAGGCGCCGATCAGCAGGCTCACCACCGTGTCAGGGTCCAGGTCACGGCGCAGCTCGCCGACCGCCATGTCCCCGCGGATCAGGTCGACCAGTGCGTCGGCATACGGAGTGAGCACGCTGCGGAACAGCCGCGTGAAGGCGGGTTGGGTGTTCTGCACGATGGCTGAGACCCCACCACGGCCGAGCACCTCAGACATCTGGTGCCAGGTCTGATCCAGTGACCACCGGATCTTCTCTCGCGGCGTGTCCCCGATCGGTTCCTCCGGCGCGGTGATCGCAGCCTTGAGCGCAGCGCGCAGCACGGCCTCTCGATCCGGGTAGCGACGGTAGATGGTCGTTTTCGCGACGCCGGACTCGGTCGCGACCGCTTCGACTGTCACGGCAGCCGGTCCGCCCGCGCGTAGCAGGCGAAGGGCCGCCCCGTGGATGCTGTGGTCGGTCTCCTTCCGCCGGGGCCGGCCGCGTGCAGGACTGGCGGCGCCACCGGCCGTACGTCCACGGGGCATTCTTCCATCCTCTGGGAATAGAGTTCGCTACGCGTAGCGTTACGGTAATAGACTCCAAACAGAAAGGTCAACCCATGACTGTCACCGCAAACCTCGTCTGGTTCCTCGCGATGGCTGTGGCGACCACGACACTCCTGGTGGTGGGCACCCTGACCGCGGCCGACATCATCCACTTCCGGCGGCCGCGGAAGCCCGCTGAGCGCCCCAACCCCAGGGGAAGGTGAGCACCATGGAAACCCTGCTCGCGCCCGCTCCCTACACCCCAGCGCCGACTGCAGAGGAGGTCGACGGGTGGGGCATGGACTCCTTCCCCGCCAGCGATCCACCGCAGAACTGGTGAGAAATGGCACCCCCCATGCCGTCCGTCCCGACTCAGTGCTCGCCGGCGTTTTCGAGGGCGTAAGAGCTGCGAGCGGCGGAGCCTTTGACGCGCGGACTGGGATGCAGCCGCTCAGACCAACCCCGCGACGAAGGGGTCATCACCGCCGCTTGGCCACCGTCAGCAGCACCACGGAGTCCTCGACAGCGTCCAAGGCATGTGGCCCCTGCGTCAAGCATGGCGCTCATCCACGTGGTCATCGTGGTTCTGGCCAGCGGTGGCTCGCCATGCCGTCCGCACCAGGTCAGGTAAGTGCGCAGGCCGTAGGTGTAGGTATCGATGGTGCCGGGGCTCTTGGCCTCTGCGCGCAGCGCAAGCTGCCAGTGCGGCAGAAGCGCGTGGGCGCCGTCGGCGGTGAACCGCCTGAGCTGAGTGACTGTGTCCATGCACCCACCGCACGAAGGCCACCGTGTCCCCGGTTCAGTTGTCGGCTCGGCGACGAGGGCAGGCGCCGCCGTCGTGGGCCGCACCCAACGATGACGAGCGACCGGATACCGGGGCGCGGGCTCGGCAGCAGCAGGAGCGCTCACGAGATCGCGTCGTCCCAGTCGTCACGCTGGACGGCGTTGGTGCGGCTGAGTCCGGATAACCCGGCCCTAAGTGGACACTCGATCAAGTTCGTAAATGCTTTCAGGCTCGGAATCCGTAGATTCCGAGCCTGAAATTCGTAGCGGGGGCGGGATTTGAACCCGCGACCTCTGGGTTATGAGCCCAGCGAGCTACCGAACTGCTCCACCCCGCGTCGTCGCATCGCACTCTACGGGAGGGCGCCGGGGCCGTTCAAATCGGGACGGCGCCGCTACCTGAGCAGGTTGAGCGCCCGAGCCACCTCGACGCGGGCCCGGTGGCTGAGGCGGATCCACTCGGCTCCCTTGCCCTCGGCAAGCGCCTGGTCGGCGGCGGCGAAGTCGGCCTGCGCCTTCTCGAGGAGCGCGTGGGCCTTGGCCATCGCACCCTTGACCTGGTGGTCGCCACCGTTGTTCCCGTGGTTCCCATTGCCGTTGTTCCCGTTGTTGCCGGTGTTCCCGTTGCCGGTGTCGGGTGGCGGGCTCGTCCCGGTCATGTCGGTGATGGCGTCCACCAGGGTGTCGCCGATCCCGACCTTGGTCCCGAAGGACACCATCACGTACCGCAGCGTCAGGTACGACGACGAGGAGGTCTGCTGCCGCGTCGCATACACCGGCACGACGTACATCAGGCCGGACCCGAGCGGCACCGACACCACGTTGCCGTACGACGGGGTGGCGTCGCCGAGGCGGAACGACTGGGTCTTGCGCGTGATCCGCGGGTCGGAGATCAGCTGGCTGTAGGCCTGGGCGGGGCCGGGGAGGTTCCCGCTGACCGGCTCCTCGACGGTGATCGCCCCGTAGTCCGAGGTCGTCGGGTCGGACTCGGCGGTGACGAAGGCGGCCAGGTTGGTCTTGTTGTTCGGCACGTAGCTCGACGTCAGGGACCAGGTCTCGTCGCCGTTGGCCGGATCGGGCGTGAACATCCGGATCGGCGCCTGGTTCTCGTCCTTGGTCACGGCGTCGGGCGAGACCTGCCACTGGTTGTTGGCGTTGAAGAAGTCGGTGGCGTCGGTCACGTGGTACCGGGCGTACTGGAACCGCTGCACCTTGAACATGTCCTCGGGATAGCGCAGGTGCGGCAGCAGGTCGCTCGGGATCTGGTCCCGGTCGAGCACGGTGCCGGGGAACGCGCTCCGCCATGCCTGCAGGATCGGGTCGGAGTCGTCCCAGGCGTAGAGCGTGACCTTGCCGGTGTAGGCGTCGACCGTCGCCTTGACCGCGTTGCGGATGTAGTTGATCTGGTCGGTCGGCAGGGTCCGCACGCCGGGTGGCCGGTTGACGACGTCGCTGGTCATGTCCGAGAACGAGTCGCGCTCGGACTGCGGGTACTGGTCGGTCGTGGTGTAGCCGTCGAGCACCCACAGGATGTGCCCGCCCTCAACCACCGGGTAGACGTCCTTGTCGAGGGTGAGCCACGGGGCGACCTTCTCGACCCGCTGCGTGGGGTCGCGGTAGTAGAGCACCCGGCTCTCGGGGCCGACCCGTGACGACAGCAGGAAGTTCGCGTCGCCGAACTTGATCGCGTACATCAGCTTGTGGAAGAAGCCCCCGACGCCGACCCCGCCTCCGCCGTCGTACGTCGTGCGGTCCTGCGCGCCCGTGGCGTTGAGGTCGATCTCGCTGTCCGGGGCACCGGGGGCCTTGCCCACGATCGAGTAGCCGGGGCTGCCCTCACCGAAGTAGATCCCGTTCTCGAACGAGCCGGTCGACTTCTCCAACGAGTCCTGCCCGGGGTCCTGTCCCTGTGCCCACTGGATCTGCTGGCTCTCGGCGGAGTTGTCGGGCGGTCGTTGGTTGCCGAACGCCGCGATGACCCCGCTGCCGTGGGTGTAGACCGTGTGCAGGTTGGACCAGTTCTGGTCGGTGCTGTTGATGCCGCCCTGGTCGAGCTCGCGAGCGCCGATCACGACCGCGCGGTCGACGCCGTCGATCGGGTAGTGGTCGACGTCGAGCACCGGGCCCACGCCGTAGTAGCCGTAGACGGCCTGGGTCTGCTGGAACGCACCGGCGATCAGGGACGGGTCGACGACCGGTACCGATGAGGTCTGGTCGATCAGGGTCTGCACGCTGGCGGGGGTCGCCGGAGCCGCCTTCTTCGTGACCAGATTGATCGAGTCGAGGTCGTAGGCCTTGCGCGTCGCGGCGATGTTCGCGGTGATGTACGGCGCCTCCTTGTCCTGCCGGTTGGGGTCGACCTGGAAGTGCTGGACGAACGCCGGCCAGATCAACCCGAGCAGGATCGAGGTCACCACGAGCAGCGAGATGCCGACACCCGGCAGCAGCCAGACGCGTCGCCACGCGGTCAGGAAGAACAACAGGGCGCAGATCAGCGCCACCCCGATCAGGATGTTCCGCGCCGGCAGCAGGGTGTGCTGGTCGGTGTAGCCCATCCCGGTCGCCACCGATCCCGAGCCGGTCACCAGGTCGAACCGGTCGAGGTAGTAGCCGACCGCCTTGGCCAGCAACGCGAGCCCACCGAGGATCGACAGCTGGATCGTCGCGGTGGCCGACATCCGGTCGGTGGAGGCCTGGAGCCGGATGCCGCCGTACAGGTAGTGGACGACGATGGCGGTGAGCGCCGACAGCACCAGGATCGCGATCACGAACCCGACCACGAAGTGGAGCCACGGCAGGGTGAAGACGTAGAAGCCGACGTCCTTGTGGAAGTAGGCGTCGGAGGTGTGGAACGGTTCGCGGTTGGCCCAGAGCAGGAACGTGCGCCACTTGCCGTTGGCCGCGACCCCGCCGAACAGCCCGATCACGCCGGCCACCGAGACCAGGAGCAGGGTGCGGATCGGGGCGACGGCGTCGCGGTAGCGATCGAGCCCGGTCTGCTCCGGGGAGTCGGGGCGATGGAACGGTCGGGCCCGGTAGGCGATCACCATGTTCGCGGCGACGCTCAGCGCCATCAGGAGGCCGAACCCGAAGAACAGCCCGATCCGGGTCCACAGCATCTTGTCGTAGACCGCGGCGTAGCCCACGGAGCCGTACCAGAGCCGGTCGGTGTAGATCGAGGCGAACAAGGTGACCAGGAAGAACGCGATGATCAGGCCGAGCAGCGAGAAGAGCAGGATCCGCGCCCGGCGTGACCGGCGCGGCGGGAAGTCCTCGAACTCCTCCTCCAGCGGGTCGCTCATCGCTGCGTCTCCTCGGAACCGTCGGGGCTGGTGTCGGGGTGGTCGTCCAGGGTGGCCTGCACCAGCCTCAGCAGGCCCGGCACCAGGTCGGGACCGGTCAGCACCGACTCGTCGTCGTCGTGGGCGCGCAGCCGTAGTGCACAGTACGACGCACCTGTTCGCGTCGCGGCGGCCACGATCCGCACCTCCTGCCGGTCGGGGTGCTCGGAGGCGAACGACGCGGCCCGGTCGGGCTCGTCGGGCAGCTGTGCCTCGACGTCCGGCGGCAGCACGACCCGCTCGACCAGGGCCGCGCATCCGTGCACCGTCTCGGGCCAGCTGATCGCGGTCAGCTGGTCCTCGAACGGCCGCCCGGCGGCGATCCCCTCCTGCTCGACCGGGGTGAGCGGGGTGTCGCCGAGGCTGTCGGCCAGCTGCGGCTCGCGCGCGACGAGCCGCGCCGTCTCCACCAGCGCGAACAGCCGAGCGGGCTGGTCCCAGCCGGCCTCCGCCGCGTGCCGCTCGATCTCGAGCACGGCGGTGGCGAGTCCCTCGTCGGCACGCGGGTGCGGGCTCATGGCGTCGCCTTGTCGGAGGCCTGGCACTGCGGCAGCGGGGCGTCGTGGTTCTTGCCCCACGCGGTCACCTCGGCGATCGCGTCCTTGAGGGTGGCCGCCTTGGCCAGCCGCATGGACCCGTGGTCACTGGTGAGGGCGTCGGGGCAGTTGGCCGGCGGTACCAGGAAGAGCTGCGCGCCGTCCTGCTTGGCCCCGACGATCTTCTGCTGGATGCCGCCGATCTCGCCCACCCGGCCGCCGACGGCGCTGATCGTGCCGGTCCCGGCGACCGCTCCGCCGGAGGTCAGCGACCCCGGCGTGAGCGTGTCGTAGATCGAGAGGGCGAACATCAGGCCGGCGCTGGGGCCGCCGATCGAGTCGCTGATGTTCACCGACACCTTGAACGGGAACGTGTAGCCGATGCCGAGGGTGACCCCGATCAGCCGCGTGCCGTCCTTGGTGGTCGGCGTGACCCGCACCCGGACGGGCCTGCCCTTGCGCTCCACGGTCATCGAGACCGTGTCCCCGGCCGGAACGGCGTGGATCAGCTTGCCCAGGTCGGTGGCGGCGGTCACCTTGGTGCCGTTGAAGCGGCGGATCACGTCGCGGACCTCGAGCTTGCCGTCGGCCGGCATCCCGGGCGTGACGCTGAGGATCTCGAGGACCGGGCTCACCTGGTACCCGAGCTGCCGCAACGCGGCCGCGATCGCGGAGTCCTGGGAGCCGATCATCTCGACCTGCCCCTCCTGGGTGTCCTCCTGTTGCGACCCCCCGCCGCCGTACTGGATGGCGTAGGGGTAGATCGCCCGGTCGCGCGAGAACCACGTGCGCAGGAGGGTGAGGAGGTCGAGCCGGGCGTCGCGCTGGGTCACCGAGACCGTGGTCATCCGCAGCTCGCCGGCGTCGCGGTAGGTGGGGTGTCCCTGGACCTCGATGATCGGCTTCTTCCCGTTGTCGCCGAGCACGTTGATCGTCGGGCCGGGTGAGTAGGTGACGAACGGCAGCGGGGTGACGGCGGTGTAGATCCCGAGCGCGACGAACAGCGGCACGGCCAGCACGGCGGCCAGGGTGCGCTGCGTCATGCGGGCAAGCCTCTCACCCGGCGGAAGTCAGGAGGCGCGACGGGTGGAACCCGCGGACCGGCGTGACGGGCGGACGGCGACGCCGGTGCTGCGCTCCCCCGCTGCGGGTGTCCGGGGCGGCGTGGGGCGTGCCGCGACGCGGTTCGGTCTGGCCATCGCGTCGCCGAGGCGGCGTACGGCGACCTCGCGATCCACCTCGCCGCGACCTTCGCGGCTCAGCCAGGAGACCCAGAGCATCGCCAGCACCGTCGCCACCACGGGCGGGGCGAGCCACCACAGGATCTCCATGCGCCCCAGGGTAGGCACCGGGCGCAGGGCCTCACGCGAGGCGCGCCCGAGCGCTAGGGCGTGCCGACCCACTCCTCCGTGCCGTCGGCGAACTGCTGGTGCTTCCAGATCGGCACCTCGGACTTGAGCGTGTCGATCAGGGCGCGCGAGGCGTCGAACGCCGTGCCGCGGTGTGCCGACGCAGTGGCGACGATCACCGCGATGTCGCCGATCGAGAGCCGGCCGACCCGGTGGACCGCGGCGACGGCACGCACGTCGTACTGCTCGGCGACCTCGGCACAGACCCGCCGGAGCGCGTCGAGCGCGGTCGGGTGCGCGGAGTACTCCAGCCCGCGTACGTCGAGCCCGTGGTCGTGGTCGCGGACCCGGCCGACGAAGAGGGTGAGCCCGCCCGACGTCTGGTCGTCGAGTGCGGCGACCACCTCGGCGACCTCCAGCGGTGTCTCGCGGAGGGCGACCAGACGGACGACGTTCGGGTCGGGTGTGGGCACATGGTGACCCTAGCCACCGGTCGTCACCTGGGTGGCAATCACCGTCCACGGCGTACCGTTGTCGCATGACCGAGCAACCGCCGCCCGACGACCAGAACCCGTTCCGGGGCACGCCGTTCGAGCAGTTCTTCGCCGGCGGCACGCCCGACATCGGCCAGCTCTTCAGCCAGCTCCAGTCGATGATGCAGCCCTACGACGGTCCCCTGAACTGGGAGCTCGCGATCGACACCGCCCGCAAGACCGTCGCCCAGCAGCCCGACCCGACGCCCTCGCAGAAGCAGCGCGACGAGATCGCCGACGCCGTCCGGCTGGCCGACCACTGGCTCGACGAGACCACCCACTTCCCCTCGGGCGTCACGTCGACGGCCGCGTGGAGCCGCGCGGAGTGGGTCGTCGGCACGACCGACGTCTGGAAGATCCTCGTCGAGCCGATCGCCGCGTCGTCGGTCGGTGCCCTCGGCAACGCCCTGCCGGCCGAGGCCGCGAGCATGGGCGGTCCGATCCTGGCGATGCTCGGCAAGGCCGTCGGCGCCATGCTCGCGACCCAGGTGGGCTCGGGCCTGGGTGCGATGGCCGGTGAGGTGGTGTCCGCCTCCGACATCGGGGTGCCCTTGGGAGCTCCCGGCAAGGCGGCGCTGGTGCCGGCCAACGTCGCCCGCTTCGCCGAGGGGCTCGACGTACCCGAGAGCGACGTGCTGCTCTACCTCGCCCTCCGCGAGGCCGCCCACCAGCGCCTCTTCGCCGCGGTGCCGTGGCTGCGCGACCACGTGATCAGCGCCGTCACCGACTACGCCCAGGGCATCGAGATCAACACCGACCGCATCCAGGAGACGATGGAGGAGCGCCTGCGCGGCGTCGACCCGACGAACCTGGAGAAGATGCAGGAGCTGATGGAGGGCGGGCTCTTCGACATCCCGCGCTCGCCCCAGCAGGACGCCGCGCTGCAGCGGCTCGAGATCGCCCTGGCGCTGGTCGAGGGCTGGGTCGACGAGGTGGTCGGCGAGGCGACGGCCGAGCGGATGCCCACCGCCACCAAGCTCCAGGAGGCGGTACGCCGCCGCCGCGCCGCGGGAGGTCCGGCCGAGGAGACGTTCGCGTCGTTGGTCGGGCTCGAGCTGCGGCCCCGGCGGCTGCGCGACGCCTCGACGCTGTGGGGGTCGCTGCGCACCCGCCAGGGCGCCGAGGCCCGCGACGGCGTCTGGATGAGCCCCCACCTGCTGCCGACCGACGCGGACCTCGACGACCCGCTCGGCTTCCGCGAGGGCAGCGAGGCGCCCGAGCAGCTCAGCGAGGACGACTTCGACGCCGAGCTGCGCAACCTCCTCGACGGCGGCATGGGTGGCGCGGACGGCACCCCCGAGGGTCCCCGCGAGGAGTGAGCGCCCACGCCGCGGCGCTCACCACACTCCGCTCGTGGGCCCCGCCGACGCCTGCCCAGGCCACGCTGCGTGACCGCTTCGTCGCCCACCTCGAGCGGCACCCCGACGGGCTGCGGCGTGCCTGCTCGCCCGGCCATCTGACCGCGGGCGCGCTCGTCCTGTCTCCCGAGCTGGACGCCGTCCTGCTGGACCTGCACGGCAAGGCACATCGGTGGTTCCACTTCGGCGGCCACTGGGAACCCGGCGACGACTCGCTCCTCGCCACCGCGACCCGTGAGGCCTCCGAGGAGTCCGGCATCGTGGGACTGCGCATCCATCCGCAGCCCGTGCACCTCGACGTGCACGAGGTCGAGTTCTGCCGGGGCCACGATCGGGCGGGCCACTTCGACGTGCGGTACGCCGCGGTCGCTCCGGCCGGCGTCGACGCACGGGCGAGCGACGAGTCGCTCGCGGTGCGCTGGTGGCCGCTGGCGGGCCTCCCGGACCTCGAGCCCGAGATGCACGACCTGATCCGGCTGGCCCGAGCGAGGCTTCAGGTGTCGCCGCCGGCGAGCCTGGCTCCGGCGGAGTAGCCGTCGAGCCAGGCCTTCGCCCGCTCCATGTGGGGATAGCGCTCGACCCAGGCCCAGAAGCGGTCGTTGTGGCCAGCCTCGATCAGGTGGGCCAACTCATGGACCAGCACGTAGTCGACGACCCAGTCGGGCATGTCCTGCAGCCGTCGCGAGAGCCGGATCGACCGGTCGACCGGCGTGCACGAGCCCCAGCGGCTGCGCTGGTTGTCGACCCAGCGGACCGTGGCGGGAATGGCCCGCCCGCGCAGCCAGGTCTGACTGAGCGCGGTGGCCCGCCGCAACAGTTCCTCGTCGCTGGGCCGGCGCCGGGCCTCGGCCTTCTCGACGCGGGCCACCATCGTCTCGACCCACTCCGCCTCCTGGCGGCGGCTCAGGCTGGCCGGGATCAGCACCACGATCCGATCGCCCTCGCGGTACGCCGAGACGGTCCGGCGGCGCCGTGTCGAACGGCGCACCTCCACCTGAGGCTGACGCTCCACGGTCATGGCGAGACGGTAACGGTCCGGCCCGACACCGCGAGGTAGCCGCTCCGTAACGTCGGGCTAGGCGTCCTTCGCGGCCCAGGCCAGGAGGCGCTCGCGCGGCCAGGTGTTGACGATGCGATCGGGCTCGAGGCCGGCCGCCTCGGCCCGCTCACAGCCGTAGTCGAGGAAGTCCAGCTGCCCGGGCGCGTGGCTGTCGGAGTCGATCGAGAACAGGCAGCCGAGGTCGCGGGCCAGCTCGATCAGTCGGGTCGGCGGGTCGCGGCGTTCGGGACGGGAGTTGATCTCCACGGCGACGTCGTGCTCGGCGCAGGCCTCGAACACCGCCTTCGCGTCGAACTCGCTGCTCGGCCGGGTGCCGCGGTTGCCCATCACCATCCGGCCGGTGCAGTGCCCGAGCACGTTGGTGCGAGGGTTGCGGATCGCGCCCAGCATCCGCGCCGTCATGCCCGACGCGTCCTGCCGCAGCTTGGAGTGCACGCTGGCGACGCGCAGGTCCAGCCTCGCCAGCATCTCGTCGGTCTGGTCGAGCCCGCCGTCGTCGAGGATGTCGACCTCGATCCCCTTCAGCAGGGTGAAGCCCGAGCCGGCGAGGTGCTCGTTGATCGCGTCGACGACGCCGAGCTGCTTGGTCAGCCGGGCTGCGCTGAGCCCGTTGGCGACGGTCAGCCGGGGCGAGTGGTCGGTGAGCACCAGGTACTCGTGGCCGAGCTCGATCGCGGTGAAGGCCATCTCCTCGATCGGCGAGCCGCCGTCGGACCAGTCGGAGTGGGAGTGCAGGTCACCGCGTAGAGCGGCCCGCAGCGCACGCCCGCCCTGGGTGAGCGGTCCGGCGTACGCCGCCTCGAGCCTGGCGAGGCGTTCCGGCTGCTCGCCGCGGACCGCGGCCTCGATGACGGACGCGGTGCTGGGCCCGATCCCGGACAGCTCGGTGAGCGTGCCCGCCGCGACACGCTCGGCCACCTCGTCGGCCGACAGCGGCAGGATGGTGGCGGCGGCGTTGCGGAACGCCTGTACGCGGCGAGTCTCCTCCCGTCCCCGCTCCATCAGGAACGCGACGCGGCGCAACGCCGCCACCGGCCCCTGCTCGTAGGCGTCGTCGTGGCGCGTCTCGCTCATCGGTCTCCGTCCGCTGTCCCCAGGCGAGGGATTTTCCGTCCACACCCGGTGCACGACATTCTTGCTGGTCAGCGGCGGCGCAGCGCACCCCCGTGCCCCGGGGCTCCACAGTGCCTCCCCAGCCGATCCCCGCCAGACAGGCGGTTCTCCACAGGCTGCCCGGGCCTTGTCCACAGGCTTGTCCACAGCGGACCCGGCGAACCACGGCCGATGCGTTGACCCTGTCGTCGGCTCGCTCCTAGCGTGTGCCGCAGACGGGGTCCCGGGACTGCGGGCGGCGTTCGCAAGGGGAAGGCAAGCGGCGTCCGGTGCCCGGGTCCCCGTCTCGCCATCTCTTGGGCCATTTCTCGGGTTGGCCCGGGAGCGTCCCCACGGACCCCCGACAGGAGGGCCTCAGCGCCCGTGAACCTCGGTTCGCGCCGCCCTCCCCGCAGCGTTGAGGCCCTCCTGGACCTCCGCTCTCTCCCCTCGCCCGCATCGCGCGCGGCGAGGGTGAGGACTGCCATCCCCTGATCGGGGTCGATCGACACGCAGCCGGGTCGCGGACCTGCCGCCGGCCCCGAGGGGGCGACCAGGGGTCCTGAGCGTGGAATCAGGCTCTTCCACGCTCACCGGTGCGCCGACTGCACGCGGTGGCCCCCGTGCCGTAGGGTCGTCGACGACCGGGTGCCCCACGTGGCCCGGTCCCGGCGGGCTTCCCCTGACTCCCCGTCGCGACGACCGTAATGAGAACAAGCAAGGAGGCCGTCATGGCGGAGACCTGGAGCGGCGAGTTCTACTGCGTGAAGTGCAAGGAGAAGCGCGAGGCCGAGGGCGAGGTGCGCGTCAACGACAAGGGCACCCGGATGGCCAAGGCCGTGTGCCCCGTGTGCGGCACCAACCTCAACCGGATCCTCGGCAAGGCCTGAGACACCGCACAGACCTCAACGGACGGCGCCACCCTCGGGTGGCGCCGTTCGTCTGTGGATGACCACCGACCTCGGGCCGGCGGGTGTGCCAGCGTCGGGGCATGACGGCGTGGACGGACCTCTCCCGGCCCGTGCTGCGCGACGGGCTCCACGTCGTACGCCGCGACGACCGGCACCTCCAGGTCGGGCTCGATCCGCCCGATCGGCTGGTGCTGACCGACCGGCCGGGGTTGCACGACGCCCTCACCCATCTCGACCGCCGCCCGCCCGACGCGGTGCGCGGCGTGGTCGACCGGCTCGTGTCCGAGGGCTGGGTCGTCGATGGGGCAGCACCACGACGGGACGCGAGCTCGCGCGCTCCGGTGGCGCTCACGGTCGACGCCACGATCGAGGACCGGATGGTCCGAGCCTGCCTGGCGGCGGGACTCGCGCGGTCGCCCGACGCGAGCACCCGGCTGGTGGCGACCGTGGGCGAGCCGCGCCGCCGGGTCTCGGACGCGTTGGTCCGCGACGACATCTGCCATCTCTGGCTGGCCGTGCTCCCCCGCGCCGTGCGGATCGGGCCGTTCGTCGAGCCGGGCCGGACCGCCTGTCTGCGCTGCGTCGACGCGCACCTCGGCGACCTCGATCCGCGTCGTGCGACCGTGCTCCACCAGCTCGAGGAGCTGCCGAACGCACCGGCGAGAGACCCTGACCCGTGCCTGGTGCAGATCGGGATCGCCTGGGCTGTGCGCGACGTCGTACGCCGGCTCGACGAGCGCGACCCTGCCCTCCGGTCGGCGACGCTCACCGTGTCCGAGCACCTCGACGTCACGCGTCGTGACTGGCTGCGGCACCCGCACTGCGGCTGCGCGTGGGGCTGACCGGGCACTACCAGGCCGATTCGTGTCATTGTGAAATCGCTGTGGGCGTCTACGTTGCTGGGTAGCTGCGACCGGGGGGTTCCGCACGATGGCTGACGCAACGACTCGCATGAGAAGGAACGGGTACCGCCTCTCGGCCGCGGGGCTCACCGCAACGGTGGCGATGGCGCTGGCGGCGACGACCGCCGCGGCCCGTCCGGCACCGCACGAGACCGGGAGCGCGACCGCGGACACGCAGCTCGTGTGCGGCACCCTCACGCCGGACGCGAAGTACCGGTCCGACGCGCGCAAGCTCGGCACCGAGCACGCCTGCGAGCACCTCGAGGGGCGTGCGTACACCGAGTCGGCCGCGGCCACCCGTCACGATGCTGCGGAACGTCGCACGCTCATCTCGGCTCTGGCGTCCACCGACCCGACAGACATCGGGCAGTGGAGTGCCGCGCGCAACCCCGGCACCAAGACGATCGGGATCGCCGCGGTCCTGCTGCACACCGGCAAGGTGCTGCTGCTCGGCGGCAAGTACACCTCGACGTACAAGAACACCGCGTCGTACCTCTTCGACCCCACGACCTTCACCGGTCACGAGGCTCCCGCGCCGGCCGCGGTCTTCTGCGGCAGCGTCACGCCCCTGAGCGACGGGCGGATCCTGTCCGTCGGAGGCACCGTGAAGATCCCGCACGGGATCCCCGACGTGTACCTCTTCGACCCGGTCAAGGAGACCTGGATCCGCCAGCCCGACACACCCCTGGGCCGCTACTACCCGACCGCCACCCGGCTGGCGGACGGGACCGTGGTGGTCGCCGCCGGCACCGAGGCCGACGGCGTCACGAAGAACCCCACGGTGGAGCAGTACACCCCACCCGCGAGCGGCACCGACGTCGGCACCCTGCAGGTCGTCGGGCCTCCGCACGTGACGAACTACTACCCACACCAGTGGCTGATGCCCGACGGGACCATGCTCCAGATCGACAAGAGGAAGGACTACAAGCTCAGTCCGGCCACCTGGACCTGGACGACGTTGCCGCAGCTGCCGAAGGGCGGGAACGGCCCCGGCTCGTCCTCGATGCTCCTGCCCGGTGGCTCGGGCGGCACGCCCAACGTGATGGTGTTCGGTGGCCTCAACGGGGGAAGCGCCCTGGTCACCACCGAGGTCTTCGACTACAGCAAGCCCACCGCCGGCTGGCACTTCGGGGCATCGATGCCGACCCCGAGGGCACACATGAACATCATCCAGGTGCCCGACGGCACGGCGTACGGGATCGGGGGCAACGCCCAGGACCTCTACGGCTCGGGAGAGTTCGAGACGCTGCACCTCGACCCGGCCACGCAGACGTGGACGAACATGGCCGTCCAGACGGTACGCCGGGGCTACCACTCGACCGCTCTGCTGCTGCCGGACGGCCGGATCATGTCGGCCGGCGACACCGGAGCCGGCGGTGGCGCCCAGCAGATCGACTTCTACTCGCCGCCGTACCTGTTCAAGGGGCCGCGTCCCGCCATCACGTCGGCCCCGAACCAGGTCGACTACGGCGCCAGCTTCGACATCGCGACGTCCGGTCCGGCAGTCGACTCCGCCGTGCTGATGGCACCGGGCTCGACGACACACGCGGTCGAGATGAACGCTCGGCGCGTGCAGCTGTCCGTCACCGCGACCCCGACCGGCTTCACCGCCACGGCACCCGCGTCGCCGAACCTGGCACCTCCGGGCTGGTACATGCTCTTCGTGATGACGCCGGACGGCATCCCGTCGGTCGCCACGTGGGTACACGTCGGGTCGTGACCCGGGATCACCACCACTCGCTGTCGAGCTTGCTCTCGATGGCGCGCAGGTGCTCTCGCGAACAGGTGTCGCAGTAGGTCTTCCTGCGGCCGTTCTCGACCGAGGTCACCCAGGTCATGGTGTCGGCGTCCTCGGCCTGCTTCCCGCACATGTCGCAGGTCTTCACCGCACCAGGTTAGGCCGCCACCGCCTCAGGGTCCGGAGCGGAGACCGCAGGAGCGTGCGCAGGCGCGGCGGCCGCCGGACCCACGCCACCCCACGCCGCC